>Ga0209798_10000455_pt1 | contig 24359 bp, 24 predicted proteins | sample DOMMetBare3Fresh_FD_187475 | JGI IMG/M metagenome (GOLD analysis project Ga0209798, IMG submission 187475) | Wetland sediment microbial communities from St. Louis River estuary, USA, under dissolved organic matter induced mercury methylation -... | ecosystem: Environmental > Aquatic >... | reverse complement strand
TTCATCGACGAGGCGTACTACCTGTACCGGCCGGAGAACGAGCGCGACTACGGCGCCGAGGCGATCGAGATCCTGCTGCAGGTGATGGAGAACCAGCGCGACGATCTGGTGGTGATCCTGGCGGGCTACAAGGACCGCATGGACACCTTTTTCCAGTCGAATCCCGGGCTGTCCTCACGCATCGCGCACCACATCGACTTTCCCGACTACGCGCATGGAGAGTTGCTGCAGATCGGCGACAAGATGCTCGAAGGCATGAACTACCGCTTCGACGCCGAAGCGCGCGATGCCTTTGGCCAGTACCTCACGCTGCGTCTGGCGCAGCCTCACTTCGCCAACGCGCGCAGCGTGCGCAACGCGCTCGATCGCATGCGCCTGCGTCAGGCCAGCCGCCTGTTCGCCGAACGCGACCGCGCGCTGACCCGCGACGACCTGACCACCCTGACCGCGGCCGACATCCGAGCCAGCCGCGTCTTCCAATAGGAATCCCCGCCATGCCGCTGTCCGGACGTTGGACCCTGACCCGCTACCTGATCGAGGAGCGCCGCCGCTTCCCCCAGGCCAGCGGCGACCTGAATGCCTTGATCCTCGACATCTCGATCGCCTGCAAGGCCATCGCGCGCATCGTTTCCTTCGGCGAAGTCGGCGATGTGCTGAGCGGGGCGGCCTCGCCCGCGGCCGGCGGCATCAACGTCCAGGGCGAAGTGCAGAAGCCGCTGGACGTGCTGTCCAACGAGATCTTCATCCGCATGAACGAGTGGAACGGCCACCTCGGCGGCATGGCGTCGGAAGAGATGGACGAGCCGCGGCAGATCCCCGCGTCGTACTCGCGCGGCAAGTACCTGCTGGTGTTCGATCCGCTCGACGGCTCGTCCAACATCGACGTCAACGTCTCGGTGGGCAGCATCTTCTCGATCCTGCGCGCGCCGCAGGATGCGATCGACAGCGGCCGCGACACCACCGAAGCCGACTTCCTGCAACCCGGCGCGACCCAGGTCGCCGCCGGTTATGCGCTGTACGGTCCGACGACGATGTTCGTGCTGACGGTCGGCAATGGCGTGGCCGGCTTCACGCTGAACCCCAACCTCGGCGAGTTCGTGCTGACGCATCCGCAGATCACCGTGCCGGCCGACACGCACGAGTTCGCGATCAACAGCTCCAACAGCCGCTTCTGGGAGCCGCCCGTCAAGCGCTACGTCGATGAATGCCTGGCCGGCAAGACGGGGCCGCGCGGCAAGGACTTCAACACGCGCTGGATCGCCAGCATGGTCGCCGAGGCCCATCGCATCCTGATGCGCGGCGGTGTCTTCCTGTACCCGCGCGACACCAAGGAGCCCAACAAGCACGGCCGCTTGCGGCTGTTGTACGAAGCCAACCCGATCGGCTTCGTGATGGAGCAGGCGGGTGGGCGCGCCAGCACCGGCCGCCAGCCGATCCTCGGCGTCAAGCCGACGGCACTGCACCAGCGCATCGGCCTGATCTTCGGTTCCAGGAACGAAGTCGAGCGCATCGAGCGCTATCACCATGACCCGGCGACTCGCGACGTCGGCACGCCGCTGTTTGCCGAACGCAGCCTCTTCAGGGACTGAACGACATGTCTGAACGCCACCCCATCATCGCCATCACAGGCTCGTCGGGCGCCGGCACCACTTCGGTGACGCGCACCTTCGAGGCCATCTTTCGCCGCGAGGGTGTCATCGCCGCGGTGATCGAAGGCGACAGCTTCCACCGCTACGACCGCAAGGAGATGAAGCTGCGCCAGGCCGAGGCCGAGCGCGCAGGCAACAAGAACTTCAGCCACTTCGGGCCCGAGAACAACCTGTTCGCCGAACTCGAGCAGTTGTTCCACAGTTACGCCGAGAGCGGGCAGGGCCAACACCGAAAGTACCTGCACAACGCCGAGGAAGCCGCGCCGTACAAACAGGAACCGGGCACCTTCACGCCCTGGGAGGCCTTGCCTGCGCAGACCGACCTGCTGTTCTACGAAGGCCTGCACGGTGCCGTGGTCACGCCAGAGGTCGACATCGCGCGCCACCCCGACCTGCTGATCGGCGTGGTGCCCGTGATCAACCTGGAGTGGATCCAGAAACTCTGGCGCGACAAGAAGCAGCGCGGCTACTCGACCGAAGCGGTCACCGACACCATCCTGCGCCGCATGCCCGACTACGTGAACTACATCTGCCCGCAGTTCACTCACACGCACGTGAACTTCCAGCGCGTGCCCTGCGTCGACACCAGCAACCCGTTCATCGCCCGCGACATCCCGTCGCCCGACGAGAGCATGGTCGTGATCCGCTTCGCCAACCCGAAGGGCATCGACTTCCAGTACCTGATGAACATGATCCACAACTCGTTCATGTCGCGCGCCAACACCATCGTGGTGCCGGGCGGCAAGATGGAACTGGCGATGCAGCTGATCTTCACGCCCTACATCTGGCGCATGATGGAACGGCGCCAGCGCGCCCTGGGAGCGCTGTGATGTGGCCCCCAAGCCCTCTTCGTTCGCTGCCCCCCGAGGGCGCACACAAGGCCCTTCGGGCGGCCGGGCGGGCCTTGTGATGTCGTCGAGCTCGAACGACCGCGTGGTGCGCGCCGACAACGGCCAGCGCGACGAGAGGGCCCACGCCTTGCGCGCGCTGGCGATGGACGCCGTGCAGCAGGCCAATTCCGGCCACCCCGGCGCGCCGATGGGCATGGCCGAGATGGCCGTGGCTCTGTGGGGCGGCCACCTGCGCCACAACCCGGCCAACCCCCGATGGGTCGACCGCGACCGCTTCGTGCTGTCCAACGGCCACGCCTCGATGCTGTTGTATTCCTTGCTGCACCTGACGGGCTACGACTTGCCGATCAGTGAACTGCAGCGCTTTCGCCAACTGCACAGCAAGACGCCGGGCCACCCCGAGGTGGGCCTCACGCCGGGCGTGGAAACCACCACCGGTCCATTGGGGCAGGGCCTGACCAATGCCGTGGGGTTCGCGCTCGCGGAAAAGCTGCTGGCCGACGAGTTCAATCGGCCCGGCCATGCGATCGTCGACCATCACAGCTACGTGTTCCTCGGTGACGGCTGCCTGATGGAGGGCATCAGCCACGAGGCCGCGGCCCTCGCTGGCGCTTGGAAGCTGAACAAGCTGATCGCGCTGTACGACGACAACGGCATCTCGATCGACGGCGCGGTGCAGGGCTGGTTCGTCGACGACACGCCGGCGCGCTTTCGGGCCTACGGCTGGAACGTGATCGGCCCGATCGACGGCCACAGCGTGGTCGAGGTCGGCCAGGCGATTGCGTTGGCCAAGGACTCGGCCGACCGGCCGACACTGATTGTCTGCCGCACCACCATCGGCAAGGGTTCGCCGGCGCGCGAAGGCACGGCCAAGGCGCACGGCGAGCCGCTGGGCATCGAGGAGATTGCCAGGACCCGCGCGGCGATCGACTGGCCGCATGCGCCGTTCGAGATCCCGGCGTCGGTGGCCCCGCGCTGGAATGCGCGCGAAATGGGTGCGGCGCGCGAAGCGCAATGGAACGCGCGCTTTGCCGCCTACCGTGCCGCGCATCCGCGGCTGGCCAGCGAATTCGAACGCCGCATGGCCGGCGAGCTGCCACGCGACTTCGAGGAGACGCTGCTGGCCGCTATGGCCGAGTTCGGCGCCTCGCACGAAGCCGTGGCCTCGCGCAAGGCCTCGCAGAAGGTCATCGCCCTGCTGGCATCCAGGGTGCCGGAGCTGATCGGCGGCAGCGCCGATCTGACCGGCTCGAACCTGACCGACTTCCCCGGCTGCGGCGCGGTGCGCGGCGGCGAAAAGGGCGGGCGCCACATCAACTTCGGCGTGCGAGAGTTCGGCATGTCCGCGGTGATGAACGGCATCGCGCTGCACGGCGGCTTCATTCCCTACGGCGGCACCTTTCTGACCTTCAGCGACTACAGCCGCAACGCCATCCGCATGGCTGCGCTGATGAAGCAGCGCGTGATCCATGTCTTCACGCATGACTCGATCGGCCTGGGCGAGGACGGCCCGACCCACCAGCCGGTCGAGCATGCCGCCAGCCTGCGCCTGATTCCCAACCTCGACGTCTGGCGCCCCTGCGACGCGGCCGAGACGGCGGTGGCATGGACGCAGGCGTTGGCTAGCAAGGATCGCCCGTCCGCGCTGCTGCTGTCGCGCCAGAACCTGCCGGCGCAGGTGCGCAGCTCTGAACAGATGCTCGACATCCGCCGCGGTGGCTATGTCCTCAGCGATCGCCCGGACGCGGTCGCCGTGATCCTGGCCACCGGCTCCGAAGTCGCGCTGGCCATGACGGCACAGGCGCTGCTGGATGCCCGCGGCGTGCCGGTGCGCGTGGTCTCGCTGCCCTCGACGACGCTCTTCGATCGCCAGGACAGGGCCTACCGCGAGGCGGTGCTCGGCCGCGGCCTGCCACGTATCGGCGTCGAGGCCGGTGTCACGCGCTGGTGGGGACAGTACGGGTGTTGCGCCGCGCTCGGCATCGACCAGTTTGGTGAATCCGCTCCCGCCGCGCAGGTCTTCGCGCACTTCGGCTTGACCTCGCAGGCGCTGGCGGAGCTGGTGGGCTCGCATTGCGACGGCGAGCATGGCCTGCAAGCGGCGAGCCACTGAATGCCCAGCTCGCATTACGAGGTCATCAGCTTCGACCTCGACGGCACCCTGGTCGATACCGCTGCGGAAATCGCCGAGGCGGCCAACGTCGCGCTCCAGGCCCACGGCATCGCCGCCCGCACGACGGCCGAAATCACCGCCCTGATCGGCGCCGGCACGCGCGAGCTGATGCTCAAGCTGATGGCGCGCTGTACGCTCGAAGAACCGTCATTGGCGCAGACCTTGAGGCCGGAGGCGGTGCTGGCCAGCTTCGACCAGTACTACGCCATGACCACCGGCACGCGTGCCGTCGCCTATGACGGTGCCCGTGCGGCGCTGGGCCAGCTCCAGCGAGCCGGTGTTCGTCTGGCTTGCACCACCAACAAGGAATTGCGCCACACCCGCCGCGTCCTGGCCGCGACGCAGCTCGAGGGATTCTTCGATCTGGTGGTCGGTGGCGATTCGCTGCCCGAGAAGAAGCCGCACCGCAGCGTGCTCGAGCACGTCATGCGCACGCTGAAGGCCAGCTGCGACACAACGGCGCATGTCGGCGATTCGTCGATCGATGTGCAGGCCGCACGCAATGCCGGCGTGGGCGCCTGGGCGGTGCCCTATGGCTACAACGGCGGCCAGCCGATCACCAGCGCGAACCCCGACCGCGTGTTCGCGTCCCTGCTCGACGTCGCCCAGCACGCGCTGGCGGCGCCGGCGGCGCACCCCGCACTGTGAGCTCGTCATGACGCGTCTGAAAGCACTGCTGTGGGACGTCGACGGCACCCTGGCCGAAACGGAGCGCGATGGCCACCGCGTGGCCTTCAACCGCGCCTTCGAGGCCTTCGGCGTGCCCTGGCGCTGGGACGAAGTGCAATACGGCACGCTGCTGCACATCACCGGCGGTCGCGAGCGCCTGATGTTCGACATGAACCGGCGCGCCGACGCACCGGCTCCAGCCGAGCGCGAGGCCTTCGCGCGCGCAATGCACGCCAAGAAGAACGCCTTCTACGCCGAGCTGGTGCAAGGCGGCTGCATCCCCTTGCGCGAGGGCGTGCTGGCCTTGATGCGGCAGTGCCGCGAGCGCGGCGTCAAGATGGCCGTTGCCACGACCACCAGTCGCTCGAACGTGGATGCGCTGCTGCGGGTGCACCTCGGACCGGGTTGGGCCGAGTGGTTTGCCGCCAGCGTCTGCGGTGAAGACGTGCAACGCAAGAAGCCCGACCCCGAGGTCTATGTCCAGGCCCTGCGCGCGCTGGGAATCGGCCCCCTCGAGGCCGTGGCGATCGAGGATGCACCGGGTGGGCTCGCGGCGGCACGCGGTGCCGACATCCCCGTGGTCGTGGCGCGCAGCGCGTACTTTGCCAACGCACCGATCGAAGGCGCCATCGCCGTTGGCCCCGGCTTGCACGACCGGCATGGCTGGCGCCCGGCCCTGATTGCGGCGGCGGGCGACGCGCGCGGCGTCGGCCTGGACGACATCGAATCGTGGTGCGCGCAGATGGACAGCGTCTGCGACTACCCCTGAGGTCGGCACCGGAGCAGGTCGGTACTGGTGCAGGCAGGTGCACTGCGATGGCATCATGACGCATGGCAAGACGACCGCAGGTGACCATGCAGTGCAGGCGGCTGATCGCGGTGGCAGTGAGTGCCTTGTGGATGTCGATGGCCGGCGCGCAGTCGACGCCCGAGATCTTCCGTGGCGCCGACCTGGCGCTCGGCGAGCGGTTGATCAAGGAGCATCGTTGTGTCGAATGCCACGTGCGCAAGGTTGGCGGCGACTGCGCGTCGATCTACCGGCTGGCCGGCCGCATCAACAGCGCCGGGTACCTGCGCGGCATGGTCGAGGAATGCAACACCGAACTCAACCTCGGCCTGTTTCCCGAGGAAGTCATCTCTGTTGCCGCGGTCCTGAACCAGGACCACCGCCGTCACAGGTGAGGTGTATTGCCATATCGTTGTGTGCGAATAGAATCAAACTATTCGCAGCACTCGGGAATGCAGCATGGACGAGAAGAAAACCGAAGACCAGGTCTTCGACTCGGTGGCCGAGTTGTTCTCGGTCCTGTCCACGCCGATCCGCCTCAAGATCATCAGCGCGGTCTGCCAGGGCGAGAAGAACGTGTCCGAGTTGCTGGCCGACATCAACACGACGCAGCCCAACATGTCGCAGCACCTGAGCACGCTCTACCGCAGTGGCGTGCTGGCCAAGCGGCGCGAGGGCACGCAGATGTATTACCGGCTGCAGAGCGAGCGTGTCGCGACGCTGTGCCGCGCGGTCTGCACCCAGGTGGCGATCGAGCTGCATGGCGATGAGAACGTGAAGCCGTCCGACCGCCTGGTCCCCGCGATGCACCGTTGAGTTCATCCTGAGCGACTCGCCCTTCGTGCTTTCGCGTCTGCTGGGCGCACTGACCGGCGCCACGCTCGCCCGGAACACCGTGCTCGCCGCCTTGAGCCTGGTCCGCCGGCACTGGCGAAGTTGCTCGTGCCGACGAACGGCGTGCGCCACGCGGCCGATCACGCACTTGACGCGCTGGGACGTGCAGGGCGTCGAAGGCCTGCACCCTCGCGGGCGGTACCTGGTGTCGAGCAACCACCAGAGCTGGGTCGACATCCTGGTGCTGCAACGCGTCTTCGACGGCCACATTCCGTTCCTGAAGTTCTTTCTCAAGCAGCAACTGATCTGGGAACCGGTGATCGGCCTGGCCTGGTGGGCGCTGGACTTCCGGTTCATGAAGCGCGGCCGCGAACACGGCGCGCGCACCAGCGACCTGCAGACCACGCGCTAGGCCCGCGAGAAGTTCAAGCGCATCCCCACCTCGGTCACCAACTTCGTCGAGGGCACCCGCTTCACGCCGGCCAAGCATTGGCAGCCGGCAGGCCCCAACCGCCACCTGCGCAAGCCCAAGATCAGTGGCTTGGGCATCGCCCTGGCCACCACGAGCAAGCAGTTCGAGGCGCCGCTCGACGTGACCATCGTCTACCTGCACGGCACGCCCACCTTCTGAGATCTGCTGTGCGAGCATCTCGACGCCGTGATCGTCCGCGTGCAGCAGCGCGAGATTCCGCCCGAGGTGCTGGGCAGCGACTCGTTGGGAGACAAGGCCTGTCGCCAGCGCATCAGCGCCTGGATCGAGCGGCAGTGGACCGAAAAGGACCGGTTGATCGACGAGCTGAGGCGCGTTGGGCGAGACGCGGTGGCATCGGGCAGTTCATGCCGGTTCGCTGGTGTCAGCAGTGCGGCGCCTGGTAGACGTTCGTTGCACGCCGTTCTATGGGATCAACCGCCCCCCAGCGGGCGCTCAACAACAGCCGCGTGCGGCCACCGAAACCTTCGCCGTTGGGCGCAGGATGCAGTGTCAGCTCGTCCTAAGATGGCGACTGGCCAGTCTAGTCGCTTTCGGCAGCGCGGCTCCGTATGAGAATGCTGGAAACGAGAGTAGGCGGCGACCGCCGAAGATGTTCCACGACCTTGCGAATTCGAAGCGGCTGCCCGCGGTGTACCTCCCGCTGCACGTCGCCGCAGCGCAGGCCCAGGGCCCGCGCATCGCAGTGCGCGCCGCCACCCCATGGAATTCCGCCCGATTCATGTGTTGCTGCAACGCTGATTGGGCTGATTTGCGGCCAGGCGGGACTGTGGCTCGCAGATCTTCGCAACGCACTCCACTAGAGACGTCCAATGTCCTATCTCGATGACCCCCGTGTGCTGTTTGCCGCCGAGCGCACCTTGCTCGCCTGGCAACGAACCGCCATCGCACTGATGGGCTTCGGATTCGTGGTCGAACGCTTCGGCCTGTTTCTGCGCATGTTCAACAACCAGCCGCTGTCCCCGTCCCAGCGAGGGTTCTCGCTTTGGTTGGGTGTAGGTCTGTTGCTGATCGGTGCCGCGGTCTCCCTGGTCTCGGCACTGCAATTCCGCGCCGTCGTCCGAGGGCTCGGAGAGAAGGAAGTCCCGCGCGGCTACTGGACCAATCTCGGCGTGTGGCTCAACTTCGTTCTGTCCCTCGTCGCGCTGGCGCTGGCGGTTCACTTCGTCACCAGCTCGGGGTGACGATCAGCCGTCGCTCACGGAAGCGAGCGTGCACGCGTCGCCATGGCGAGATCCGTCAGGGCGTTCAAGCGATGCCGAAACCCTCTGGCAGACGCACTACCACCACCTCACCAAGCGACGTGGTGACGTCAACGAAAACCGGGAGTCTGGCTTGAGTACTGCGATTCGTATGCGTCCGGGCGACCCGTCTTGACGACAGGCCGGGTGATCAGGTTGCGCATGGTGTTGGCTAGTGATGGGGCAGCAGCCCACGGTGACGACTCCAGCGTTCCCCGGGCGCTTGGGTTCGAGTCCCATCAGCCACCCCAGACTATGAGGATCAGCGGCCCTTCGCTTTGCGCGGGGCCGTCTTTCTCGTCCCCTTGGGCTTGAGGATCAGACGCTCGAGTTCGTCGAACGCCTCGCCGGTGTAGACCGCGATGCGCTGCATGTGCGGCAGGTTCTCGTGGCAACCGGTGAAGCCGAAGTCCATCGTCCCGGCGTAGCTGTGGCAGGTGATGTTCAGTGCCTGCCCGTGGGTGACGATCGACGCGGGGTAGGTGCCCAGCAACTCGGCGCCCCGGAAGTACAGCGGCTTGTCCGGGCCCGGCACGTTGCTGATCGTGATGTTGAACACCGGCCGCGTGCGGCCGGACAGGCCGGTCAGCAGGGAGAGGATTGTCGGCGCCATCAACGCCACCGTGTACTGCGTCATCGCCTGCCGCGGCAGGCTCTGCACATGGGTCTTGGCTGACTGGACCGAGGCGCGGATCGCGGCCAGCCGTTCGAGCGGGTCATCGATGTCGGTGCCCAGCGTTGCGATGATGAAGGTGATCGCGTTGCCGGTGTTCTCGTCGTCCTTGGGCCGCACCGACACCGGGATGCCGGCGGTCAGGGGTGTCGCGGGCAGATCACCGCTGTCATCGAGAAACCGTCGCATCGCGCCACCGCAGGTGGCCAGCACGAGGTCATTGATCGTGCAACCCGCCGCCGTGGCGAGCGCCTTCATGCGCTGCATCGAGATCGCCTGCGTCGCGAAGCGGCGCTTGGCACGCACGCGGCCGTTGAGGACCGAGCGCGGCGCGCCGAAGGGCATGCGCAGGTTCTCGTCGCGCTCGCCGGAAACGCGCATCATCTTGCCGAAGGCCATCAGCAACTGGGGCACCGTGCCCGCCTGCCCGCGCAGCGCTTCGATCGCGGCGTTGGCGGCATTGGTGAAGCTGGCCACGGTGGTGTCGCGTTCGGGATGGGGCTTCGCCGCCTTGCGCGGTACACCCGCGGCACTGAGGCCGACGGCCCAGAACGGCGGCGACTGGAGGCTTTTCTCGCGCTCGGTGGGCAGCGCGCGTTGCAGCAGCTTCATGCCCGACACGCCGTCGATCAGCGAGTGGTGCATCTTGATGAAGAAGGCGAAGCGGTCGTCCTCCAGGCCTTCGATCAGCGTGCATTCCCAGGGCGGGCGCGACAGGTCCAGCGGCTGGCCGTGCAGGCGGCCGATCAATTCGCCCAGCTCGCGCTCGCCGCCGGGCCAGGGCAGGGCGGTGTGGCGCAGGTGGGCTTCCAGGTCGATCGCGTCGTCCTCGACCCAGCGGTGCAGCGGGTTCTTCAGGACCGACGAGGCGAGCTTGCGGTTCCACGGCGGCGCGAAGTGGCGGTGACGGCGCAGCTCGGCCATCAACTGACGCATGAAGTCGCGTGGGGCATTGGCCGGAAGCCTGAACGGCATCAGCGCGCCCACGTGCATCGGCGTTTCGCGCGACTCGGTGTAAAGCCACGAGGCGTCGAGCGGGTTGAGGCGGGTCGTGCTCACGATCGGTCTCCCCTGAATGGAAAAGGGCCGGTCGAGACCGGCCCTTCGAGCGTTCGGCTCAGTCGCGATTCACTTGGACGCGGCCGATGCCGGCGCCGGCGCAGCCGCTGGCGCAGGCGCGGCTGCCAGTGCAGGCGCGGCCGCTGGCGTCGGCATGGCTGCCGGCGTCACCACGGTAGCAGGAGCCGCAGCAGGCGCCGCCGCCTTGTACGCACCGACACCACCCGGCAACAGCGGCACGATCAGCAGCGCCACGATGTTGATGATCTTGATCAGCGGGTTCACCGCCGGGCCGGCGGTGTCCTTGTAGGGATCGCCCACGGTGTCGCCGGTGACGGCGGCCTTGTGCGCCTCGCTGCCCTTGCCGCCGTGGTGGCCGTCCTCGATGTACTTCTTCGCGTTGTCCCAGGCACCGCCGCCGGTGCACATCGAGATGGCGACGAACAGGCCCGTCACGATCGTGCCCATCAGCAGGCCACCCAGCGCCGCCGGGCCGAGCAGCAGGCCGACCAGCACCGGCACGACCACCGGCAGCAGCGACGGGATCATCATCTCCTTGATCGCGGCCTTGGTCAGCATGTCGACCGCGGTGCCGTACTCCGGCTTGGCGGTGCCTTCCATGATGCCCTTGATCTCCTTGAACTGGCGCCGCACCTCGATCACCACCGAGCCCGCGGCACGGCCGACGGCTTCCATCGCCATCGCGCCGAAGAGATACGGGATCAGGCCACCGATGAAAAGTCCGACGATCACCTTCGGGTCGCTCAATTCGAAGCTGGTGACGATGCCGCGGCCCTCGAGCGAGTGCGTGTAGTCGGCGAACAGCACCAGCGCCGCGAGGCCGGCCGAGCCGATCGCGTAGCCCTTGGTGACGGCCTTGGTCGTGTTGCCCACCGCGTCGAGCGGGTCGGTCACGTCACGCACGCTCTTCGGCAGCTCGGCCATCTCGGCGATGCCGCCGGCGTTGTCGGTGATCGGGCCGTAGGCGTCGAGCGCGACGACGATGCCGGCCATGCTCAGCATCGAGGTGGCTGCGACCGCGATGCCGTACAGGCCGGCCAGGGAGTAGGCGACGAGGATCGCAATGCACACGAACAGCACCGGCCATGCGGTCGAGCGCATCGACACGCCCAGGCCGGCGATGATGTTGGTGCCGTGGCCGGTGGTCGAGGCCTCGGCGATGTGGCGCACCGGACCGTACTGCGTGCCGGTGTAGTACTCGGTGATCCAGACCATCGCCGCGGTCAGCACCAGGCCGACGGCGCAGGCGCCGAACAGCCTCAAGTGCGTGCCGGCGCCCAGCGCGTCGCCCGGCATGACCGCGACGGTGACGAAGTAGAAGGCGATCAGCGACAACACGCCCGAGACGGCCAGGCCCTTGTAGAGCGCCGGCATCACGTTCTTCATGCCGGGGCTGGCCTTGACGAAGCTGCAGCCGACGATCGAGGCGATGATCGACACGCCACCCAGCATCAGCGGGTACATCACGGACTGGATCGCTGCCGCGGGCACCACCAGCGCGCCCAGCGCCATGGTGGCGATCAGCGTCACGGCGTAGGTCTCGAACAGGTCGGCGGCCATGCCGGCGCAGTCGCCGACGTTGTCGCCCACGTTGTCGGCGATCACCGCCGGGTTGCGCGGGTCGTCCTCGGGGATGCCGGCTTCGACCTTGCCTACCAGGTCCGCGCCGACGTCGGCCCCCTTGGTGAAGATGCCGCCGCCCAGACGCGCGAAGATCGAGATCAGCGACGCGCCGAAGGCGAAGCCGAGCATCGGCTTCAACACCGAGGCCAGGCTCTTGTCGGGCGTCCACTGGCCGTTCATCACGGTGAACCAGAAGAAGATGCTCACGCCCAACAGGCCCAGGCCGACCACCAGCATGCCGGTGATCGCGCCGCCCTTGAAGGCGACGTCCAGCGCCGGCCCGATGCCTCTCGTCGCGGCTTGTGCGGTGCGCACGTTGGCGCGCACCGACACGTTCATGCCGATGAATCCGCAGGCGCCCGACAGCACGGCGCCGAGCACGAAGCCCGCGGCGGTGGTGCCGTCGAGAAAGACCGCGATCAGGATCGCGAGCACGACGCCGACGATGGCGATCGTCTTGTACTGCCGCGCCAGGTAGGCCGCGGCGCCCTGCTGCACGGCGCCCGCGATCTCCTGCATGCGGGCATTGCCCGCGTCCTGCTTCAGGATCCAGCTTCGCTGGAAGAAGCCGTACAGCACTGCGGCCACACCGCAGGCCAGCGCCAGGTACAGCGCCATGGTGGTCGACATGAAAGGTCCTCCTGGAAGTCTTCGATGAACTCTGCGGCCCTCGGGGCCGGGAACAACATGTGATGCTAACGGACGGCGCTGACACGTTTGCCCCCTGTGTATGCGGCGCAACGTCAGGACGGGGCCAGGCCGGCGCCTAGAATCGGGGTAATCCCTGAACGAAAGACCGCGCATGAGCCTGCACAACGTGACCCCCGGCCCGAAGGCGCCAGACGAGTTCCACGTGATCATCGAGATTCCGATGAACGCCGACCCGATCAAGTACGAGGTCGACGAGGACAGCGGGGCCCTGTTCGTCGACCGCTTCATGGGCACGGCGATGCACTACCCGTGCAACTACGGTTACATCCCGCAGACGCTGGCCGACGACGGCGATCCGGTGGACGTGCTGGTGATCACGCCGGTGCCCCTGATTCCCGGTGTCGTTTGCGCGTGCAGACCGCTCGGCGTCCTGAAGATGACCGACGAGGCCGGCGGCGACAACAAGCTGCTGGCCGTGCCCACCGACAAGATCCTGTCGATCTACTCGCAGTGGAAGTCCTACGATGACCTGAACCCTGCGCGGCTGAAGACGATCCAGCACTTCTTCGAGCACTACAAGGATCTCGAGCCCGGCAAGTGGGTCAAGGTGCTGGGCTGGGAGGGGGCCGAGGCCGCGAAGAAGGAAGTCGTGGATGGCATGGCCGCATGGGCCAGGAGGCATCGCTGACCAGACCCTAGGCCTTGAACGGGTTGCGACCGTCCAGCTCGTCGAGGTACGCCGCCACACCTGCGCCCTCGCGTGCGAGGAAATCGTCGACTGCCGATGCGAAGCGCGCATCCGCGATCCAGTGCGCCGAGGCCGTGCGCACGGGCAGAAGGCCTCGCGCCATCTTGTGCTCGCCCTGGGCGCCACCCTCGAAGCGCGCGTAGCGTTGCTGGATGCACCAGTCCAGCGGCGCGTAGTAGCAGGCCTCGAAATGAAGGCACGGCACGTGCTCGGTCGTTCCCCAGTAGCGCCCGTAGGCGACGCGTCGCGCCGGGTCGAGGGCGACCAGGGATGCGGCAACCCGGCGGCCGTCTTGCTCGGCGACGAACATCAGCCACGCCTCTGGCATCGTGCGCGCCATCTCGGTGAAGAACTCGCGGGTCAGGTAGGGCGTGCTGTGGTGCGCGCGGTAGGTGAGCGTGTAGCAGCGGTAGAAGAAGTCCCATAGCGGCTCGTCGATCGCCGCGCCAGTGAACGCTCGCAAATCGATACCGGCCTCGACGACGCGCCTGCGCTCCTGTGCGATCTTCTTGCGCTTGTCGCGCTGCAGGTTGGCCGCGAAGTCGGCGAAGTCGGCATACGGTTCGCGCTCGCGGTTGGTCCAGTGGAACTGAACACCGTGCCGCAGCATCCAGCCGGCCCGCTCGCAAGCCTGGCGGTCGGGCTCGTCGATGAACAGCAGGTGCGCCGAGGAAAGGCCGTTGGTCTGCACGAAACCGCGCATCGCCGTGAGCAGGGTCTCGCGGTCCTGGTCGTCGCGCACCAGCAGGCGCGAGCCAGGCACGGGAGTGAAGGGCACCGCGCCCAGCAGCTTGGGGTAGTAGTCCAGACCGTGGCGACGATATGCGTCGGCCCAGGCCCAGTCGAACACGTACTCGCCATAGGAATGGCTCTTCAGGTACAGCGCGGCGGCCGCATGCAGCACGCCACCTCGTTCAATCACGATCCACTGCGGCATCCAGCCCGTGTCGGGCACCGCGCTGCCGGAGCGGTGCAGCGCCGCCAGGTACTCATGTCGCAGGAACGGCGTGGGTGCCGGCTGCACGTCGAGCAGCGCGTTCCACGCGGCGGCATCCACCGACAGCGGATCGTCGACCACCCGGATGACATAATCCTTCGACCCCAATTCAAAGCGCTCCGCGGAGATGAAGGTCGCACTGGCCCAGATCAACGCCACCGTCGGCGACCTCGAAGGCAACGCTCGCAAGATCGTTGACGCCGCGAGGCGCGCGCGGGGGCAGGGCGCTCACCTGGTGCTGGCCCCCGAGCTCGCGCTGAGCGGCTACCCACCAGAGGATCTGTTGCTCAGGCAGGCCTTCATGCGCGCTTGCGCCGAGGCCCTGGAGGGTATCGCGCGCGCTCTCTCGGACTGCGACGGTCTTGCACTGGTGGTGGGGCATCCGCATCAGTTCGGCCTTCGCGGCGATGTTAGGACCAAGTCGACGGCTCAGCCGTTGCGCTTCAACGCGGCCTCTTTGCTCTCGGGGGGAAGGGTCGTCGCGACCTACTGCAAGCGCGAGCTGCCCAACTACCAGGTGTTCGACGAACGCCGCTACTTCGCGAGTGGCCGCGACGCGGGCCTGGCGCCGCTCGTCTTCGACTGCGCAGGCACCCGGGTGGGTGTGCTGATCTGCGAGGATGCGTGGTTCGAAGAGCCCGCAGCGATTGCCAAAGCGGCCGGCGCGCAGGCACTGGCGGTGCTCAATGCCTCGCCGTTCCATCTCGACAAGGCCGGCGAGCGCGAGTCGCGCATGGCCGAGCGCGCGCGCGCGGTCGGGCTGCCGCTGCTGTATTCGCACCTGGTGGGCGGGCAGGACGAAGTGGTCTTCGACGGTGCCTCGTTCGCACTCGATGCCGATGGGCGCGTCGCGATGCGCGCACCGAGCTTCGAGGAGGCGCTTCCGATGGCCACCCTCGATGGTGAGCGCTGGCGCGGCGACGTGGCGCTGCTGCCCGGTCTGGAGGCACAGGCCTGGGCGGCGCTGGTGACTGGCGTGCGCGACTACCTCGGCAAGAACGGTTTTCCGGGCGCGATCATCGGCCTGTCCGGCGGCATCGACTCTGCGCTGGTGCTCGCGCTGGCCGTCGATGCACTCGGCGCCGAGCGCGTGCGCAGCGTGATGATGCCTTCGCCCTACACCGCCGACATCTCCTGGATCGACGCACGCGAGATGGCGGCGCGCCTGCGCGTTCGCTACGACGAGATCCCGATCGCTCCAATGTTCGACGCGTTCCGCACCAGTCTGGCGCAGCAGTTCGCCGGTCTGGCCGAGGACACGACCGAGGAGAACATCCAGGCGCGTGTCCGCGGCACGCTGCTGATGGCGCTGTCGAACAAGACGGGCGACATCGTGCTGACCACCGGCAACAAGAGTGAGATGGCCACAGGCTACTGCACGCTTTACGGCGACATGGCCGGCGGCTTCGCGGTCATCAAGGACGTGGCCAAGACCCTGGTGTACCGGCTCGCGGAATGGAAGAACGCGCAGGGGCCCGAGATCATCCCGCGCCGCATCATCACGCGGCCGCCGTCGGCCGAACTGCGGCCGAACCAGACCGACCAGGACAGCCTGCCGCCCTACGACGTGCTCGACGCGATCCTCGCGCGCTATATGGAGGACGACCAGAGCGTCGACGAGATCGTCGCGGCCGGCTTCGAACGCACCACGGTGGAGCGCGTGATGCGCCTCATCAAGGTGAACGAGTACAAGCGGCGGCAGGCACCGGTAGGCATCCGGATCACCCACCGCGCCTTCGGGCGCGACTGGCGCTACCCCATCACGTCGAAGTTCCGTGCTTAAATTGCACACAGTCCCAATGCCGGAGCGCAGGCCATGAAGCAGATCACCGCCGTCATCAAGCCCTTCAAGCTCGAGGAAGTGCGCGAGGCGCTGGCCGACGTCGGCGTCTCGGGACTCACCGTGACCGAGGTCAAGGGTTTCGGTCGCCAGAAGGGCCATACGGAGCTGTATCGCGGCGCCGAGTACGTCGTCGACTTCCTGCCGAAGGTGAAGATCGAGGTCGTCGTCAAGGACGAAGACGTCGAGCGTTGCATCGAGTCCATTGTGAAGGCCGCCAAGACCGGCAAGATCGGCGACGGCAAGATCTTCGTCTCCACCGTGGAACAGGTGGTCCGCATCCGCACCGGTGAGACCGACGAAGCTGCGGTCTGACACCCGTCGCCAAAGGGGCGCTGCGAGTCAGATCCTCGAGTAATCGTCGGGCGCGGTCGCCTTCGCGGCCGCGACGCGCACTCGCTCGAGGAGCCGGGGGGCGTCATCGTCGACCATCAGCGCCTCGTGCTGTGTGTCAGACACGAAGCCGCGCGAGTGCGACACGCGCATGAACTCCAGCAGCGCGTCGTAGTAGCCGTCGACGTTGAGCAGCGCGACGGGCTTGTCGTGGTAACCGAGTTGCTGCCACGACCACACCTCGTACAGCTCCTCGAGCGTGCCGATCCCGCCGGGCAGCGCGATGAAGGCGTCGGCCCGCGTGGCCATCAGCTGCTTGCGCTCGTGCATGGTCTGCACAACGTGCAGCTCGGTCAGGCCGGCGTGACCGACCTCGCGGTCCATCAGCGCCTGAGGGATCACGCCGACCACGCGGCCGCCCGCGGCCAGCGTGGCATCCGCCACCTCGCCCATCAGGCCGACACGGCCGCCGCCGTAGACGAGCGTGTCGCCGGCCACGCCAATCAGACGCCCCAGCGCCCGGGCGCAGGCGCGGAACGCGGGCCCGTCACCGAAGCGCGAGCCGCAGTACACCGCGATGGCCATGCTCATCGCGGCAACTCCGAAAGGCGCTGCGCGATCGCCGCGATCCAGATGCCGCCCGCCAGCAGCAGGCTCAGCAACACCGCGGCGCTGCCATAGTCCTTGGCGCGCTTGGACAGATCGTGGTGTTCGAAGGAGACGCGGTCGACGACAGCCTCGATACCCGAGTTCAGCAGCTCGACGATCAGCACCAGCGTCACCGAGCCGGCCAGAAGCGCGACCTGCACCCAGCCCTGTCCGAGCCAGAAGGCCACCGGCAGCATCACCGCCGCGAGCCCCGCCTCCTGGCGGAATGCGCTCTCAGCTCGGAACGCCGTGCGCAGTCCGCTCCACGAGTACCCGGCGGCGTGCACGATGCGATCCAGCCCGGTGCGGCCCTTGTAGGGATTGCTCATCCACCAGATTGTGCCCGCCGGTCCGTCGGCCCGCGCCAATCGACCAGCCGGGTGCCGCACAGCGCGTCGTGCCAGAACTGGCGTTGCGGGTGAGCAAAGGCCAGCAGTGCGTAGGTGACGACGCCCGCCAGCAGCAGCCCGAGGATCTCCACGGTGCTGTGCAGTCCGGCCACGCGGGCCGTGAGCAGGGCGGGCACGAACCAGATCCAGCTCACGAGGTAACGGGCCAGGGCGCGCCACGGGCTCACTGCCGCGCCGTCCGTGGTGACAAGCCGCAGGTGCCAGGCGCGCATCGCGACGGTCTGGCCGCCGCGCGACCAGAACAGCGTGAAGTAGATGCCCAGGACGATGAACACGAAAGCCTGCAGGCCACCCTGGCCCTGCAGTGCGTGCCGCTGCTGCGTCAGCGTCGAATACAGGTACCCTGCAACGAACAGCACCCCGAACAGCAGCACACCTTCGTAGGCAAAGGCAGCCATGCGGCGTGCCAGTCCCGGCGTGGGCTGCGACAGGCCCGCGGCCGGCTGTGCCGACGCAGCCGTCATTTGCCGCTGTCTTTGCCGGCCTTTCGCTCCTCGCGCGGCGTCGACAGCGCGGCCGCGCCCTGCGCGCCGCGTTGCGGCAGCAGCGTGGAGGAATCGACGAATCCCGGTGTCGCTGCCAGCTTGGGCAGACCGGCCTGCTGGTGCAACGGCGGTTGCGCCGGCTTAGATACGAGGTTGGTCGTTGCTCCCGAGCCGCGTTGGACCACGATCGGACCGACGGGCCGCGCGGGTGCCGGCGCCGGTGCGCGCACCACGCTGGACTTCTCGCTGGCCTCCTTGGACGGGCTCGGGCGTGCCGAGGCGCGCGGTGCCGGCGTCGGGGCGGCCTTCTGCGCGAGTTCGCGTCGCTGCTCGGCTGGCAGCGAGCGATACGCCTCCCATTGCTGCTGCCGGTCCTCGCGGCTGAACTGCCGCACTTCCTGGAAGTTCAGCCGGGCCCGCGCGCGCTCCTGAGGCGGCAGCCGAGACCACGCACTCATGCGTTGCTGCGCGCGCGCTCGCTCGTCGGGCGGCATCGAGCCGAACCGATTGGCGACTTCGATCCACTTCTGCTGCTGCCCCGGCGTGATGTTCGACCAGTCACGTTCCAGCGGGGCCAGCGCTGCGCGCTGTGGCGGTGCCAGCGCGGACCATTCGACCGTGCGGGGACCGGCCAGGCCCTGGCTCCATGCAGCGGGGACAACCGCGAAGAACAGGGCGATCGCGACGATCAGAGCTCTCATCACCGGCGCGCGGACCTCAAGTACTCCAGGAAGCCGGCGTCACCGTAGGCTTCGGGCGGCAGGTCGTCGGCAAGGATCGCCGCGTCGACTTCGGCAGTGGCCTCGATCTGCGCGCGCGAGTAGTTGTGGTCGATGAGCATCAGCCCGGCCAACAGCAGGGCCAGGGGCAGCAGGGCAGACAGGCGCAACCACCAGGGTGTGTTGCCGTCACCCGGGCCCGCCATCACCGCGGTGCTTCCGGCCGTGCCGGCCAGGGACGTCGCCGGCGCCGTGCGCCGCGAAGCGCGTGCCTGCGCCAGCGCCCGTTCACGGGCAAAGCGCAGCCGCTCCTCGATATCACGGTCGGGCCTGGCGGCCAGCAGCGCGGTCAGCCCCGCACCCAGGCGCAGCCCGAAGCGATCCTGCTGGTCCCGGATCCGATGCAGTTGTTCGGTCGTCAATGGATTCATAGCGAAACTCCCTTGGCGCGCAGAGCCTTCGCCAATGCATGAACGGCCCGGGAGCAATGCGTCTTCACGCTGCCTTCCGAGCATCCCATCACTGCCGCCGTTTCTGCAACATCCAACTCTTCCCAGTAACGAAGCAGAAACGCCTCGCGTTGACGCCCGGGGAGCTTCGCGACCTCGCCGTCGATCAGTTCGAGAATTTGTAACCGACCGACCGTGTCCGACGCGCTCTCGGTCGCGGTGCCGGTGTGCGAGGTGTCGAGCAACTCGAGCAGGTCGAATTCCCCACCGTCGTCATCAGCGCCCTCGAACTCAGACAGGTTGACGACGACCGCATTTCGCACCTTCTGGCGCCTGAACCAGTCCATCGTCGCGTTCGACAGGATGCGCTGGAAGATCAGCGGCAGTTCCGCCGCCGGGCGGTCGACGTACTTCTCGGCCACCCGGATCATGGAGTCCTGCACGATGTCCAGCGCCGCCTCCTCGTCGCGCACGGTGTAGGCCGTGCGCTTGAAGGCGCGTTTCTCGACGCTCTTGAGGAAGTCGGAGAGTTCTTTGTCGGTCGCCAAGGGGCGGCTCGTGCATGCGGCCCCCGGCTCGGGAGCGCGCGGGATTATGTCGCACGACTTCGGTGCGCACGGCGATGCCATAATGCTGCCCCGCACAACGCTCTTTTCGGTTCGTGGCCGGGGTTGCCGTATCCCTAATTCGGCACCTGACCCACCGACCGCGCAGGTTCCACATCCGCCTCACAAGGGTGCGAAGAGGAACACCAATGGTTTTTCGTCAGAGAAATTCTCAGAGGTTCGAAATGGACATGTCTGCCGCGGAAGTCAAGCGTGCCGCAACGGCACAAGCTGCTTCTCAATCCCACCACACCGATCCGAACGGTTCGGAGATCATGGTCCGCTGCCTGCAGGCCGAGGGGGTCAAGTACCTCTGGGGTTATCCGGGCGGGGCCGTGCTGTACATCTACGATGCCCTGTACAAGCAGGATTCGATCGAGCATGTGCTCGTGCGCCACGAGCAGGCCGCGATCCACGCCGCCGACGGCTATGCACGCGCCACCGGCGAGGTCGGTGTCGCACTGGTGACCTCGGGGCCGGGCGTCACCAACGCGGTCACCGGGATCGCCACCGCCTACATGGACTCGATCCCGATGGTGATCATCACCGGGCAAGTGCCCACGCCGGCGATCGGGCTCGATGCCTTCCAGGAGTGCGACACGGTGGGCATCACGCGTCCCATCGTCAAGCACAACTTCCTGGTCAAGGATGTGCGCGAGCTCGCGCTCACGATCAAGAAGGCCTTCCACATCGCTCGCACCGGTCGTCCGGGCCCGGTCGTGGTCGACATTCCCAAGGACGTGTCGCTCAAGACCGCGCCTTTCCACTACCCCGAGCGCGTCGAGATGCGCTCGTACAACCCGGTCAGGAAGGGCCACGGCGGTCAGATCCGCAAGGCCGTGCAGCTGCTGCTCGGCGCCAAGCGGCCGTACATCTACACGGGCGGCGGCGTGATCCTCGGCGAGGCCTCGGCCGAACTGCGCGAACTGGTGCACTTGCTCGGCGTGCCGTGCACCAACACCCTGATGGGGCTCGGTGCGATCGACGCGAACGATCCGCAGTTCCTGGGCATGCTCGGCATGCACGGCACCTACGAGGCGAACATGACGATGCAGCATTGCGACGTGCTGTTGGCCGTGGGGGCGCGCTTCGATGACCGCGTGATCGGCAACCCGAAACACTTTGCGCAGAACGAGCGCAAGATCGTCCACATCGACATCGACCCCTCGTCGATCAGCAAGCGCGTGAAGGTCGACATCCCGATCGTCGGCGATGTCAAGGACGTGCTGCAGGAACTGATCGCTCAGGTCAGGGAAGGCGGGGCGGCGCTGGACAAGAGCGCCCTGAACGCCTGGTGGAGCCAGGTCAACGAATGGCGCAAGCGCGATTGCCTGGCCTACAAGAACAGCAGCGAAGTCATCAAGCCGCAGTACGTGGTCGACACGTTGTGGAAGCTGACCAAGGACCGCGACACCTACATCACGAGCGACGTGGGCCAGCACCAGATGTGGGCCGCGCAGTTCTACCGGTTCGCGCAGCCGCGGCGCTGGATCAATTCGGGCGGCCTCGGGACGATGGGCGTCGGCCTGCCCTACGCGATGGGCATCAAGCTCGCCAAGCCGGACAGTGACGTGTTCTGCATCACCGGCGAGGGCTCGATCCAGATGTGCATCCAGGAGCTGTCGACCTGCAAGCAGTACGACACGCCGGTCAAGATCGTTTCGCTGAACAACCGGTACCTGGGCATGGTGCGGCAGTGGCAGGAGCTCGACTACGGTGGGCGTTACTCGCACAGCTACATGGACGCGCTGCCCGACTTCGTGAAGCTCGCCGAAGCCTACGGACATGTCGGGATGCTGATCGAGCGGCCGTCCGACGTCGAACCGGCACTGAAGGAGGCGATCCGCCTGAAGGACCGCACCGTGTTCCTCGACATCCGCACCGACCCGACCGAGAACGTGTGGCCGATGGTGCAGGCCGGGAAGGGCATCACCGAGATGCTGCTGGGGTCCGAGGACCTGTGATGCGCCGTGAGGCGGGCGTCGTGGGCCGCGTTACCGCGCCGCCCCGGACCGCCGCCGAGCGCGCATGACAGCCGCGGACAGTCGTTGACCTTGAGATCGAACCGCGTGGCCAAGCCGGGCCGGTTACCGCCGCCCCGCGTGAAGAGCGCGCAAGGACGAATGAAATGAAACACATCATCGCCGTGCTGCTCGAGAACGAGCCCGGCGCCCTATCGCGCGTGGTGGCGCTGTTCTCTGCGCGCGGCTACAACATCGAGAGCCTGACCGTCGCGCCGACCGAGGACGCGTCGCTGTCACGCATGACCATCGTGACCACCGGCAGCGACGAGGTGATCGAGCAGATCACCAAGCACCTGAACCGGCTGATCGAGGTCGTGAAGGTGGTCGATCTGACCGAGGGCCACTTCACCGAGCGCGAGCTCATGCTGATCAAGGTGCGCGCGGTGGGCAAGGAGCGCGAGGAGATGAAACGAATGGCTGACATCTTCCGCGGCCGCGTCATCGATGTCACCGACAAGACCTACACGATCGAGCTGACCGGCCAGTCGACCAAGCTCGATGCGTTTCTCGTCGCGATCGACCGCGCGGCGATCCTGGAAACCGTGCGCACCGGGGCCAGTGGCATCGGACGCGGCGAGCGCATCCTGCGCGTTTGACGAAAACGACTCATCACGGAGAACAGACCATGAAGGTTTACTACGACAAGGACGCCGATCTGAGCCTGATCAAGGGAAAGCAGGTGGCCATCATCGGCTACGGCTCACAGGGCCACGCCCATGCGCAGAACCTCAACGACAGCGGCGTGAAGGTGACCGTGGGTCTGCGCCGCGGCGGCGCGTCCTGGGCGAAGGCCGAGAAGGCCAGGCTCAAGGTGACCGAGGTCGCCGAGGCCGTCAAGACAGCTGACGTCGTGATGATCCTGCTGCCCGATGAACAGATCGCGAACGTCTATGCGCACGACGTCGCGCCGCACATCAGGCAGGGGGCCTCGCTCGCGTTTGCCCACGGCTTCAACGTGCACTACGGCCAGGTCGTGCCGCGCGAGGATCTGGACGTCTGGATGGTCGCGCCGAAGGCGCCGGGCCACACCGTGCGCAACACCTACACGCAAGGCGGTGGCGTGCCGCACCTGATTGCGGTGCATGCCGACAAGAGCGGCAAGGCGCGCGACCTGGCGCTGTCGTATGCGGTGGCCAACGGCGGTGGCAAGGCCGGCATCATCGAGACCAATTTCCGCGAGGAGACCGAGACCGACCTGTTCGGCGAGCAGACCGTCCTGTGTGGCGGCACGGTCGAGCTGATCAAGGCCGGCTTCGAGACCCTGGTCGAGGCCGGCTATGCCCCCGAGATGGCCTACTTCGAGTGCCTGCACGAACTCAAGCTGATCGTCGACCTGATCTACGAGGGCGGCATCGCGAACATGAACTACTCGATCTCGAACAACGCCGAGTACGGGGAGTACGTGACCGGACCGAGGATCGTCACCGAGGAAACGAAGAACGCGATGCGCCAGGCGCTGCGCGACATCCAGACCGGGGAGTACGCGAAGAGCTTCATCCTGGAGAACCGCGCCGGCGCACCGACGCTGCTGAGCCGGCGCCGCCTCATGGCGGACCATCAGATCGAAGTCGTGGGCGAGAAGCTGCGCGCGATGATGCCGTGGATCAAGGCCAACAAGCTTGTCGACCGCTCACGCAACTGACCGTGTGCGTGGCGTATCCTCGCGCCCGATGGACGAGATCCCCAGCACGCACGACGCGGACGAGCCGCCGCCTCGCCCGCGCCGCAAGGGCATCTACATCCTGCCCAACCTGTTCACGCTCGGCGCGCTGTTTGGCGGCTTCTATGCGGTCGTGATGGCGATGAACGGGCGCTTCGAGAATGCGGCGATCGGCATCTTCACCGCCGCGGTGCTCGACAGCCTGGACGGCCGCGTGGCGCGCATGACCAACACGCAGAGCGCGTTCGGCGAGCAGATGGACAGCCTGTCGGACATGGTGAGTTTCGGCGCCGCTCCTGCGCTGATCATGTACGAGTGGGCCTTGAAGGGGCTGGGCAAGGCGGGCTGGATTGCCGCCTTCGTCTACTGTGCGTGCGCGGCGCTGAGGCTGGCGCGCTTCAACACCAATATCGGCATCGTCGACAAGCGCTTCTTTCAGGGCCTGCCCAGCCCGGCCGCGGCCGCGCTGGTCATCGGCTTCGTCTGGGTCATGGACGACGCGGGTTATGAAGGTGTGTTCACGATCCCCGGCCTGGCCTGGGTGGCGCTCGTCTTCACCTTGTATGCCGGCCTGACGATGGTGACCAATGTGCCGTTCTACAGCTTCAAGGATGTCAGCTTCAAGCGCAGCGTGCCCTTCATCGTGATCGTGGCCATCGCGCTGGCGCTTGCCGTCATCAACATTCACCCGCCGATCGTGCTGTTCGCGGTGTTTTGCGT
>Ga0209798_10000454_pt1 | contig 24388 bp, 24 predicted proteins | sample DOMMetBare3Fresh_FD_187475 | JGI IMG/M metagenome (GOLD analysis project Ga0209798, IMG submission 187475) | Wetland sediment microbial communities from St. Louis River estuary, USA, under dissolved organic matter induced mercury methylation -... | ecosystem: Environmental > Aquatic >... | reverse complement strand
CGTCAAATTAGCTGCTTTTGTCCGTCTGTAGCCAGCATTATTCGCCGCTTTCAGTAACAATGACATCTATGCCGTTTTGTCTGAGTCTAGATTTGATAGCACTGATACTGGTCATTTTGGCATATGGACCGACTTTTACACGGTACCAGATCACATTGCCGACCTTCCCCTTAAGTACTTTGGATTCAATGCCCAGTAAACCGAGTTTGGCCCTTTGCTGGTCGGCTTCCTTAAAGGTTTTAAACGATCCTGCCTGCATCATGTATTGTGTTGTTTTCCCTTTACCCAAATGTTCTTCACGGGTGCGCGTATTGATCTCGTGATCCGGTACGACCACTTCCTTATTGGGCAGAATATTGTAAAAATCAAAGCGTGGGAATTTTTGTTCCTGGCCGGATTCTGCTGCTACCCCTTGCTTAGCGGTTGATGCTGACTTTAGCGCTTTTATGGTGGACAAGCCTGATAAACTTTGCGTCGCATTTATTGATTTCGACCCAGTTCCTTGCACATAAACTAAAGACACAACAAAAGCAATAATCAGCGCAGTGATCAGCATCCATTTCCAGAAGCCGACGCTTCTCAGCGGGTTTGCCGTGTTGTCTTGATGTCTTGAGCTTCTTCCCTGCGCCCGGTATTTATAATCTTTAGCCATTACATCGATTCAGGTGTAGTGATATTCAGCAAACCCAAGCCGTTCGACAGCACCTGTTTAACGGCGCAAACCAGATTCAGCCGGGCGTCACGAAGGCTAGCATCTTCGACAAGAAACTGATGGGCATTGTAGTAGATGTGAAATTCATTGGCCAGTTCACGCAGGTATTGAATCAACTGATGTGGTTCAAATTGCAGTGCCGCACGTTTCAACATTTCCGGATACCGGGCCAAGGTGCCGGTCAGGGCGGTTTCATGCTCTTCCGTCAATAAGTCTAGACTATCCATACCGCGCTGCAAGTTCCTTTCCAGGGCTTTTTCAGCTAGTTGCCTTAATACACTGCAAACCCTGGCATGAGCATACTGCACATAAAAAACCGGATTTTCATTGGATTTTGAGGTTGCTAGTTTCAAATCGAAGTCCATGTGTTGCTCCGATCGGCGCATGACATAAAAGAATCGCGCCGCATCCTTGCCGACTTCATTGCGCAATTGTCGTAATGTAACAAATTCACCGGAGCGTGTGGACATTTGCACCTTTTCATCACCGCGATAGAGCGTCGCAAACTGTACCAGCAAAACTTTTAATCGAGATTCATCGGCACCCAGTGCCGCGATGGCCGCCCTGACCCGGGGAATATAGCCGTGATGATCCGCTCCCCAAATATCGATTATCTGATCGAAGCCGCGGTCAAGCTTGTTCATGTGATAGGCAATGTCGGACGCAAAATAAGTATATTGTCCATTTTCGCGAATCACTACGCGGTCCTTTTCATCGCCAAGACGGCTGGATGCAAACCAAATTGCACCGTCCTGCTGATAAAGATGGCCTCCATCGCGCAGCCTTTCGAGCGCTTTTTCTACGGACCCGTCGTCCATGAGCCGGAGTTCGGAAAACCATTCCTGATAGGTCACACCAAACTCCAGAAGATCTATTTTTATATCATGCAGGATGGTGTCCAGACCGACTTGAAATAATTTTCGATAGGCCGATTCACCTAACAATTTTTTAGTCTGGCTGATCAGCGTGTCGATATATTCCTCCTTGTCTCCACCCTGCCCTTCATCCTTGGGCAGATTTTCCAGCACGCAAGCTGCCGGTATTAGATATTCATTGCCAGCCTTTTTATGGATGCTCCAGGCGATTTCGCGAATATAATCACCTCTATAGGCATTCGCCGGAAACGGCAATACTTCACCGCATTCTTCCAAATAGCGCAGCCAGATACTAGTGGCCAGAATATCCATCTGCCGGCCTGCATCATTGACATAATATTCACGGTGCACAGCAAAACCAATTGCTTCCAATAAATCAGCCACCGCGGAACCATATGCGGCACCACGACCGTGACCGACATGTAACGGCCCGGTCGGATTGGCGGAAACGAACTCGACCTGAACTTTTTTACCGGCACCAACCTGACTTAATCCGAATTCCCGGCCTTCATTGTGAATTTGCTTGATAACTTGGTATTGCTCAGCTCGATCCACAAAAAAATTGATAAAGCCGGGCCCTGCCAACTCCACTTTGACAACTGCCTCATGTTTTGGCATGGCGGCAATAATTTTTTCAGCCAGCTGCCAGGGTGTGAGTTTGGCGGGCTTTGCCAGAACCAAGGCAAGATTCGACGCAAAATCGCCATGCTGTGCATCGCGGCAACGTTCAACGGCAATGTTAGGAGTAATTTCCGGGTCAAGAACACCTTCTTTTTTAAGTGTTTCGACGGTTTGTAAGATAAGCGCCTCTATCTTCTGTTTCATTGCTTCACTGCGTAAAAAAATAGTACTAGATTAGCACATTATCCATGAAAACCACTGGATTATCCATTACAGCATCAGGTCAAAAAACGCAAAGCATACCGACAGAATAAGCCTCTTTAGCCCACCAAAAACAGCATTATTCGGTTAATTTTAAGTACTTCCGTCGATTCTCTGGCTTTGTCCCAATGACTAGATATGAAATGTTAAGGGAGTATTCGTGACTATTCATTATTGCTCCCGAAAGGCATGAACAGAATAACTAAGTAAATTAAGAAAGCGAAACTTGTTTTTCTTCCAGATTGGATTGCCGTATTTGGATGAAGGCGTTAATGATATATAAAACTTTAATTATACTCAGGTGTGCTTTTGTTATTTTTGTGGAGGTTGTTATTTTATTGCTACGGGAAAGTCATAAAATCGGCCATAAATCAAGCTCAAGCTCACCGTTCAAGGTTTTCCAGAATCGCCAAGGTAGGCCCGGCTTGATTCATGGTATAAAAATGCAAGCCTGGCGCGCCCTGGTCCAGCAAACGCTGACACAGAGCTGTCACTACATCCAGGCCAAAGGCCTGTATTGATACCCGGTCATCGCCGAAATCCTCCAACCGTTTACGTAGCCAGCGTGGAATATCGGCGCCGCACATTTCCGAAAAGCGGAACAGTTGCGTATATTGAGTAATAGGCATTATCCCGGGCACGACCGGAATGTCCATGCCATTTTTTTCGCAGGCATCGATAAAATAAAAATAACTTTCGGCATTATAAAAATACTGGGTAATGGCGGCGTCTGCGCCGGCTTCAACCTTGCGTTTAAAGTTTTTGAAATCTTCACGGCCGTTTAAAGCTTGAGGATGCACCTCGGGATAAGCGGCAACATGAATCTGGAAATAATCGCCGGTTTCCTGACGAATAAATTCAACCAGCTCATTGGCATAGCGGAATTCTCCGGCCGAAATCATTCCGGAAGGCAAATCACCTCTCAGTGCGACGATTTTGGCTATACCTTTGTCCTGATACTCTTTCAAAATCGCGCGGACATTGGCCTTGGTCGATGCAACACAAGATAAATGCGGTGCGGCGGCTATCCCTTTGGACTGAATATTTACTACTGTGTCAAAAGTAAGGTCTCGGGTCGAACCACCGGCACCAAAGGTCACGGAAAAAAAATCAGGATTCAGTTTTGCCAGTTTACTGTGAACCACTTGTAAATTGGCCGCACCTTCCTCGGTTTTTGGCGGATAAAACTCGAAACTGAAAAGTTGCTGGTGTTTTTTTTGTGATTGCATAGCATTTGTACTGATCAATACCGGTAATGATCAGCTTTATAGGGCCCTTCAATGGGAACATTGATATAGCTGGCCTGCTCGGCAGTTAAACTGGTTAAATGCACACCTATTTGTTTTAGATGCAATCTCGCCACTTTTTCGTCAAGTTTTTTGGGCAAAACATACACTTTATTTTCATAGTGGGCAGAATTTTTCCAAAGCTCGATTTGCGCCAGTACCTGGTTACAGAAAGAATTGGACATGACAAAGCTAGGATGGCCTGTAGCGCAACCAAGGTTGACTAGACGACCTTCAGCCAGAATAATTAGACGTTTGCCGTCTGGAAAAATAACATGATCAACTTGCGGCTTGATATTTTCCCATTGATAGCTGCGCAATGAAGCTATATCGATTTCCGCATCAAAGTGGCCGATATTACAAACGATAGCCTGATCTTTCATGGCTGCCATGTGCTGGTGGGCAATTACGTTAACATTGCCAGTCGCGGTGACAAAAATATTGCCGGCAGGGGCAGCCTCCTCCATCGTGACTACCCGGTAACCTTCCATTGCAGCCTGCAAGGCACAAATTGGATCGATCTCGGTAATCCAGACCGTAGCACCCAAACCACGCAGCGACTGTGCGCACCCTTTGCCGACGTCACCGTATCCGCATACCACCGCGATTTTACCTGCCACCATGACGTCAGTGGCACGCTTGATGCCGTCGACCAGAGACTCGCGGCAACCGTACAGATTGTCAAATTTCGACTTGGTTACCGAATCGTTCACATTAAATGCCGGAACTTTTAATTCACCTTTGGCAACCATTTCGTACAAACGCAAGACACCAGTCGTGGTTTCTTCGGATAAACCTTTAACGCCCGCCATCAATTCAGGATATTTTACGTGCATCATTAGAGTTAGGTCGCCGCCATCATCCAAAATCATATTAGGCCGCCAGCCATCCCGGCCATCAACTGTTTGAGCGATACACCATTCGGCTTCCGCCTCGGTTTCACCTTTCCAGGCAAATACTGGAATGCCGGCCGCCGCTATGGCGGCCGCCGCATGATCCTGTGTCGAAAAAATATTGCAGGACGACCAGCGGACTTCCGCACCCAATGCAATCAAGGTTTCAATCAAGACGGCCGTCTGGATGGTCATATGCAGACAACCTGCAATGCGAGCGCCTTTTAACGGCTTCTCGGCACCAAATTCGGCGCGCAAAGCCATCAAGCCCGGCATTTCCGTTTCAGCAATGTTGATTTCCTTGCGGCCCCATTCGGCCAAGGAGATATCGGCGACTTTATAATCTTGATTTTTCATAATCTATCCTGTCAGGTTAATTCAAAGGCCAGCAGCGTCTTTCAGGGCTTCAACCTTATCGGTTTTTTCCCAGCTGAATGATTCTTCAGTACGTCCGAAATGACCATAGGCTGCCGTGGACTGATAAATGGGCTTTAACAAGCCTAGCATGGCTATCAGGCCTTTGGGCCTTAATTCAAAGTTTTCCCTGATAATCTGAACCAGCCTTTCCTCGCTAATTTTTCCGGTGCCGAATGTTTCGACGCTAATAGATGTCGGCTCGGCGACACCAATGGCATATGAAACCTGAATTTCACAACGTTCGGCCAATCCAGCTGCCACTATGTTTTTTGCCACATAACGACACATATATGCTGCGGAACGGTCGACTTTTGACGGGTCCTTGCCGGAAAAAGCGCCACCGCCATGTCTTGCCATGCCGCCGTAGGTATCGACGATAATTTTCCGTCCCGTTAAACCGCAGTCGCCAACAGGGCCGCCAATAATAAACTGGCCGGTCGGATTAATGAAATATTTGGTTTCCGAATGCAAAAATTCCTTTGGCAATACCGGCAAAATAATTTCATCCATGACCGCTTCGTAAATCGCTTTGGTGCTAATATCGGGCGAATGCTGGGTAGACAGAACCACAGCGTCTATCGCTACCGGTCTGTTGTTTTCATAGCGGAACGTAATCTGGCTTTTCGCATCGGGGCGCAGCCACGGCAAGGTTTTATTTTTCCTGACCTCCGCCTGACGCTTAACCAACAGATGTGAGTAGGTGATCGGAGCTGGCATCAGAACTTCGGTCTCATTTGTCGCATAACCAAACATCAAGCCCTGGTCGCCTGCGCCTTGTTCGTGATCAGCCGATTCATCAACTCCCATGGCGATATCCGAGGATTGCTTGCCAATGGCATTTAATACCGCGCAACTTTGTCCGTCAAAACCGATATCACCATGATCATAGCCAATGTCGCAAACCACTTTTCTGACCAGTGCTTCGGTATCGACCCAGGCGTCTGTCGTGATTTCACCAGCCAAAACCACCATGCCAGTTTTCACCAGTGTTTCACAGGCAACTCTCGATCGAGTATCCTGTGCCAACAAGGCATCCAGCACGGCATCGGATATTTGATCCGCGACTTTATCGGGATGCCCTTCGGAAACGGATTCTGATGTAAATATGAAATTATTGCTCACGATATCACCTTTTTGAAATAGTAAACCTGGATATAGAAAAAGGCTGCGCAGACAGCCTTTTTCTCTTTAAATGATGGTGGGCCCTGAAGGACTTGAACCTTCGACCTGCCGATTATGAGTCGGATGCTCTAACCAACTGAGCTAAGGGCCCTTGATTCCTTGATTATTCACCGTCCAGGAAGCATCTTAACTGCTCTGACCGGGACGGATGCCTTAATTTTCTGAGTGCTTTTGCTTCAATCTGGCGAATTCGCTCACGCGTTACGTCAAACTGTTTACCCACTTCTTCCAGCGTATGGTCGGTGTTCATATTGATGCCGAAGCGCATGCGCAGTACTTTCGCCTCTCTTGCAGTCAAGCCCGCCAGCACATTTTGTGTAGACTCACGCAAACCCGCTATCGTGGCTGCTTCAACCGGGGACAACACTTTAGCATCTTCGATGAAATCTCCCAAATGTGAATCTTCATCATCGCCAATAGGCGTTTCCATCGAAATTGGTTCCTTGGCGATTTTCAGCACTTTACGCACTTTATCCTCCGGCATTTCCATGCGCTCGGCCAATTCTTCCGGCGTTGCTTCTCGTCCCAGTTCCTGCAGGATCTGTCTGGAAATACGATTTAGTTTATTGATAGTCTCAATCATATGAACCGGAATACGAATAGTCCGTGCCTGATCCGCAATCGACCGCGTAATGGCCTGCCGAATCCACCAGGTCGCATAGGTGGAGAACTTGTAACCGCGGCGGTATTCAAACTTGTCTACCGCTTTCATCAGGCCGATATTACCTTCCTGGATCAAATCCAGAAACTGCAAGCCACGGTTTGTGTACTTCTTGGCAATGGAGATAACTAGCCTTAAATTGGCCTCGATCATTTCCTTTTTCGCGCGTCTCGCCTTGGCTTCACCTATGGACATGCGGCGATTAATGTCTTTCAATCCGCTAATGGTCAGACCATATCGTGTTTCTATATCGGCCATTATTTTTTGGGCTTTTCTGATTTCCTTTTCATGCTCTTTCAAAGCCTTTGAATATTGGTTTCCAGCATGCAAATAGCGATCAAGCCATTCTGAATTCGTTTCATTCTCTGTAAAAGAACTGATGAATTCCTTGCGCGACATTTTTGCATGTTTGACGAAAATCTCAAGAATCAGTTTTTCCTGTTCGCGAACGAGAGCGACGCCATCAGGAATAATAGCCGTCAATTTTTTTAGATATTGCGGCGTCCACTTAAACTCCATGAATAAATCCGCAAGTACTTCAAATGCTTTTTCCGTTTTTTCACTCGCGTAATCGTGTTTTTTAACAGCAGATGTAGCAATTTTTAATTGCTTTCTTAAGGTTTCGACCTTTTCCCTGACTTCTTCGTAGTTCAGCCCTTTAAACTCATCTTCCGCCGCAGGTTCTTCGGGAACCTCTCCTATTACCATAGCGGCATTTAAATCAGCCGGTTCACTCAAGTCGACAAAACCGGAAATTAAATCGCTCAGCCGAATTCCGCCTTCATCTCCGGAAATTTCATCGAATGCATTTAAAAAATCTTCAACAACCACACAAGAGCGCGATAAGGCTTTTACCAATTGCTGCTGGCCTTCTTCAATCCGCTTGGCAATCTTTAATTCGTCGGCGCGCGTTAACAATTCCACGGACCCCATTTCCCGCATATACATGCGAACCGGATCGGTGGTTCTGCCAAATTCACTATCAACCGATGCCAAAGCGGCAACCTCTTCAGCATCCTCATCGTCCGCTGTCAGCGCTGCCGAATCGGTAATCAAGGAGTCATCATCGGGTGCAACTTCATAGACCTGAATGCCCATATCATTGATCATGCCAATGATATCCTCAATTTGTTCGGGATCAACAATATCACTAGGCATGTGATCATTGACCTCGGCATATGTCAGGTAACCCTGAATCTTGCCTTTGGCTATCAATTGTTTAAGCTGGGATTGCTGTTGTTCTTGATTCATCATTTACCCACTAAATACTCTATTGAGTACGATTACGTAACAGAGAATTATACTATAAATTTTTATAGCTTTGCACCACACTATTTATTTGCCAGCATTTTACGCAACTGCTCTCTCTCTTGCGAATTCAGCCCCATTATTTTTTCCTTGGCCAGCAGCTTTTCCAGCTTTGCCAATCTGGCTTGAGCAAGCAATCTGTCCAACGCATCTGAAAACTCTTTTTCAACACCATCATCTGGAATCAACAAATCCGATGCAGCCAATTTTTTAATGACGGCTTCATCGGCATTTCCCCGGTAAATTTCCAGCAACACTCCGTAATTCGGCGGTTTTTTTTCCAGCACTAAGGACATAATCTCTTTAAATTTATCGATACCGTCAAATTCCAGACAATTCCAGTCAATATCCTTACGCTCGACGACATCGATCAATCCCGGATTTTGCAATAAAAGTGCCATGACCAAACTGGGCAGCGAAAGCCGATCATTTTTTTTACGCCGGTTTTTTGCTGATTTCTGATAAGCTTGCAGCGCTTCGTTATCGGCGATATGCCGTTTGGACAAGCGGGATAGTTCTTCAAACATCATTTCCCTGAATGCGCCAATGGGCAATTGTTTTAAGTAGGATTCTGCCTCATTTTTTAAATGGGAGCGCCCTTCCATTTCGGACAATTTCAGGTCTTTCGAAAAATGTTCAAAAAAATAATCCGATAAGACTTGCGCCTTGGCCATGCGCAATATGAATGCTTCAGTACCTTCAGCACGAATTAACGAGTCGGGATCATGATTTTGCGGTAATAGCATAACCCGTATTTGTCGGCCATCCTTTAATGAAGGAAAAACCGACGCCATGGCACGCCATGCTGCGACCCGTCCGGCCGCATCACCATCAAAGCAAAATACCAGCTCCGATGAAAAGCGAAACAGCAAATCAAGATGCGCCGGCGTTGTTGCCGTTCCGAGAGTCGCCACCGCATAATGTATGCCAAACTGGGACAGGGCAATCACATCCATATAGCCCTCCACAATCAAAATTCTTGCAGGCTTGACATTTTTTTGCAGCAGTTCATATAAGCCGTAAACTTCCCTGCCTTTATGGAACAAGGCTGTTTCCGGCGAGTTCAGATATTTTGGCAAGGAATCATCCAACACGCGTCCGCCGAACCCTATTATCCGCGCCCGCTTGTCTCTGATCGGAAACATCAGCCGTCCCCGAAAACGATCATAGGCGCGTCCGTTTTCCTTGGTTATCAGCATGCCCGCTTCAATCAATGCATGCTGGCTAAAACGGCCACCCAGGCTATTCCAGTCATCAGGCGCATAACCCAGCATAAAATCTCGGACAACATCACTGTTTACCCCCCTGCCTTTTAAATAGGCAAGCGCTTTTTTTCCTCCCGCATCACTTTGAAGTTGTTCCGCGTAAAACGCCGCGACTTGTTCGGTGACCAGATAAAGACTACTGGAACGTTCTTTTTTAACTCCATCTCTACTGTCAACCTGTTCCCTAGGCACAGCCACACCAGCAAAAACGGCCAAATCTTCAACGGCTTCAACGAAATCAAGATGATTAAAGTCCATCAAAAAACCAATAGCATTACCGCTGGCACCGCAGCCAAAGCAGTGAAAAAACTGCTTGTTACGGCTTACAGAAAAACTTGGCGTTTTTTCGCTATGGAAAGGACAACGGGCCATATAATTCGAACCCGTTTTTTTTAGAGGAACGTGCGAATCGATTAAATCGACGATGTCAACCCGCACCAGTAAATCATCAATAAATTCACGAGGAATTCTACCGGACATCAGTTAGCCCGACATAAGTCGTAAAATCAGCCTGCCAGCGCAGCCTTGATTTTTGCGCCAACCACGGCCATATCGGCGCGTCCTTGCATTTTCGTCTTCAGTAAAACCATAACCTTGCCCATATCTTTTACTGATCCGGCTCCAGATGTCACTATGGCGTCTTTGATCATGGCATCTATTTCGGCTTCGCCTAGCGCCTGCGGCAAATAATCCTGAATCACCAGAACTTCAGCCTCTTCAATTTCCACCAGATCATTACGGCCAGCATCAGCGAACTGCCGGATCGATTCCCGGCGCTGTTTGAGCATTTTATCCAGTACCTGTATGGTACGTGCATCATCCAGCGTAATGCGCTCATCGACTTCAACTTGCTTGATAGCGGCCAGAATCAGACGAATAACAGCCAGTCTGGATTTATTTCCTCCTTTCATGGAGGCTTTCATATCATCCTTGATACGTAAAATTATGGAATCCATCGAGGGTCAACCTTGATTACACTGCTGGACGGCCACGGCGCAAATTTTTCAATGCATAACGCTCGCGCGCCAGTTTTTTCAAATGGCGTTTAACAGCGGCAGCACCCTTGCGTTTACGCTCCGCGGTCGGTTTTTCATAGAATTCACGGCGGCGGACCTCTGCCAATACACCCGCTTTTTCACAGGCGCGTTTAAAGCGGCGGATGGCGATATCAAAAGGTTCGTTTTCTTTAATTTTCACTGAAGGCATTAATTTGTTCCAAGTATGTTAATATCGTGAGAAAAGGCAAAATAAGTTAAACCGCTAATTATACTTCACAATCCATATTTTCAAAAACTGAATGTACGTTCTGGGCATAGAAACCTCATGTGATGAAACCGGTGTTGCCATTTACCACAGCGGACAAGGCCTGATCCATCATCTACTATACAGCCAGGTTGATATGCATAAGGATTATGGCGGCATAGTCCCAGAACTGGCATCGCGTGACCACATCCGCAAACTGATTCCTCTTATTGAGCAGGTCATTAATGATAGCCGCTTGTCTAATTGTGATATTGACGGCATTGCCTATACCGCAGGGCCAGGACTGATCGGAGCGCTATTAGTCGGCGCAGCAACTGCCAGAAGCCTGGCTTGGACATGGGCAATTCCCTCAATTGCAGTTCATCACATGGAAGGACATCTGCTGGCGCCAATGCTGGAAGAAAATCCGCCGGAGTTTCCTTTTGTAGCACTATTAATTTCCGGTGGACACACGATGCTGGTAAAAGTAGAAGCTATCGGCCGCTACCAGATACTCGGCGAATCGCTAGATGACGCAGCCGGAGAAGCCTTTGACAAAACCGCAAAAATGCTGGGCTTAGGCTATCCGGGCGGCCCTGAACTATCGGCATTGGCAACACGCGGGAGGTCGCAAATTGAATTTCCCCGACCGATGACCGACCGGCCTGGGCTGGATTTTAGCTTTAGCGGACTAAAAACCTTCACCATCAATGTCTTTAACGCTTCCAACAAAACCGATCAGGATAAGGCCGATATTGCAGCCGGCTTTCAACAGGCCGTTGCAGACACGCTTAGCATCAAATGCAGACGCGCATTGCAACTGACCGGTTTGAAAAAACTGGTAGTGGCGGGCGGTGTTAGCGCCAATCAACAAATCAGGCAATCCTTGACGGAAATGGCTGATCGCGAAAACAGCAAAATCTATTTCCCGCGACTTGAATTTTGCACCGATAACGGCGCGATGATCGCTTTCGCGGGCTGCCAACGCTTAATGGCCGGGCAGCATCAAGAACTGGAAATTATTGTCAAGCCGCGCTGGCCGATGGATGGACTGAAGGTGATCGAATAAATTTAAATCATGCTGAAAACGGATTATCATCTGATTCACGTGAAATACTGCCGAGGTTAAGATGATGGACCGAATCAGCCTTCTTGCCCAGCCCAAAGCCGCTGAATATTTCCCTTATGCCGCCATAGCAAAAACGTTGTCATGATCACAGCAACGCCTGTAATGGTCATATCGCCTGCAATAAACCAGGCATAAATCGGGGATAGCAGCGAAGCAATTAAAGCCGATAATGATGAAATCTTGCCGATTTTGTACATCAGCAGCCAAGTCCCCACAAAAGCAATCCCCAAGCCGAGCGAAAAGCCAAGCAAAACACCAATTGATGTCGCCACACCTTTACCGCCCTTAAACCCGAAAAACAGAGGATAAAGATGACCGAAAAAGGCCGAAAGACCGGTCAATGCCAATACTTCGACGGGTACATTCAATAATTTGGCTATACCCACCGGTATCAATCCCTTCAGTAAATCGCCCAGCAAAGTAATACCTGCCGCCTTTTTTCCGCCAATGCGCATGACATTGGTCGCGCCGGGGTTGCCTGAACCCTGACTGCGCGGATCAGGCAATCCCATAATGCGACAAATAATAATCGCACTCGAAACTGATCCTATCAAATAAGCCATGGGAACTAAAAGCCATTCAATCATTGGTGTACCTATCATCAAATCAGAACTTGTAAGTCAGGTGCAATTACCTGATACTTAGAGTTTTAAAAGTGCACATAATAACCGGAATTCATAATGGACATAATATTTTTAGGCGGGCTTGAAATCAAAACCATCATAGGCATTTATGACTGGGAAAGGGAAACCAAACAAACGGTCGTCCTAGATATTGAAATGGCCTTTGATATACACAAAGCCGCTGAAACCGACGACATTCAGTACGCGCTCGATTACAAGAAAGTTTCAAAACGAATTATTGCCTTTGTCGAAGAAAGCCAATTTTATTTGGTGGAAAAATTAACTTCGGAAATTGTCAACTTGATTCGTACCGAATTCAGTGTGCCATGGGTAAAGGTAACCCTTAACAAAAAAGGCGCCATTAGCGGAGCCAGTGATGTCGGCATTGTCATTGAACGAGGAAGAAAAAATCTGTGACCAGAGGCTATATCAGCATAGGCAGTAATATCGATAAGGAAAAAAATATCCTTGCGAGCCTGAAAGCGCTTGAACATCTTTTCGGCAAACTCATTATATCAAGTATTTATGAGTCCGAACCGGTCGGCTTTACCGGCGATACATTCTTTAACGTCGTAGTGGGCTTTGATGCTGACATGGACGTAAAAACCGTCGCCAAACATTTGCGTCAAATCGAACTGGACCAGGGCCGTACTCGAGACTGCAAAAAATTTTCCGCAAGAACTCTCGATCTGGATCTCATCCTTTACGGCGATCTCATCTTAAGCGATGGTCGCCTGCAAATACCGCGTGACGAAATTGAACGCTATGCCTTTGTGCTTGAGCCACTAGCGGAAATTGCTGGTGATTCAAAGCATCCCGTCTGTCACATCAGTTATGCCGAGCTATGGGAAAAATTCGATAAAACCAATCTTGGGCAAAAAAAGGTAACGCCGGACTGGCAAAACAAAACTTAAAATTAGCATTGCCTGTTATAGCTATAGGGTTACTTCTAAATTCGTCATTAGCGCGTCACAACGCCCAGGACGCAATCTATATTTCACCGCGAGTAAAGTTAGATGCCACCAGCAAACTCTGCCGCGCTGTCTGGACCGCCTTTTTCACGGTTTCCGGGGCGGTTCCGCCGATATGGTTGCGTGCCGCTACCGAGCCTTCCAGCGTCAAATAATCGAACACATCTTCAGTAATCATCGCGGAATATTTTTGTAGATCCGGCAGAGACAGTTCCGATAAATCCCGCCCACTTTCAAGCCCCAGCCTGACCGCGAGGCCAACTACTTCATGGGCATCGCGGAAGGCCATGCCTTTGCGCACCAGATAATCGGCAAGATCGGTAGCGGTCGCAAAGCCCTGCTTGGCAGAATTGTACATATTGGTTTTTTTGGCCCGGATATGGGGAACCATATCCGCATAAGCGCGCAGGCAATTGATCAGGGTGTCAGCGGTGTCGAAAAGTGGCTCCTTGTCTTCCTGGTTGTCTTTGTTGTAGGCTAGAGGCTGGCTTTTCATCAGCATCAGTAGCGACATCAAGTGGCCGGTTACGCGGCCGGACTTGCCGCGCACCAGTTCCGGCACGTCCGGGTTTTTCTTTTGTGGCATGATCGAAGAGCCGGTGCAGAAGGCATCCGGAATCTCGATAAAATCGAATTGGGCGCTGGACCACAAAATTAGTTCTTCGGAAAAACGCGACAAGTGCATCATGATCAAACTGCCTGCCGCCGCGAATTCGATGGCGAAATCGCGGTCGCTGACCGAATCCAGCGAATTGGCCGATGGCCGGCTGAAACCGAGCAGTTCCGCCGTCATGTGGCGGTCGATCGGGTAACTGGTTCCGGCCAGTGCCGCTGCTCCCAGCGGCATGATATTGATTCGCTTATAACAGTCGTTTAGCCGGTCCCGGTCTCGGCTCAGCATTTCAAACCACGCCATCAGATGATGGCCGAAAGTAATCGGCTGGGCTACCTGCAAATGCGTGAAGCCGGGCATGATGGTATCGGCATGCTGTTCGGCCAAATCCAGAATAGCCGTTTGCAAGCGCGTGAGCTGAGTTGTAATCTGCTCGATCTCGACGCGCAAATACAGCCGGATATCGGTCGCCACCTGATCGTTGCGCGAGCGGCCGGTGTGCAGCTTTTTGCCGGCGATGCCAATCAAATCGGTCAGCCGGGCTTCGATATTCATATGTACATCTTCCTGCTTGATCGACCAGACGAATTCGCCGTTGGCGATTTCCCGGCCGATTTGAGCCAGACCGGCGATAATGTCGTCACGCTCCTGTGCCGTTAGAATGCCACAATGGGTCAGCATTTTGGCATGAGCCATCGATCCCTGAATATCCTGCTGCGCCATGCGTTGGTCAAAATCCACCGAAGCGGTAAAGACTTCAACAAAAGCATCGGTAGCCTCGGCAAAACGAGCACTGGAAAGTTTGTCTGCATTAACGTTGGTCATGAAATTTTAACGCTTTAACGAAAAGTAAGGGATTATACCGCTAAATAGCGGAGGCAATGAATTGCCGAAACGCAGCTGAATGGACTGACACTGCGCTGCGGGTCCTGTTTTGTGCACCAAGGCCATTATCATGGGCCATAGCAGGAAAAATGAAATATGAGAAAGTTGCTTGGTTTCATTGTGATCAAATGACAAATTAGAATCTCATGGCTACGTTTGGCTGACTATAGCCGTATAGTCATGAAATTTGGCTGGAATTTAGTTTGTCGCGATTTTCCGGCAGGCTTCAGCGTTACCAAACGAGCAGGCCACTTTGTAGGCCTCTGCAGAGGCTGCATATTGATTGAGATTTTCTAAGGCTAGTGCTTTGCCGAGATAGGCGTTTGTATATTCCGGATTCAGTTCGATGGTTTTGGTAAAATCATCTAGTGCCTGCTGATACTGCTGACTATCCAAATAGGCCGAAGCTCGGTTGTTATAAGCGTAATGAGTCAGATAACCTGATTTACCTGCCAATCTGATGGTAAGGGTATAGTCATTAATAGCTTCGGCATACTGTTTTTGATGATTAAAGGCGTTTCCCCGATTATAGAAAATTCTTTCCATACCCGGATAATATTCTTCACTGTGTTCGACCAGCCTTGCAGCATCATCCCATAGTAACAAAGGATGGGAAAACGTTCTAAGTCTGAGCCAGGATAAAGGCATCATAAACAGAGCAACCATCAATAAGACAACGGATGCCTGTTTTGCAGTCAGTTTCTGACACAAAAACGGCAAAGCTGCAAATGCTCCCGCCATCCACAGATAACTGCGGTAAAGTACAAAAGACTCCTGAATTCTGATGGTCGATAATTCAGTGGCAAACAAGAGCCATGGGCAAAGCAAAGCGAAACCCAGCAAGCCCTTGATTCCTTTTTTTAGCAGCAGATGAGTTGCCAGGATGGGATAAATAATAAAACCGATTAAACCGACGATTTCCGGCCATGATATCAGTCGTTGCGCAAAGTGTTGATAAATGTCAACGGACATCCACGCGGGGCTAGGCACTAACCATACCCCTATGTATTTAAAGTAAAGAAAACATTGCGTCAGCACAGACAAAGGATAGACAAGGCTATTATCAATGCCCAATTTTGGCACTAAAGTTGCCACCATTGGCTCATAGGCTTGTCCCAAAATATGTCTGGTTTTGATTTGGAAAACTACGAACAGGCCAATCAAGCCATATAAAACCATAGTTGGTCTAACCAAGATCAGCCATTGACGGGATAGCCAACTGCTGATTAGCAATAACAGCACTACCGATATGGCAGGCGCCATAACGGCATGCTCTTTGGAGAGTACAGCAAGAAGGTAAGTTGCAGCAGACCCCAGTAACCAAAATTGGTTTTTCCTAATTAAGCCTTCCAGAAATAATCGCCAGGTAAATAACGTAAACAACATCGCCATCAAGATTGAGCGTTGTGATAGATAGGCCACCGCATAAACCGATGCCGGATGTAGGGCAAAAATCAACGCTGCAAAAAATGCCAGCCAATAGGCGGCAAGAGCGTCGGAATTCTCGTAGGAGCCAGGAAGAACTTGTTCGAATAGTCGACGCAAAAACAGAAACAAACTAATTGTCGTAGCAAGATGGATTAGCAGGTTACCGAGGTGAAACCAGATAAGATCCAGTCCCAGCAGGCTTCGTGTCCACTCAAATGTGGCATAAGGCAGCCAACGTAGATCAAAGCTGAATATTTTATCCAAATATTGATTATGAACGGTACCATCAAAAAAATAGTTATCATCAAAGACAATAGGATTCCACAGAAATTGGCTGTAAAGGATGATGATGGGTAAGCATAAAGCGAGCAATGATAATAAGGCTCTGACAGGAAAGTGTTGTGTGGTAGATTGACTCATAAAGAATATTACCTGAATTGATCGATAATAATCAGTCGCTTAAAAATAAGCATACAAACCACGTTGTTAAGTGCCTGATCATTTCAACATGTCATTTTTATAAAGTTAGTTAACTAACTGGTTCTTACCGGCTTCCATGTGCTGATAACAACGTATGGAATAAAATCAAGAACAGTTTCTCCAATCAGAGTGGCCAATGAAGAGAATGGAGTATAGTTGATTTAACTAAAAATAAAAAAGGGCATCCGAAGATGCCCTTTGGTTTGGTTGCTTGCTAACTATCCAACAAGAGAACTAGACTTAACTTGATATCAGGATAGATTAGTTATTCTTCGTGATTGCAGCTGCAGCAGTTGCATTAGTAATGGTTGTGCTGTTTGTCCATTTCAAAGCTGTGGCAGTTGCGGAAACGGATGGTGTAAATGTAATGTTTAGACCATCGACACCAGTGCCTATGCCAGTTCCCATTGTGATAGTGATAGCTCCGTCAGTAACTGATGCCAGAGACGCAACTTCCTTGGTAGGAGTAAAGTTTGCCGTTGAGGTTATGCCATTGCTACCCGCATCGCAGGTGGTTAAAACTCCGCCAGCTTCCTGAGCGCAAAGAGCAACAGCTGTCTTGATACTGTCTACAGCGCTAAGCGCATTTCCAATTTTGGCTTTAATGGTGTAATCCTGATAGGCTGGGATTGCCACAGCCGCCAAAATACCAATGATCGCCACAACGATCATTAATTCGATCAAGGTAAAACCTTGTTGTACTTTTTGCATTTGATTTTTCATCGTGTGTTTCCTAATTTTAGTTGAGGGAGAAAAGTGTAATACACAATGGATAAAGCACACAGCGTGCCAACCGTAAACATCATCCCGGCCACGCCGATTAATAAGGGGACAAGGTGTTTTTGGCTGCTCTGAGCGGTAAACCTTGTTGAAGATATTGTGTCAATAAGTGACAATTTATGTCAGCTTCGCAGATTGCCAAGTGAGCCGTTGGGTACTTTTTGCAAGTCATTGCCAGGTTTCGTAGATTCCCTATTACCTCTTCAACAGCAGATAGAACGAAGAAGCCGACCAGGAAGTGTTGTGCCCAGAGGCGAAGTGAATCGGCCTTGCATTTCCTCGTCATAATAGAATGAGTTAAATTATGAACGCTATTGCCATCGGTATTATCTATGTCATTAATGATAGCTCGGGGCTCAGCAGGAAACCAAATTGTTAGTCCTGGGGAGATTTGCCTCTTTTATCCATTCATGAGGGGCAAATCCATTTTGTCTTCGTCTTAAATGCGAATTAATAGATGAATAGCCCAACCCATTGCCATTAAAAAGGCTTGACAACCGCCAATATAATAATCCCTGCCAAAAACAACACCGGCACTTCATTCATCCAGCGGAAGTAGACATGTGAATGCCTGTTACGATCATGTTTGAAATCAAGCAGCCAGACGCCACAGGCTATATGATAGGCCAACAACAACACCAGCAGCGCCAGTTTCAGATGCAACCAGCCGCTGCCCGAGTAGAGAGCCCACGCATCATTGGCGAGCATCCAGATGCCGAAAATAAAAGTCAGTATCATGCCGGGCGTCATGATGCCGAAGTACAGTTTGCGTTCCATGGTTTTGAACCGATCATTACTGATACTGTCCTGGCTCATCGCATGATATACGAACAGCCGAGGCAGATAAAACAACCCTGCGAACCAGGTGACCATAAATATCAGATGCAGCGCTTTTAGCCAGAGCATATTCAGCCTTTTAACAGTTTATCGATCCGGGTTTTAATGTCTAAGGAATTAAAAACGCCGGTTTTTTTCATGGCGAAACCGCCCTCTGGACTGATTAGAAAAGTGCTGGGAATAAGATGCACTTGCCCGAAAGCCCGTGCATGCTCAGATTTTAAGTCCAAAACCACATTATAAGGGATTTTTTTGGCTTCGGTTAAGGCGACAACATGACTGGGTATGTCGTAATACATAGCGACGGCAATGATTTCAAGGCCTACTTTATGATAATGCTCATACAGAGCAATTAAATCCGGAATTTCTTCGATACAGGTTGGACAGTCGGTAGCCCAAAATGTAATCAGCACCGGTTTGCCGCGCAAATCATGCAGAGCAATTTTTTTCCCGGTAATTGTCATAAATGTTGCATCAGGCGCTTTATTTATGATAATCGCCGACAGCAACAAAAATACTGCCGCTACTGATAACATTACAATAAAACTTTTTTTTGCAGTTGCAGATAATTGTTCAATCACAAGATTTAATCTCACAGGGTAATGTCGGGATTATAGCAAAGGTGTTAAACTATAAATTTTTTTGCGTAGGCATTCGATCTTTAACCATCATGAAAAAAATCCTTATTTCCGACAAACTGGCAGAAGCGGGCATCAATTATTTGAACGAACAAACCGGCATCCAGATACATATCGAAACCGGCCTCAATGAAGAAGAACTGTGTAATATCATCGGCGACTACGATGCCTTGTTGATACGCAGCGATACCAAAGTCACCAAAAAAGTGTTGCAAGCCGCTAAAAATCTTAAGTTGATCGGCCGCGCCGGGATCGGTGTTGATAATGTCGATATCCCAATGGCGACGGAAATGGGCGTCATCGTGATGAACACTCCCGACGCCAATGCTACCACGACAGCGGAACTAGCGATTGCGCATATGATGTCGTTAAGCCGTCATCTGCCGACAGCAGATCGTTCCGTCCGTGCTGGCAAATGGGAACGCTCCAAATTAATGGGGGCGGAAATTGCACATAAAACATTAGGGATCATCGGATTCGGTACGATTGGCCGAATAGTGTCGCAACGCGGTTTAGGCCTGAAAATGGACGTGATCGCTTACGATCCGTTTGTTGCGCCCGAAATTTACGAAGAATACGGAATAGAGTCTGTTGGCCTGGATGATTTGGTTAACCGTTCTGATTATATTACCTTACATTGCCCGCTGATTGAAAAAACCAAAAATATCCTAAATGCGGACCAATTCGCCAAAATGAAAAAAGGCGCGATGATTATCAACTGTGCCCGCGGCGGTTTGATAGAAGAACAAGCCCTCTATGATGCATTAAAATCCGGCAAATGCGCAGGCGCAGCTTTGGATGTTTTTGAGCATGAACCGCCGGCCGGGTCACCTTTGCTGGAACTGGATAATATTGTCTTTACTCCTCACCTGGGTGCATCAACAACCGAAGCGCAAGTAGCCGTCAGCGTTGAAATTGCTCGCCAAGCTGTGTTGTTCTTGAAAACCGGGGAAGCCGTCAACGCCCTTAACCTGCCGAGAGTGTCTGCGGAGGAGTTAAATAAGTCGCATGACTTCATGAATCTCGCGACTATTTTAGGCAAGATTCTGGTCGGCTTGGTCAATCAACCCATTACCAAAGTTGAAGTCGCGCTTTACGGCAGGGCAGCGGAAGCGGCGGTCCGTCCGGTATCGGTATCCGCGCTAGTCGGTATTTTAAGTGGTCAGGTGTCTACACCGGTTAACCGTGTCAACGCGGAAAACATCGCCAAGCGCCAGGGTATCGCCTTGGTGGAATCGACGTCCAAAGATTCGCCAGATTACGTTTCGCTGGTTCAAGTCACTGGCCATTGCGCCGACCAGACCATTACCTTATCCGGTGCCTTATTGGGTGGCCGCCGGCCGCGCCTGGTCTGCATCAACCATTTCGATATCGAAGTGGTACCGGAAGGCACATTGATTGTTACCCGCCATGATGACAGGCCTGGCGTTATTTCAGCAATCAGTTCGGTACTGGGCAATGCCAACATTAACATCACGCGTATGCAAGTGAGTATGGTGGATGTTAAAGATCAGGCTATGGCGGTCATCAGCGTGTCTGAACCGGTGCCGGAATCAATTATGCAGCAAATCTGCAAGCTCACCCCCGTTTGCAATGCAAAGCAAATCAGCCTATGAGCTATGACATCATTTGCTTCGACTGCGACAGCACGCTCAGCAAGATCGAAGGCATAGACGAACTGGCCAGACGGGCAGGTGTCGGTCAAGAGATAGCCAGGCTTACCGATGCGGCCATGAACGGAGAATTGCTGCTGGAAGCAGTCTATGGCAAACGTTTGGAAACTATTCGCCCCGATAAGGCGGGTATCAATTGGTTAGCCAACTTGTATATTACGGAAATAGTTGAAGGCGCCAAGGAGGTTTTCGCCACCTTATTAGCGCAAGAGAAAGAAGTCCATATCATTAGCGGCGGTTTACGGCAAGCTATTTTGCCACTGGCAAGACTGTTGCATTTGCCGGAAATCCAGGTGCATGCTGTTGATATCTTTTTTACAGAAGAGGGTAACTATCAGGCTTACGATGAAAATTCTCCGCTTGCCAGATCGGGGGGCAAGGGTGACATTTGCAGACAATTATTGAATGGCAAGGATTCTCTGGTCATGATTGGCGATGGTAAAACCGATATGGAAGCCAAACAAGCAGGTGTCACTGTGGTAGGCTTCGGCGGCGTTTGTAATCGCGCCGTGGTGCGGCAATTAGCTGACTGTTATACCGTTGAACCTAACTTAGTATCGGTGCTGCCTCTGATTTTATAATTTCAATATGAAATTGTTGAACTGTTAAAATTATCGTAACTATTCAGCGAATTCGTCATTTCGGGCAAAGCGACGATTCTTCAGGCTCACCCATAGTAAACGCTTAAAAGATTGCTCCCGTTGGTCGAAATGACAGTAAAATCATGCTTCTTGCACAAAATGCTGGCCAGTTACAAATTATCTTTTATTAAATTTTAACTATCATTAAGTTACCTCGTCCTACCGATAGACACAGAACACAAGTGACGTGCCGGTATCCAGAATTGTTTGCATCGATGGCTTCTGGTTACGAATTCCGGCGCGAGCTAAAATAGTAAGTCTAAACCCAAAAACAAAATAAAGAAACTGTAGAGAGTAACAATGGCCGGACACAGTAAATGGGCTAACATCAAACATAGAAAAGCCGGGCAGGACGCAAGGCGTGGCAAAATATTCACCAAGCTATTACGGGAAATCACCGTAGCAGTCAAAAGCGGCGGTGCGGATGCAGGCAGCAATCCGGCCTTGCGCACCGCCATCGATAAGGCCTTAGGCAATAATATGCGCCGCGACACCATAGACAACGCCATCAAAAAAGCCTCCGGCGCGTTGGGCGGCGAAAACTATGAAAACGTTCGCTATGAAGGTTACGGACCCGGCGGTACCGCCGTGATCGTCGATTGCTTGACCGACAACCGCAACCGCACAGTCGGCGAAGTCCGTCATGCCTTTTCCAAAGCGGGAGGCAATTTGGGCACAGATGGTTCAGTAGCCTATCTATTCAGCAAAGTCGGAATTTTGAGCTACGCACCCGGCATAGATGAAGACACCCTGATGGAAGCCGCACTTGAAGCCGGTGCTGATGACGTTGTCACCAACGACGACGGGTCGGTGGATGTGATGACCACGCCGGAAAATTATCTTGCGCTCAAAGAAGCATTGGTGGCAGCAAGATTCGAACCGGATAACGCCGAAGTTACGATGCAAGCCTCGATCATGGCCGAGCTAGATGCAGAAAATGCCGAGAAAATGTTGCGCCTGATTGACCGTCTGGAGGATTTGGATGACGTACAGAATGTCTATTCCAATGCAGATATTAGTGATGAAATTATGAATACTATTGAAACGTGATTCATGTAACAATGAATTTTCAATTACATTTTTAAGTTATTGAAAATGATTGAAATAACTACCATTTCATAGTATCGTAAGTGGGTTAGCGACGCTAGCGTGACCCGAAAAAGGTTAAAAAATTATATAAACGATCCTGCCGATGACAACATCTTGCGTAGCTAACAACGAAGAAGTCGAACAGGCTTTCGGCATGACACAAGCTGCGCTTTGTGACACCCTGGAGCAAATGGAAGAGGCCAATAATTTACAAGTCAATAGAAAATATGCCGGTTTGCGTACAGTGTATGCCCCAACATTTCAACATCATATGTTGGGTTACGCTATCGCTAACCGAACCAACAATAATCGATGAGAATACTCGGCATAGACCCCGGCTCTAGACTGACCGGTTACGGGATTATTCAAGAATCTTCAAGCGGTTTTCAGTATATCGCGAGCGGCGGTATTAGAGTGAATGAAGAATATTTACCTGACCGTCTTAAACAGATATTTAAAAGTTTATTGGAAGTGGTGGATTGCTATCGGCCCGAACAAATGGCTATTGAACAAGTTTTTATGCATATCAACGCGGATTCTGCACTTAAATTAGGACAGGCCCGCGGTGCGGCCATTTGCGCAGTACAGGCAGCGGGCTTGCCGGTCTTTGAATATTCCGCCCGGCAGGTTAAGCAAGCCGTAGTTGGCAAAGGTAACGCGGATAAAACGCAAGTGCAGCATATGGTGAAAATTCTGTTAAATATTCAGGGTGTAATGCAGATCGATGCCAGCGATGCGTTGGGAATCTGCCTTTGTCATGCACATCATCAGCAAACGGCGCTCCGATTGCAGCAGGGGCTGTTGAAATGATCGGTTTTTTACGCGGCAAACTGGTAGCCAAACTACCGCCGCTTCTACTACTGGATGTGCAGGGTGTCGGCTATGAAATTGAAGCACCGATGACGACCTTTTATCAGTTACCCGCTACCGGCGCAGAAATTATTTTGCATACACATCTTGTGGTTCGAGAAGATGCCCATATTTTATTCGGCTTCTCGAACGAAGCTGACCGTTTAATGTTTAGAACTTTGATCAAAGTCAATGGTGTCGGGCCGAAGCTGGCTTTAACAATTTTATCGGGGCAAAGCGCGGAAGAGTTTCATCGCTGCATACAAAATAATGATACCCAAGCCCTGGTTCGCTTGCCAGGCGTTGGCAAAAAAACGGCCGAACGATTAATCATTGAAATGCGCGACCGCTTGCCTGATACGACTGGAGCGTCAGCAGCAAGCCTCGATGACACCGAACATCCAGTTCCTGGCAATCCCAAACAGGAAGCGATCAGTGCCTTGTGTTCATTAGGCTACAAGCCTCCGGATGCCGCTAAAATGGTGCAGAATATCAACTCTGAAGGAAAAAACTGTGAAGACATCATCAGGCTGGCATTACAAGGCTCATTAAAATGATCGAAAGCGATCGTATGATCAGCGCACACCGGCATTCTGATGAAGAACGTCAGGACCGTGCCATCCGGCCTAAACGCCTGGTCGATTATGTCGGCCAGAAAGAATTGCGCACGCAACTGGAGATTTTTATTCAGGCGGCACTTGCACGTCAGGAAGCTCTGGATCATGTGCTGATTTTCGGTCCACCAGGTCTAGGCAAGACAACGCTGGCCAATATCATTGCAACGGAAATGTCGGTCAATATCCGCCAGACTTCAGGTCCCGTGCTCGACAAGGCAGGCGATCTGGCGGCGTTGCTGACTAATCTGGAAGCGCATGATGTATTATTTATTGATGAAATCCATCGCCTGAACCCAGCGGTTGAGGAAATCCTCTATCCTGCGATGGAAGATTATCAACTGGATTTAATGATTGGCGAAGGCCCAGCTGCCCGCTCCATCAAGCTGGATTTACCGCCTTTTACGCTGATCGG
>Ga0209798_10000453_pt1 | contig 24403 bp, 27 predicted proteins | sample DOMMetBare3Fresh_FD_187475 | JGI IMG/M metagenome (GOLD analysis project Ga0209798, IMG submission 187475) | Wetland sediment microbial communities from St. Louis River estuary, USA, under dissolved organic matter induced mercury methylation -... | ecosystem: Environmental > Aquatic >... | reverse complement strand
CGTCGTGGGCCAGCGAGCAGCGCGGCGCCATGCGGTGGACGACCCCGACCAGGGTCGCCTCGGCGGCGAGGTCGAGCGCGGCCGGCCGGCCGGAGACGGTGCCGTAGCGCGCCTGGTACTCGGAGCCCGGCAGCGCCGGCGCCCCTGCCGCGGCGAGCACGATGGCGTCGCCCTCGCGCCAGGAGCCCGGCACGCGGCGGACGTCGGCGACGAGCCCGACACAGCCGACGGTCGGGGTGGGATGGATCGACCGCCCCTCGGTGTCGTTGTAGAGCGAGACGTTGCCGGAGACGATCGGCAGCCCGAGCGCCTCGCACGCCTGCGCCATCCCCTCGATCGACTGGGCGAGCTCCCACGCAACTTCCGGCTTCTCGGGGTTGCCGAAATTGAGGCAGTCGGTGAAGCCGAGAGGCTCGCCCCCGGCGCAGGCGACGTTGCGCGCCGCCTCGAGGATGGCGAGCGCGCCCCCGAGGAAGGGGTCGAGCGACCCGATCCGCCCCGTTCCGTCGAGCGTCAAGGCGAGCCCTCGGTACGAGGGGCGCAGCCGTAGGACGGCGGCATCGAGCCCCGGCCTCCGCACGGTGCGGGACTGGACGAGCTGGTCGAACCGCCGGTAGACGTAGGCGCGCGAGCGCAGGGCGTCAGAGCCGAGCAGCTCCACGAGCGCCTGGGCAGCCGGGGGCGCTTGCCGGATCGGCACCTCCGGCGGCGCCTCCCGTGCCTCCTGCTCGACGACGTAGCGCGGGCAGTCGTCCGTCAGGTGCCGGGCGGGGACCGCGCCGACGACCTCGTCCTCCCACAGTGCCCGCAGCTCGCCGCTCGCCGTCACCTCGCCGATCACGGCCCGGTGCAGCTCCCACCGGTCGATCACCGCTTCGACCTCGGCCAGCCGCTCGGGCGCCACGATCGCCACCATCCGCTCCTGTGACTCGGAGATCATCACCTCCCACGGCTCCATCCCCTCCTCCCGCTGCGGCACGCGGTCGAGGTGGACGTCGATGCCGTAGTCGGCTGCCATCTCGGAGAGCGAGGACGCGAGCCCCGCGGCGCCGCAGTCCTGCAGCGACTCGACGAGGCCGCGCTCGACGAGCTCGACCGAGACCTCGATCAGCCGCTTGCCCGTGAACGGGTCGCCGACCTGCACGGACGGGCGCTTGTCCTGAGACTCCTCGCCGAGCTCCTGGCTCGCGAGCACGGAGGCGCCCCCGATGCCGTCCCGGCCCGTCGTGGCGCCGTAGAGCACGAGGAGGGAGCCGGCGCCGGTCGCTCTCGCCCGCGTGATCCGCTCCGCCGGGAGCAGCCCCACGCACATGGCGTTGACGAGGCAGTTGGACGCATAGACGTCGTCGAACACGACCTCGCCGCCGACATTCGGCACCCCGACGCAGTTGCCGTAGTGGCCGATGCCGCCGACCGCCTCCGAGAAGTGGTGGTCGGGCGCGCCGAAGCGCAGTGCGTCGAGCAGGGCGACCGGTCGCGCGCCCATCGCGATGATGTCGCGCAGGATCCCGCCGACGCCCGTCGCCGCCCCCTGGAACGGCTCGACGGCCGAGGGATGGTTGTGGCTCTCGGCCTTGAAGGCGACGGCGAGGCCGTCGCCGAGGTCGAGCACCCCGGCGTTCTCGCCCGGGCCCTGCAGGACGCGGGCGCCTGCGCTCGGCAAGCGGCGCAGCAGCAGCGCCGAGTGCTTGTAGCCACAGTGCTCCGACCAGAGCAGCGAGAAGACGGCGAGCTCGAAGTGGTTGGGCTCGCGCTCCAGCAGCTCCCGGATGCGGTCGAGCTCCCCGTCCGTGAGGCCGAGCTGGCGATGGAGCGGCTGTTCCGCGACGAAGCTCAGACCGCCAGTCTAGCTCCGCCTCCCGACGGCCTTCGCCGCCTCGGTCAGCGCGGCCGGCGCGACCGCGAGGCCGAGCACGAGGAGAACCTCCTGCACGGTCAGGGCCACGGTGCCCATCGGCTCCTGCAGGAAGGGCAGGTACACGAGCAGGACGGCGACGAGCAGCGACCCCAGCACGGCCCAGTGCAGGGACCGGTTGGGCGGCAGCCGCCAGGACGGCAGTTGGACGGAGCGGCACGAGAACACGAGCGCCAGCTCCGCCAGCGCCACCGTGGCGAAGGCGGCCGTCGGAGCCGCCTCGATCCGCCACTCGCGCACGACGAGGAAGGCGACGAGGGCGGCGAGGCCGACGAGCAGGCCCATCACGACGAGGGCCGCGGCATAGCCGCGGCCGAACAGGCGTCCGCGCTCGAGGCGGGCGTGCGAGCCGGCCGGGTCGCGGGCAAGCGCGATCGCCGGCGGGCCGTCGGTGAGCAGGTTGACGGCGAGCACCTGCACGACGGTCATGGGCGGCCCCAGGCCGGCCCCGATCGCGACGGCGAAGAGCGCCACCTCGCCCAGGTTGGCCGACAGCAGGAAGGCGAGGAACGACCGCAGGTTGCCGGCGATGCGCCTGCCCTCCTCCACCGCCGCGACGATCGTCCCGAAGTCGTCGTCGGTGATCACGAGCGACGACGCCTCGCGAGCGGCCTCCGTCCCGCGACCGCCCATTGCGATGCCGACGTCGGCCTGCCGCAGCGCCGGTGCGTCGTTGACCCCGTCGCCCGTCACGGCCACGATCTCCCCCGCCCGCTGCAGGCTGACGACGAGCTCGAGCTTGTCGGCAGGGGTGAACCGCGCGTGCACGGCCTGCGGCTCCAGCTCGAGCTGCCCGGCGACGGCGGCAGCGGTGAGCGCGTGGTCTCCCGTGAGCATCCTCACCTCGAGCCCGAGCTCGCGCGCAGCGCGAATCGAGGCGCCGGCCGTGGGCCGCAAGGGATCAGTGAGCCCGACGAGACCGAGAGGACGCAGGCCCGTTTCGAGCACGTCCTCGTCCCGTTCGTGCCGCTCGACCTCCCGCGAGGCGACGGCCAGCACCCGCACGCCGGACGCGGCCCAGCGCTCGGCGACCTCCTGCAGCCGCTCGAGCTCGGCGGGAGCGGCCACGGATCGTGCGAGCACGACCTCCGGTGCGCCCTTGACGACGGACACGACGGAGCCGCCGCGTGCGACGACGACCGTGGCCCGCTGTCGCGAGGCCTCGAAGGGAAGCGCGTGGAGCGTCTCGACGCTGCCTGCCACCCCTCGGGCCGACGCCGCGTCGAGCAGGGCGCGGTCGACAGGGTCGATCGCCGCCGCCGACGCGGCGGCAGCTGCCCAGAGCAGCTCGTCCTCCACGGATCCGGCTGACGCCTCGTGGCGGTCGAGCCGCAGCCGGTTCTCGGTCAGCGTCCCGGTCTTGTCCGTGCAGATGACGGTCGCCTCGCCGATCGTCTCGATCGCCGAGAGCGTCCGCACGATGGCGCCGCGGCGTGCCATCTCGCGTGAGCCGAGCGCGAGCGCGATCGTGACGGTGGCCGCGAGACCCTCCGGCACGGCGGCGACCGCGACGGAGACGCCGACGAGGAACGCGTCGCGCAGCGGCTCACCGCGAGCCAGCATGGCGGCGCCGAGCACGACCATCACGGCGATGCCGAGCACGACCATCCAGCGCGCAAGCCTGCCGAGCCGCGCCTGCAGAGGTGTCGGCGGGGGCTCCGCCTCGTCGGCGAGCTCGGCGATGGCGCCCTGCTCCGTCCTCGCGCCCGTCGCCACGACGAGGGCCGTCGCCGTGCCGCGCGTGACGCCCGTGCCCGCGTAGACCATGGAGCCGCGCTCCGCGAGGGGCGCAGAGGCGGCCACCGCGGCCGCACCTTTCGTCACCGTGGCCGACTCCCCCGTGAGGAGCGACTCGTCGACCTCGAGGCCATGGGTGTGCACGACGCGGGCATCCGCTGGAACGCGGTCGCCCTCGCGGATCCGGACGATGTCCCCCACCACGAGCTCGCGGGCGGGCACGAGGTGCTCGTGACCGTCGCGGAGAGCCGCGGCAACGGTCTCGAGGGAGGCGCGCAGCGCGATGACGGCGCGCTCCGCCCCCACCTCCTGGGTGAAGCCGAAGGCGGCGTTGAGGACGACGATGAGCCCGATCGCCGTCGCCTCAGCGGTCTCCCCGATCGCCGCCGACACGACGGTCGCCACGACGAGCAGCCCGACGAGCGGCTCGAGCACCTGGCGCGCGGCAATGCGCCCGTACGCGGGGCCCCGGGCGCGCTCGAGCTCGTTGGGCCCGTCGCGTTCGAGGCGGGCGGCCGCCTCACCCGAGGTGAGGCCCAGTGACGGATCCGTCCCGAGCGAGAGCGCGACACGCTCAGGCTCGAGCGCGTGTGCGGTTCGATGTGTGTGCTCGGGCACGGGACGATCATCACCCGTCCGAAGAGTCACCGTGGCCGTACCTCACACGATGGCCGCCTTCGACGTTTAGCCTCGTCGACACCTGTGACACGCCGTGACACCCTGCTCCTGCTGCTGCTCTCGGCGATCTGGGGATCGTCCTTCCTCTTCATCAAGCTCGGCGTCGACGTGCTGGAGCCGTCCGTCGTCGTGCTCGGACGGCTCGTCGTCGGAGTCTGCGTGCTGCTGCCGCTGCTCGCGGGCCGCGGGGGGCTCGCCCCGCTGCGGGGGCGGCTGAGGCCGCTCCTCGTCCTGGGCGCTCTCAACAACGCCGTGCCGTTCTGGCTGCTCGGCTTCGCGGAGACCCGGCTCGACTCGGGTCTCACCGCGGTGATCCAGGCAGCGGCGCCGATCTTCACCGTCCTGCTCGCCTCGCGGATCGACGTGACGCAGCGCGTCACCGGGCCCCGGCTCGCCGGCGTCGCCGTCGGCTTCGTCGGCGTCGCCTTGCTCGTCGGCTTCCAGCGCGGCGGCGAGCTGACGGCCGCCCTGGCCGTGCTCGGCGTCGCGCTCTGCTACGCGGGCTCCGTGCTCTACGCCGGTCGCACCATCCGCGACCTGCCGGCTCTGCAGGTCTCGATCGGCCAGCTCGCGTGCGCGGCGGTGCTGATGTCTCCCTTCGGTCTCACGCAGCTGCCCTCGTCGCTGCCCGGCGCGAAGGTCGTCCTCGCCGTGGTGGCGCTGGGTGCGCTCGGCTCCGGCCTCGCCTACCTCCTCTACTTCGCGCTGATCGCGAGTGCGGGCGCCTCGCGGGCGATCCTCGTCACGTACCTCGTGCCCGCCTTCGCGCTCGTCTACGGGGCCGTGTTCCTCGACGAGGCCGTCACGGCGACGGCGCTCGCCGGGCTCGCGCTCGTGCTCGGGGGCACCGCGCTCGCGACCGGCCTCGCCGGTCGGAGGGCCTGATGCGGGCCGCGGGTAGCCTCAACGCGTGAGCCGCCGCTACTGGCCCCTGATCCTCGTCCTCGCGGGTGCCTGGGGGGCGTCGTACCTGTTCATCAAGGTCGGCGTGGACGGCGGCCTCTCGCCCGGCGCTCTGATGGCGGCCCGCGCTCTGCTCGCCGCGGCAGTGCTGCTCGGCTACCTGGCGGTCACGCTCGGCCTCGGGGCGGCACTCGGGCAGTTGCGCGACGCGTGGCGTCAGGCGGTCGTGCTGGGCGCCCTCAACGCCGCGCTCCCGTTCTGGCTCGTCGCCTGGGGCGAGAAGCACATCGACTCCGGCGTCGCCGCGATCGCGCAGGCAACGGTGCCGATCTGCTCGCTGCTGATCGGCCTGCGGTTCCTGCCGCACGAGCGGATCGGCCCGACACGCATCGCCGGCGTGTTCCTGGGCCTCGTCGGGGTCGGCGTGGTCGCCGGCGTGGCACCTGCCGGCGACGCGTGGGCGGTCGCAGGCACGCTCGCGGTCGTGCTCGCCTCCGTCTTCTACGCGTCGGCCGGCATCTACGGGCAGCTGCGCATCAAGGGCACGTCCGGGCCGGTGCTGGCCACCGGGTCGATGCTGATGGGCGGGTTGATGCTGGTGCCGCCGGCGGTGGCCGAGCCTCCGACGGAGCTGCCGACGACCGGTGCGATCGCGTCGCTCCTGGCGCTCTCGCTCGTCGGCACCGCGCTCGCGCAGCTGATCCTGTTCCGGGTGATCCAGCTCTACGGGGCACGCCGGCTCAGCCTCGTCACGTACCTGATGCCCGGCTTCGCGCTGGTCTACGGCGCGCTGATCCTCGACGAGTCGGTCACCCTGGCGGCGCTCGCCGGGCTGGCCCTGATCCTGCTCGGCGTCGCTCTCGGATCGGGCTCGCTGCGGCTGCGCCGGCAGGCCGTCGGTGCGCCGTCGCCGTGAACGTCTCGATCCGCCGCGCCGGTCCGGACGACGTCGACTTCCTGGTGGAGCTCGTGACGCACGAGCAGGTGGCTCCGTTCCTCGCGGCGGTGCGCGCGGCCGACCGCGACGCGGTGGCGGCGCTCGTCGAGCGCTCGAACGACGATCCGCAGGCGTTCGGCGTGTTCGTGCTCGAGGTGGACGGTGGGCGCGCGGGCACAATCGAGTTCGAGCGCGTCAACCAGCGCTCCCGCATAGCCGCGCTCGGCGGCCTGGCTCTCCATCCCTCCTACCGGGGCAGGGGCGTCGCAGACGAGGCGGCGCGCCTCGTGCAGCGCCACCTGATCCGTGAGCTGGGCTTCCACCGCCTGCAGCTGGAGGTCTACGCCTTCAACGAGCGCGCCCTCGCGCATGCCGAGCGCAGCGGCTTCGTGCGCGAGGGCGTGCGGCGCATGGCGTACTGGCGCGACGGCAGGTGGGTCGACGGCGTGCTCTTCGGGCTGGTCGAGGAGGACCTGGCCCCGTAGGCGCCGGCAGGTGACCGTCGGCGCTCTCGGTCAGCCGGCCGCGAGGGAGGAGCCCTTGCGGTCACGCAGGCCGGCCCGGTTCTGCTCCTCGACGAAGCGCGACGTCGCGTACGCCGCCGCCTCGGCGTGGCCGAGCTCGAGCGTGTGCCGCGCGAAGCGGTACCAGTCGATCCAGCTCGTCAGTCTCTGCGCATCGCCCACGGGGTCTCTCCTTCCCAGGTTCGGCGTGCGTGCCGTAGACCATCTTTATCGGCGAGTGGCGCCGAGAACGTGACCCCGCCCGTCGTCAACGCGGGCTGAAGCCGGCGGCGAGCCAGGCCTCGAGCCGTGCCAGCGCCTCCGGCATGTTCGAGCGCCCAAAGCCGAACCGCACATGTTCAGGCTCGTCGTAGACGGCGCCGGGAAGGAGCAGCACGCCGGTCTCGGCGACGAGCCGTTCGCAGAAGGCCTCGACGTCGCCGACACCCGTGACGCGAGGGAAGCCGATCGGGCTCGCCGTCGGCCGCACCCACGAGAACAGGTCGGCGCGGCGTTCGACGAACGCGTCGAGCTGCGGGAGATTCTGGCGGACGATGGCGCGATTGCGGTCGGCGAGCGACTCGCGGTGGCGCAGCGCGATCTCGCTGAGGAGCTCACTCGGAGCGCTGGAGCAGATGGTCGTGTAGTGCTTGAAGTCGAGCACCCTGGCGAGCGCCTCGCGGTCGCGCGAGGCGAGCCAGCCCAGCCGAAGGCCGGGGAGCCCGTAGGTCTTCGACATCGAGCCGAGCGAGACGGCACGCTCGTACAGGTCGACGGCCGCGGGCAGGCGGTCGCCGGGGTCGTGCTCGAGCTCGCGGTAGACCTCGTCGCAGAAAAGCCACGCACCCCGCTCGGCGGCGAGCTCGACGACCCGGTCGAGGACGGCCCGCGGCATCAGCGTGCCCGTCGGGTTGTGCGGGGTGTTGACGTAGACGAGCCGCGTGCCGGGCTGCAGCGCCCGCTCGAGCGCCTCCAGGTCGTGCGCCCAGCCGTCGCCGTACGAGCGTCGCCATTCGCTCACCTCGGCGCCGGCCGAGCGCGCCAGCTCGAGAGCGGACTCGTAGCAGGGCGTCTCCACGACGACGTGGTCGCCGGGGCGGAGCAGCGCGTGGTACGCGGCGAAGATGCCCTCTTCGGCCGCCGCGACGACGAGAACGTCGTCGGGCACCGTGGTGCGGTAGATCGCAGAGATCGCCTCACGGAGGCCGGGGCTGCCGGGTGACTCGGTGTAGCCGAGGCGGAGTGCGCCCAGACGCTCGCCGGCCTCTGGCTCCAGCGCCAGCAGGTCGGCGACCGCAACCGATTCCGCGTCGCTCGACGAGAGCATGTACGCGGCCGTGAACTCGTGCCGCGCGTAGTACTGCTCGATCCGGAAGGGGGCGACCTGCACGCACGCGATCCTAACGGGGCTCTTCGCAAACTCTTAGGGAGCTATCACGGTGCTCTCATCTTGCGGCGGTCAACTGCGGGTGTCACCCCACACCGCTCGAAAGGAGCACCACATGGGAATCACGAGGAAGAGCAAGCTCACCGCACTCGGCGCCGCAGTGCTGACCGTCGCCGGGGGCAGCGCCGCGATCGCGGCGACAGGATCGGGCACCCCGGCCGATGAGAGCAAGGCGATCGTCGAGACGGCCGCCAAGGATCTCGGGGTCAGCTCGACGGAGCTCAGCGCGGCTCTGAAGAAGGCGCTGATCGCCCGCGTCGACGCGCAGCTGCAGGCCGGCACGATCACGGAGGCACAGGCGACCTCGCTGAAGGCGCGGATCAACTCCAGTGCCTTCGCCGTCTTCGGGCCGCTGGGCGGCCCTCGCGGCGGCGGCTTCGGCCACCACCGGGGTGCCGGTCTGGCGGCGGCGGCAACGTACCTGGGCAAGACCGAGGCCGAGCTGCGCACCTCGCTCGAGTCCGGCAAGTCGCTCGCGGACGTGGCGAAGGCGACCGACGGGAAGAGCGTGGACGGCCTCGTCGCCGCGATCGTCGCCGCGGAGAAGAAGGAGCTCGCGGCAGCCGTGACGGCCGGCCGGCTGACCGAGGCGCAGCAGAAGGAGATCCTCGCGAGCCTCGAGCAGCGTGTCACCGACATGGTGAACGGCGTGCGGCCCGCCGGCGGGCCGGGCGGCCACGGCGGCCCGGGCTTCATGGCCCCGGCAGCCGGAGCAGCCGCCTGACCGGCTAAGGGGCTCTAGCGCTCCACTCGCTCTCCGGCCGTCTCGCCTCGTGCGCGGGGCGGCCGGGGAGCCTGCTCGACGCGGGCGACGGCCTTGACGCGGTCGCCCGCGAGGAAGGCGAGGGAGCGACCACCACCGTCCCGGGCGTCGACGACGTCGACCCGGTCGGCCAGGTCGACCGGCTCGCGGTAGTCGAGCAGCGCCCGGTGGGGCAAGCGCAGGTCGGGGGCGCCTTCCGCGAGGTGGTGCTCGACCGCCTGCCAGTAGACGGCGTTGTTCAAGTGGCCGTGGACGTCGATATCGGTCACCCGCAGAGGCCACGGCGAGCGCTGCTCGCCCGCCGGCGGGTCCGGGAGGACGAGCTTCGTCGAGACGGAGCGCCCGCCGGTGGCCGCGGCGTAGACGCCGAAGTCCTCGATCCGCGCCGGCCGCTGGTCGGGGCCGAGATGGATCCAGACGCTGTCGACCTCGATCCGCCCGCCCCGGTCTCCGCTGACCGACCAGCGCCTACCGGCGGCGATCGCCGCCAGCCCGCTGCACCAGGTCACAAGGTCGAGCTCGCGATCCTCGAGGAGGGGCGCGAGAACGTCGAGCTGGATGCGACGCACGAACCAGAGGTGCTCCGGCGCCCCCCACCCCGTCTCCTGCACGTCGTCGATGGCCGTGTCCTGGAGAAAGCGCGCGACGGCGTCGAGCCGCAGCCTGCCGTGGCGGTCTGTGTCGTCGAGGCGGACGCGACGGCGGGCGGCGAAGGTTCTCCCCACAGCCGGGAGGGGCAGCCGAGTGTCAAGCATCAGGTCAATCGGCGGCGTGCGCGGTCAGCGTCTCGATCGGCACGATGTCGAGCGCCCGTGCGTGCGTGGCGCCCAGCACGACAGGGGGCGCATAGCCGGCGCGGTAGGCCTCGAGCCAGCGGGAGGCACAGACGCACCAGCGGTCCCCCGGCGCGAGGCCGGGGAAGCCCCACTCGGGCCGGGGCGTCGAGAGGTCGTTGCCGGCCTGGCGGCTGAACGTGAGGAACGCGTCCGTCATCACGGCACACACGGTGTGGCTGCCCACGTCCTCCGGCCCGGTGGCGCAGCAGCCGTCCCGGAAGAAACCCGTCACGGGGTCCCCCGAGCAGGGGAGCAGCGTGCCGCCGACGACGTTCGTGTCGGGCTCCCGGGTCATGCGCGCACTCTGCCTGAGACGCCGTTTCGGCGCGAGCCGACCGGGTTAGAATGCCCGCATGGAGCTCATTCACACCTGTTACCGCATCACGAACCCCGAGAAGTCGATCGCGTTCTACGAGGCGCTCGGGCTGGAGAAGCGGCGCGAGCTGCCGATCCGCGACGAGGCGATGAACTACTTCCTGGGCGTGCCCGGCAAGCCGCAGCCGGAGCTCGAGCTGACCTACAACTTCGGCGTCGACGCGTACGAGCTCGGCACCGCCTACGGGCACGTTGCGCTGACGATCGACAACATGGACGAGACGCTCGCCCGGCTCTCCGAGCACGGGATCGAGCCGGAGCGGCCGCCGTATTCGGTGCGCGAGGGCGGCTCGCTGCTGTGCTTCGTGCGCGACCCGGACAACTACCGGATCGAGCTGATCGAGCGCTCGGACTACTGAATAGAGGCCGCGCCGCGATGCGGGGGAAGGCGCGCCTCGCCTTGCACACGGGAGCCCGAAACCGAACGAGGAGGAGACGATGACGAGTCAGGCGACCGGCAGCGGGACGAAGGACGACCCCTGGCAGCTCCGGACACCGCCGGGGAGCTCCGAGTACACGATGTACCGCGACGAGGCGGCCGACCCGCCCGCGCTCGTGTGCCAGGTCGGCTCGACGCAGCTCCGCTACCACCTGAGCGCGATCGACGACCTGCACGCGATGCTGAAGGAGCACGGCGACTGGCTCCCCCTCGGCGGCGCCGACGAGCAGAAGCCCGCCGCGGAGGGCTCCGTCGAGGCGTGGGGACGCTCCTCCGACAACCCGGTCGGCGGCTGGTACGGGCTGAAGAAGGGACTGCGCGGCCGCTTCGGCGTCTACCTCCCCCCGCTGCTCGAGGCACTCGGCCTGGCCGAGCTGACACACGACGCACGCAACAACCGCATGCGGGCGCTCTAACACCGCGAACGGACCCGGACGCGTAGGCTTGCAGCCGGTGGAGCACCGCAGCGCAGACGAGCTGGAGGCCGGCCTCGACGAGATCCGCCGGTCGCCGACCGACCGGGGCACGATCGAGCTGATCGTGCGAAGGCCGGCCGAGGACGAGCGCGAGGAGCTCGACGAGGGTGCGCTCGATCTCGAGGAGGGGCTCGTCGGCGACATGTGGCGCCGACGCGGCAGCCGCAGGATGCCGGACGGCTCGGCCAACCCGGAGGCGCAGGTGACGCTGATGAATGCGCGCGCGATCGAGCTGATCGCCGGCGGCCGCGAGCGCTGGCCGCTGGCCGGCGACCAGCTCTACGTCGACTTCCACCTCGGCGTCGACAACCTTCCGGCTGGTACGCGACTGGCCGTGGGCTCGGCCGTGCTCGAGATCACAGCCGAGCCCCACACCGGCTGCGCGAAGTTCAGCGCCCGCTTCGGCAGCGACGCGCTCCGCTTCGTCAACGGCGCCGCCGGCCGGCCCCTGCGCCTGCGCGGCGTCAACGCACGGGTCGTGCAGCCGGGCACCGTGGCTCGCGGCGACACGATCACCAGGCTCTAGCAATGGGGAGGGCGCTCGCCCGCCCTACGCGAGCGGCGCGAGCGCAGCGCGCCCGGCGAAGACCGCGTCGGGCCGCTCCGCCTCGATCCGCAGCAGCCGGTTCCACTTCGCGGTGCGCTCGGAGCGCATCGTCGAGCCGACCTTGATCTGGCCGGTGCGCCAGCCGACGGCGAGATCCGCGAGCCAGACGTCCTCCGTCTCGCCCGAGCGGGCCGAGAGCACCGTCGCGTACCCGGCCTCCCTGGCGATCTCGACCACGTGGCGCGCATCCGTCAGCGTCCCGACCTGGTTCGGCTTCACGAGCACCGCGTTCGCGACCCCGGCCCGGATGCCGGCGCGCAGACGCTCGGGCGAGGTGGCGAAGAGGTCGTCGCCGAGCAGTTGGATGCGATCGGCAAGCCGGCCGGTGACGAGCCCCCAGCCCTCGCCGTCGTCCTCGCCGAGTGCGTCCTCGATCGAGACGATCGGGTACTCGGCGGCCCAGGCCGCCATTTCCTCCACGAGCTCGGCGGCCCGCAGCGACCGCCCCTCGCTTGCGAACGCATAGCCGTCCCGGGCGACGAGCTGGGTGGCGGCGACGTCGACCGCGATCGCCGCCTCGGAGCCGGGCTCGAGGCCGCTGCGCTCGATCCCCGCGACGAGCACGTCGAGTGCCGTGCGGTTCGAGGCGAGCGGGGCAGCGAGGCCGCCCTCGTCGGCGACGAGCGACACCTCGTGCCCGTGCCGGCGCAACTCCTCCGCCGTGGCGGCCCGCACGCGCCCGGCCCACTCGACCGCCTCGCCGAAGGTCGCAGCGCCGACCGGCACCACCAGGAAGTCCTGCACGTCGATCATGCGCCCTGCGTGGGCGCCGCCGGAGATCACGTTCACCATCGGCAGCGGCAGCAGCGGCGCCTCGTCCGGTGCCAGCAGCTGCCATAGCGGCACGCCCTGCGAGCGGGCCGCCGCGAGTGCACAGGCGACCGACGCCGCGAGAACGGCGTTCGCACCCAGCCGGTGCAGGTCGGGCGTGCCGTCGAGCGCCCGCAGCGCCGCGTCGATCCCCGCCTGGTCGGAGGGATCGCGGCCGACCAGGTCGGCGCCGATCTCGTCGCGCACGGCGGTGACAGCGCCGCGCACCCCCTTGCCGCCGTAGCGCGCTTCCCCGTCCCGCCGCTCGTGCGCCTCGTACGTGCCCGTCGACGCGCCGGACGGGACGATCGCCTCCCCTTCCGCGCCTCCCTCGAGCCGCACGATGCACCCGACGGTCGGCGTCCCGCGGGAGTCGAGCGCCTCCCAGCCGAGCACGCGCTCGATCACGTCCACGACCAGAGCCCCCGCTCCGGCCGCCGCAGCAGCTCGATCCCGACCTCGCGCGCGCGCTCACGCGACGGTGGGTCGAAGAACTGGGCGGGCGACTTGCCGTCCGTCCGCGCGAGGATCAGGCACGCCGTGTGCGCCGTGACGGCAGCAGGGTCGCCCGCGAACCCCGCGCCCGCCGCCGCCTGGTAGGCGGAGAGGAACCCGTCGCCGAGCTGCCGCAGCTCCTCTGTCAGCGCTCCCCAGCGCACGGCGCTGAGCACCACGAAGGAGAGGAAGAAGCCGAGGTCGAAGACGGGGTTTCCGTAGTGCGCCACCTCGAAGTCGAGCACGAAGCGCCCGGAGGGGCCGACGAGCATGTTCTTCTTCGCGTAGTCGCCGTGCACGAGGCAGCGGCGCTCGGCGCGCAGCTCGGCGAGACGGGGGGCGATCTCCGCTGCCAGCTCGGGGCGCCGCTCCATCGCCGTCTCGAGGAACGGACGGAGGCGCAGCTGCTCGAACGCCTCGAAGTCGTCGAACGCCGAGGCGACGTCGGCGCTGCCGGCGGTGGCCGCGTGCCACCTGCCGAGCGTGCTCCCCGCCCAGCGCCCGGCGTCGGCGTGAGCCCGCCCCTCGGCGATCTCGGCCTGCCAGTTGCGGGTGTCGGCGGGCAGAAGCTCCATCACCATCACGTGGTGCCCGGGGTCGGCGTCGAGCACGCGCGGCACGGATCCCGGCGTGAGCTCACCGCAGAGACGCATGGCCGCAACCTCGGTCTCGGTGCGCCGCTGGGTCGCAAGCCATTCGTCCGCGACGCGCAGCTGCGGCAGCGCCTGCTTGACGACGACGGCGAGACCGGAGGGCGGGTGGCGGACGGCGACCACGGCCGCCGACACCCCGCCGGGGAGCTCCTCGGCGAGGATTGCAGGGTCGAGCGGCACGAGCCCCCGGTAGGCGAGGTACGCGGCTGCGTTCGCGGCGGTCAGCTCGAACGGCATGCGGCGAACCTATACCCCCGGCAGAATCCCCGTGATGGGCGACCTGCTGACCGGCGCCGACGGGCTCGCCCGCTGCTCGTGGTGCGGCGACGACGCGCTCTACACGAGCTACCACGATCACGAGTGGGGCCGCCCGCTGCGGGGAGACGACGCCGTCTTCGAGCTGCTGACGCTCGAGGGCTTCCAGGCCGGGCTCGCCTGGATCACGATCCTGCGCAAGCGCGAGGCGTTCCGCCGCGCCTTCGCCGGGTTCTCGCCCGAGCGCGTGGCCGCGTTCGCGGAGCCGGACGTGGAGCGCCTGCTCGGCGACACCGGCATCGTCAGGCACCGCGGCAAGATCGAGGCGGCGATCGGGAACGCGCAGGCGGCGCTCGAGCTGCCCGGTGGGCTCTCCGAGCTCGTCTGGTCGTTCGCTCCGCCGCCGCGAAAGCGCCGTCCCGGCTCGTTCGCCGAGGTACCGGCCCTGACGCCCGAGTCGACGGCGCTCTCGCAGGAGCTGAAGCGCCGCGGCTTCCGCTTCGTCGGGCCGACGACCGTGTACGCCTTCATGCAGTCGGCCGGCCTCGTTGACGACCACCTCGAGGGCTGCGCGGTCGCGGCGACTCGGTAGAAGACGGCAACCGAGTTCAGTGGAGCCGCCGATTCGGGCGACCCGCTCGTGGGTCACACTGGAGCGGATTCCGACACCACCAGGAGGTGTTCCGTGAAACGTCGTGCCTCGATCCTGCACCGGAAGCCGCGAACACGGCGCGAGCGGATGCTCGCCCGGTTCCACGCGGTGCGTGACGATGCGCGCCGCCGCTGGGAGCGGATGCGCCACCAGCAGCAGTGCCGCACCGAGCACGCCCGCGTGCAGAAGCTCTTCCTGCAGCTCGGCCACAAGCCCGCCCCGCGCGCCGACCTGATCGTCGAGCGGGCTCGCCACGTGCGCCCGCACCTGCGCCACCCGAAGAGCTAGCTAGTTGACCCGAGGGGCGAGGCACGCCTTCGCCCCTACGCCACCTCGACCTCGACGCTCTCGAGCACGACTCCGCTCGCCTGCGGGGCCGTGATGTCCGTGCCGAGCTCGGCCTCGATCTCCGCTCCCTCGGCGAGCGTCCCGCGCGCCGCGTCGTCGAAATGCTCGCGGAAGTGCCCGGGCGTGAAGTGCGACAGTGCGCCGAGCTGCACGCGGATCCGCTTCACCCTGAGGCCGCCCTCCGCGTCGGCGACCTCGAGGATCTTCGCCATCACGTCGTCCATCAGCGCCTTCTCGTGCATCGGTCTACCCCTCTCCCAGCTCCGCGAGCACTGCCTCGACGACACCGTCGAGCGCCGCCACCACCGCCGGCGTGACCGGGTCGCCCATGCCAAACGCCTTCCCTTCCACGCCGATCACGACGACCCGCCGCGGCGCCCGCCCGAGTGCGCGCCCGAGCTCGAGCGCGTCGGGGACGGAGAAGGCGTGGGTCGAGGCAAGCCGGAGGTCGCGGGGAAGCGGGCCTTCCCCCGCCTCGACCCGGTGCACCGTGCCGGCTGCGACGCCCGACGACACAGCGTCGACGATCACGACCAGGTCGAGGCCCGCCCAGGCGTGGAGCAGCCTGGTCGGCTCGTCGTCGCACTCGAGCACGGCGGCACCTGCTGCGCGGAGCCGGTCGGCGACGAGCGGGCCCACGGCGTCGTCGCCGCGGTAGCGGCTGCCGAGACAGGCGGCTGCATTCACGTGCGCTCGATCTCGAGCCTGAGGAAATGCGTCGCGCAGCTGATGCACGGGTCGTAGTTGCGGATCGTCTGCTCGCACCGGTGCGCGAGCTCCTCGTCCGGCAGGTGCAGCGACTGCTTGACGACGCCGACCAGGTCCTCCTCGATCGTCTTCTGGTTCTGCGAGGTGGGCGGCACGATCTTCGCGTCGAGGATGGCGCCGGCATCGTCGATCTCGTAGCGGTGCCAGCAGATCCCGCGGGGAGCCTCGGTGCAGCCGTGCCCCGTGCCCGCGCGCGGGATCGCCTCGACGCCGGGGGGATCGGGCGGCTCGTACTGCGCGATGATCCGGAGCGCCTCGTCGGCCGCGTACACGGTCTCGACGGCACGGACGACGATGCTGCGGAACGGGTTGCGGCACACCTCGCCGAGCCCCACCTCGCCTGCGATCTCGCGGGCGAGCGGCGACAGCTCAGGGTAGTTGAGCGCGTAGCGTGCGAGCGGGCCGACGAGGTAGTTGCCGACGCCTGCGAGCGTCGAGTGCAGGGCGTTCGAGCGCGCCACGTGGGTCTCGCTGAAGTGCTGCTCGTACTCGGAGACGGCGATGTCGAGCCCCGTGCTCGTGACGATCCGGCCACGCTCGATCGCATACTCGCCCGGCTCGCGCAATGCCACGAACGCGTAGTCCTGCTCGAAGTCGGGGAAGTCGAAGCCCGCCACCCAGCGCGTGAACGCGAGCGACGCCTCACGTGCCCACTCGAGCTCCGGCACGAGCGCCTGCAGCTCGGCCTGGGACGGCGCCCGGTACATGCCGCCGACGCGCAGGTTGACAGGGTGCACCTCACGTCCGCCGACGACGCGCATGAGCTCGTTGCCGGCCTTCTTCAGCCGCAGCGCGGTCTCCACGATGTCGCGCCGGTCGCGCGCCATCTCGACGGCGCCGTCGTACCCGAGGAAGTCGGGCGCGTGCAGCATCGCCGTGTGCAGGACGTGGCTCTCGATCCACTCCCCGCAGTAGATGAGACGGCGCAGCAGCCGCACCTGCTCGGGCAGCTCGATCCCGCAGACCGCCTCCATCGCGTTGCAGGAGCTCGCGATGTAGGCGATCGGGCAGATCCCGCAGATCCGTGCCGTGATGTCCGGCGCCTCGGTGAACTGGCGGCCGCGCAGCAGCGCCTCGAAGAAGCGGGGCGGCTCGAAGATCTTGAACTGCACCTCCTCCACCTCGTCGCCGCGGAGGCGCACGAGCATGGCGCCCTCGCCCTCGACACGCGCGAGGTAGTCGGTGCGGATCTCCCTCGTACGGGGCTCGTCACTCATGCTTCAGGCTCGCCTCCCGGAACTCCTCGGCGTTGGCATTGAACGTCCTCAGGGCGCGCACGATGCCGGCGTCGTCGACGCCGAGTGCCTGCCACTGCGCCGCGAGCGCCGGCATGTTCGGGCTCTCCATCGGCCCGAAGCAGCCGTAGCAGCCGCGGTTGTAGGCGGGGCAGATCGCATTGCAGCCGCCCTGGGTGACCGGCCCCAGGCACGGCGTCCCGTGCGCCACCATGACGCAGGTCGTGCCGCGGGCCTTGCACTCGAAGCACACGCTGGTGGAGGCGAGATTGGGCCGGCGGCCGTTCAGCAGCGCCAGCACCGTCTCGACGAGCTGCGCTTTCGAGATGGGGCAGCCGCGGAGCTCGAGGTCGACCTTGACGTGGTCGGCGATCGGCGTCGAGGTCGCGAGCGTGCTGATGAACTCCGGGCTCGCGTACACGACCGGGATCCACTCCTTCACGTCGGCGAAGTTGCGCAGCGCCTGGATGCCTCCCGACGTCGCGCACGCGCCGATCGTGACCAGCAGGCCGGACTGCTCCCGGATCTCGTGGATCCGCTCCGCGTCGTGCGGGGTCGTGACGGAGCCCTCCACGAGCGAGATGTCGTACGGGCCCTCCACCTCGGCGCTCGTCGCCTCGGGGAAGTAGGCGATCTCGAGCGCACCTGCGATCGCGAGCAGCTCGTCCTCGCAGTCGAGCAGGGAGAGCTGGCAGCCGTCGCACGACGAGAACTTCCAGACGGCCAGCTTCGGCTTCGCGGCGACCGCGGTCACAGCTCTCTCACCTCCATCAGTGCTTCCATCTCGTCGTAGCGGAACACCGCTCCGTCGCGGCAGATCAGCACGGGGCCGAGCTGGCAGTGGCCGCAGTGGCCGAGGCCGCAGCGCATGTTGCGCTCCATGGACACGTAGATGCGCTCCTTCGGCACGCCCCTGTCGAGGAGCGCCTTGGCCGTGAAGGTCATCATGATCTCGGGCCCGACGACGATCGCGGTGGCGGCCGCAGGGTCGAAGGCGGCGCCGGGGATGAGGCGCGGCACGACGCCGACACGGCCGTGCCAGTCGCCGACGGCGCTGTCGACCGTGACCCCGACCTCCACGTCGAAGCGCCCCCGCCAGTCCTCGAGCTCGCGGACGTAGAGCAGGTCGGAGGGGGTGCGGGCGCCGACGAGCAGGCAGAAGGACCCGTAGTCGTCGCGGTGCGTGAGCGCGTGGTAGATGGCCGGACGCACCGGCGCGAGGCCGATGCCGCCGGCCACGATCACGAGATCGCCGCCGCGGGCCTCCTCGAGCGGCCAGGTCGTGCCGAACGGCCCACGCACGCCGATCACGTCACCGGGCTCGCTCGCGCAGAGCGCTCGCGAGACGGGGCCGACGGCGCGGATCGTGTGGACGAGCTCGCCCCCCGGCTCGGGAGCGGCGCTCGTCGAGATCGGTACCTCGCCCACCCCGAACGCGTAGAGCATGTTGAACTGACCCGGGGCGGGAACGATCGAGGCGCCGAGCGGCTCGAGCAAGAGTGTCCAGGTGTCGGCCGTCTCGGGTGCGCGCGACACCACCCGGTAGGGCTCGGGGGCCATCGCGCCCCGCGGCTGCGCCTCAGCTGCCGGAGCCGTCGCCATACACGTCCAGGAGGAGCGTTCGCGTGTGCTGCAGCCGGTCGATCATCACCTGGGCGAACCGCCGCAGCAGCTCGTAGCCGAGCGCGTGGTCGCCCTCGCACTTGCCGCGCAGGCAGGCGCCGTCGAAGGCCACGACGCCCGAGTCCTCGACCGCGCGGGCGTCGAAGTGCCAGACGTACGGCGGGAACAGCCACGACCAGCCGAGCACCTCACCTGGCTCGACCGTCTCGATGGTGACGTCACCGCGGCCGGGAACATGGGTCGAGAGCGCGACGCGGCCCCGCCGCACCAGGTAGAAGGTGTCGGCAGCGTCGCCCTCGCGGAAGAAGCGCTCGTCCTTGAAGAAGGCGACGTTGTGCGCGCAGCCGGCGATCAGCTGCAGCTGCGCCGGCTCGAGGCCCGCGAAGACCGGGCTCTCGGCGACGATCTCGTCAAGCGTTTGCATGATCGACCTCCCCGTCGGCTGCCCGGATCGCCGCGAGCTCCTCGGTCACGTCGATCCCGACCGGGCACCAGGTGATGCAGCGGCCGCAGCCGACGCATCCCGACGTGCCGAACTGGTCGATCCAGGTGCCGAACTTGTGAGTGAGCCACTGGCGGTAGCGCGCCCTCGAGGAGGGGCGGATGGCGCCGCCGTGGATGTGCGAGTAGTCGACGGAATAGCAGGAGTCCCACCGGCGCCACCGCTCGGCGGCCCCGTCCTCGAGCACGTTGACGTCCTCCACCGAGGTGCAGAAGCAGGTGGGGCAGACGAGCGTGCAGTTGCCGCACGTGAGGCAGCGCTGGCCGGCGTCGGCGAAGCGGGGATGATCGAGGTTGCGGGCGAGGAGGTCGCGCAGGTCGAACGGGTCGAGCGTGCGCCCCATCATCCCGATCGCCTCGTGCGTGACCCGCAGCGCCGCCTCGATGTCGACGGGCGTCGCCACATGCCCCATCAGGTCGGCGAGCACCTCGGCGCCTCGCTCCGAGCCGGCCTCGACGACGAAGCGGTGCTCGCCCTCGAGCAGCTCCGTCAGCGCCAGGTCGTAGCCGCTCTCGGCGCGGGGGCCCGTCCCCAGCGACGCGCAGAAGCAGGTGCCGCCGGGGGTACCGCAGTTGACGGCGACGAGGAAGGCGCCTTCGCGACGGCCGGCATAGTCGCGGTCGACGTACGCACCCTCGAGGAAGACGCGGTCCTGCACTGCGATCGCGTGAAGGTCGCAGGAGCGCACGCCGAGCAGCGCGAACGGCCGCTCCGGCGGCGGCTCCTCGACGAACTCCGGCGCCGCGCCGTCCCGCTTGCGTGCCTGCCAGAGGCGCACCCGCGCCGGCAGCAGGTAGCGCTTCCAGGACTGCGGGCCGACGGGATAGCCAAAGCGGGCCTCGTCGTCGCGGCGCTCGAGCCGGTAGGTGGCGGCCTCCTGCACCTCGGTCCACCCGGCCGGCAGCTCGTCGGCCGACTCGATCTCCTCGTAGACGATCGCGCCCTCGCGCTTCGTCGGGCCGACGACGCAGTAGCCGCGGTCGCGCAGTACCGCGACCAGGGCGTGCAGGCCGTCGAGGTCGATGGTGGCGGCAGGCGGCGGATCGATCAGAACGGGCTCCTCATGCACTCGCTGTCAGCCTGGATCCTGCCGAAAACGCTGTCATCGGTACAGCTCCCCTCGGACGGTACGGGAATGCCGCAACCCGGGACGGGGTCGTCCCGTTGCGCTGGCAGCGGCCGGCGGGCAGCCTTGAGGGGTGGCCCCGTCCGTCGCCCTGGAACGAGTGCGCCTGCGCGTGCGAGGTGTGGTGCAGGGCGTCGGCTTCAGGCCGTTCGTGCACCGTCTCGCCGCGCGGCACGAGCTGACGGGGTTCGTGCTCAACGACGCCGAGGGCGTGACGATCGAGGCGCAGGGCGCCGCCTCCTCGCTGCGGGAGTTCGCCGCCGCGATCGTGGCGGAGGCCCCGGCACTCGCCCGCGTGGACGAGCTCGTCACTTCACCCTGCCCGGTGCATCCCGAAGCGGGGTTCTCGATCCGGGCGAGCGGCCACGCGACGGCCGGCCGGCAGACCCTGATCCCACCCGACGCCGCCACCTGCGACGACTGCCTGCGGGAGCTCTTCGACTCCGGCGACCGGCGCTACCGCTACCCCTTCATCAACTGCACGAATTGCGGCCCGCGCTTCACGATCGTCACCGCCGTCCCGTACGACCGGCCGAGCACGACGATGGCCGGCTTCCCGCTCTGCGCCGCCTGCCGCCGGGAGTACGAGGACCCCGCCGACCGGCGTTTCCACGCCGAGCCGACCGCGTGCCCCGACTGCGGGCCACGACTGTCGCTGCCGCTCGAGCAGGCGGCCGGGCTCCTGCACGACGGCGGCATCCTGGCCGTGAAGGGGCTCGGCGGCTACCACCTCGCGTGCGACGCGACCGACGAGGAAGCCGTCGCGCGGCTGCGGGCGCGCAAGTTCCGGGAGGAGAAGCCGCTCGCGGTGATGACCGCCGATCCCGGGTCGCTCGCCGTCCTCTCCTCCGCGGAGACGGCGCTGCTCGAGGGCGTGGCCCGGCCGATCGTGCTCGTCCCGCGTCGCGACGACGCCCCGCTCGCGCGCTCGGTCGCGCCGGGCTCGCCGTGGCTCGGGCTGCTGCTGCCCTACACGCCGCTCCACCACCTTCTGTGCCACGACGTCGGCCGGCCGCTCGTGATGACGAGCGGCAACCGCTCCGACGAGCCGATCGCGATCGACGACGAGGACGCCCGGCACCGGCTCGCGGGGATCGCCGATGCCTTCCTCAGCCACGACAGGCCGATCCACCGCCGCTGCGAGGACTCCGTCGTCCGCGCGGCCTTCCCGCTGCGGCGCTCGCGCGGGCACGTGCCACGGGCCCTGCGGCTTCCCGTCGCCGCACCCATCGCCTTCGTCGCGGCGGGCGCGGAGCTGAAGAGCACGTTCTGCGTCGCGCGCGGCACCGAGGCTTTCCTCTCTCCTCATCTGGGCGACCTGGACAGCGAGGCCGCCTTCCGCGCCTTCCGCACCGACCTGTCGCTGTACCTCGACATGCTGGGCGTCGAGCCGGCGGCTGTCGCGTGCGACCTGCATCCCGAGTACCTCGCCACCAAGTGGGCGCTGGAGCAGGAGCTGCCGCTCGTCGAGGTGCAGCACCACCACGCGCACGCTGCCGCCTGCCTCGCCGAGCACGGCGAGACGGGCGAGGCGCTCGCGGTCGTCCTCGACGGCACCGGCTTCGGCACCGACGGGACGCTCTGGGGCGGAGAGGTCTTCCGCTGCGATCTCGCCGCGTTCGAGCGGGTGGCGCATCTCGAGGCGGTGCCGCTGCCGGGCGGCGAGGCGGCGATCCGTGAGCCGTGGCGCCTGGCCGCCTCGTATCTGGAGCGGGCCGGCCGGCCCGTGCCGTTCGAGCGCTGGCCGCTCGTGCGGGAGAGCCTCAAGGTGAACGCGCCCTCGACGTCGGGCGCCGGCCGCCTGTTCGACGCGGCCGCGGCACTGCTGGGCGTGCGCGAGCGCGTCAGCTACGAGGGCCAGGCAGCGATCGAGCTGGAGCACCTGGCGGGTGCCGTGCCGGCGCCCGCCTACGAGTGCAGGGTCGCCGGTGGCGTGATCTTCGGGGCGGACCTGGTCGGGCGCGCGCACGACGACCTGGCTGCGGGACGCCCGCGCGAGGAGATCGCCGCGGCCTTCCACGAGGGAGTTGCCGCCGCGTTTGCCGCGGCGTGCTCGGAGGCTGCCGGCTCGGGCACGGTCGTCCTCTCGGGCGGCTGCTTCCAGAACCTGCGCCTGCTCGGATCGTTGCGAGAGCGGCTCGAGACCGCCGGCTTCCGCGTGCTCTCGCACCGGCTCGTCCCCCCGAACGACGGCGGCGTCAGTTACGGTCAGGCTGCCGTCGCAGCTACGAGGTTGTCGCAATGTGCCTAGGGATTCCCGGACAGGTGATCGAGCTCGTCGACCGCGACGCGGGTCTCGCGAAGGTCGACATCTCCGGCGTGCGCCGTGATGTCAGCGTGGCGCTCGTCGACGAGCCGTCCGCGCCGGTCGAGGTGGGCGACTGGGTGCTGATCCACGTCGGCTTCGCGCTCGCCCGCATCGACGAGGACGACGCGCGCGAGACCCTCGCGCTGCTCGAGCGCGGCGCCGAGCTTCAGCGCGAGCTCGACGAGCTGCGGCAGGGAACCGTATGAGCGAGATCGCGCGGGAGCGCTGCCTCACCTGCTCGGACGAGGCGGTCGAAGCCGACGTCGTGTCCGTGGACGGCCAGGAGGCCGTCGTGCTCGTGGCCGGCGCGCACGAGCGCGTGGCGATCGACCTCGTCCCCGGCGCCGCCCCCGGCGACGTGCTGCTCTGTCACGCAGGCATTGCGCTCGAGCGGCTCGAGCCGCCGCCCGAGAGCCGGCAAGTGACACTGTGTCACGAAGTTCCTTCGGCGTCGCGGGGCGCGGGCCCAACCGGGTCATGAAGTACGTTGACGAGTACCGCTCCGCCGAGCTGGCCCGCGGGCTCGCCGCCGAGATCGCATCGCTCGTGCGCCCCGGCGAGACGGTACGGATCATGGAGGTGTGCGGCGGCCACACGCACGCGATCTACCGTCACGGCCTCGAGGACCTGCTGCCGCCCGAAGTGGAGCTCGTGCACGGGCCGGGCTGCCCGGTGTGCGTCATCCCCATGGGCCGGGTGGACGACGCGATCGCGCTCGCCGAGGAGGACGGAGTCACCCTCGCCACCTTCGGCGACATGCTGCGGGTGCCGGGCGGGCGCGGCTCGCTGCTCGAGGCCAAGGCGCGCGGCGCCGACGTGCGCATGGTCTACTCGCCGCTCGACGCGCTCGCGCTCGCCGCGAAGCTGCCCGAGCGGCGCGTCGTCTTCTTCGCGATCGGGTTCGAGACGACCGCGCCGGCCACCGCCGTGACACTGCTCCGCGCCCGCGCCGAGGAGACCCCGAACTTCGCCGTGTTCTGCAACCACGTCACGATCGAGCCGCCGCTGCGGGCGATCCTGGAGACGCCCGGTTTGCGGGTGGACGCCTTCATCGGGCCGGGGCACGTCTCCACGGTGATCGGCACCGACGCGTACCGCTTCATCGCGGAGGAGTACGGGCGCCCGGTCGCGGTATCCGCGTTCGAGCCGGTCGACCTGCTGCAGGCGATGGCGATGCTGCTGCGCCAGCGCGCCGAAGGACGGTGCGAGGTCGAGAACCAGTACACGCGCGTCGTCCGGCCCGAGGGCAACGCCCGCGCCCTCGCTGCGATCGACGAGACGATGGAGCTACGGGACGAGTTCGAGTGGCGAGGTCTCGGCACGCTCCCCCGCAGCGCACTGCGCATCCGGCGCGCCTTCGCGGCCTGGGACGCCGAGCAGCTGTACACGGTGCCGGGCGTCCGCCTCGAGGACCCGAAGGCCTGCCGCTGCGGCGAGGTGCTCACGGGCCAGATCAAGCCGTGGGAATGCGGGGTGTTCGGGACTGCATGCACGCCCGAGCGTCCGCTCGGCACGTGCATGGTCTCGAGCGAGGGCGCCTGCGCGGCCTTCTACGCCTACGGCCGCCTGCGCCGCCCCGCGGAGGAGCCGGTTGGCGCGTAGGCGGGCGGTTGTCCGCGACGAGCTCGTCACCCTTGCGCACGGCGCCGGCGGCAAAGCAACCAGGGATCTCGTCGAAGGGCTGTTCCTGGAGGAGCTCCGGAACGACGTCCTCGCGACGCTCGGCGACGCTGCTGTGGTCGCGGGAGCCGGCCGCCTCGCGCTGACGACCGACGCGTACGTCGTGCACCCGCTCGAGTTCCCCGGCGGCGACATCGGCGAGCTCGCCGTCAACGGCACCGTCAACGATCTCGCCATGGTCGGCGCTCGCCCGCTCTGGCTGACGGCCGGGTTCGTGATCGAGGAAGGCTTCCCCGTCGCCGACCTACGGCGCCTCGCCGCGTCGATGGGGGCGGCAGCCCGGGGGGCCGGCGTCGCGATCGCCGCCGGCGACACAAAGGTCGTGGAGCGTG
>Ga0209798_10000452_pt1 | contig 24411 bp, 24 predicted proteins | sample DOMMetBare3Fresh_FD_187475 | JGI IMG/M metagenome (GOLD analysis project Ga0209798, IMG submission 187475) | Wetland sediment microbial communities from St. Louis River estuary, USA, under dissolved organic matter induced mercury methylation -... | ecosystem: Environmental > Aquatic >... | reverse complement strand
CTGATCCAGAAGGGCTTCATCCAGCGCACGCCGCGCGGGCGGCTCTTGACCGGCCACGCCTTCCGCCACCTGGGCCTCGCCGAGCCCTCGCGCGATCCGGCGCAGTTCGGGCTGTTCGGGCAGGGGGATGAGGATTAATGCCCTCCGATCTCCTGGAGCGGATGCGCCGCAACCCGGTTGGCGATTGGCACATCCGTGATGTCGAGACGGTATGCCGCGAATACGGCGTGTTGTTCCGGCCCGGCAAGGGAACGTCCCATTGTCACGCGAAACATCCGTCCGCTCGGGAGATATTGACCATACCGGCGCGCCGGCCGATCAAGCCGGTCTACATCCGCAAGCTCGTGCGCTATATTGAGACTTACGGAGCTGCACCATGAAACTCGAATATGCCGTCCGAATTGAGCGTTTGGCCGACAACGATGGCGGTGGCTATCTCGCTACTGTCCCGGATTTGCCCGGCTGCATGTCTGACGGCGAGACGCCCGAAGAGGCCCTGAAGAATGTACAGGAAGCGATCGAATCTTGGATCGCAGCCGCTAAGGAATGGAACCAGGACATTCCCAAGCCCTCGTCGCCGCTAGCGCGGGCGGGGTGACGGGCTTTCCATCTCATCTTGCAATCGGGATCAGTCCCAATCTAATCCGATGAAACGAATTGACGCGCTTGATGCATTAGACGGGCGCATTGAGGACGGCCACCATGTGATGGCCGTGCGCGTCTACTACGAGGACACCGATTTCTCCGGCCTTGTCTATCACGCCAGCTATCTGCGCTTCATGGAGCGCGGGCGATCAAATTACCTGCGCCTCTTAGGAGCCAACCAACGGGCAATGTTCGAGCAGACAGAAAGGGAGGCGCCCGGCTTCAGCTTTGTGGTGCGTTCCATGCAAATCGATTTTCTCAAGCCTGCTCACATCGACGATGTGCTGAATGTCATCACAGAGCCTGAAGAGGTTAAGGGCGCATCCATCACCCTGCGTCAGCAGGTCGTGCGAAATGGCGAACTCTTGGTCGAGGCGCATGTGCGTGTGGCCTTCGTGTCCGGTGGTCGAGCGCGGCCGATACCGAAGCCGCTGCGAACGGCTATGGATGCCGATCGACTACGGCGGGGGGAGACATCGGCATCGTCGAGCTGAAACTGGGCCGCCAAGAGGGCGACCCGCGCTAAGCCGGATTTCTGAGTGTGAGCAACGAATCAGTGCGAGCTACGCCTTTGAAACACCCGCTTGCTCAAGCGCCGCTTCGCGTAGGCAGTCCACCAACGCTAAAGTGGCCCGTGGAGGCGTCGCGGACCGCGAGAGCAGCATGCCGAAGGCGGTACGTATCACGGGCCGGAAAGGTACGGTCGCAAGGCTCGCTGAGCCAAATTCGCTAGCCATGAGAGCGTTGACCAGCGCCACCCCCAAGCCTGCCTGCGCGCTGCCGCAAGCTGCCGCGCTCGTTCCGCTTTCTATGCGCACCTGCATGGCCACACCCGCCTGCTCGAATGCTTCATCGATCAGGATGCGCGCAGGGTAACGACGTGAAATCAGGATGAGCGGATGGCCGGCAAGGTCCTTGGGCGCGAGGGCTTGGCTGGCCGCGAGCGAGTGACTCGGTACCATGGCAGCAATGATCGCTACGTCAATGAGAGGAACAACTCTGATGCCTGGGTGATTGACCGGCAGCAGAGACACAGCGAGATCCGCATGCGCATTTGCCACGAACTCGGCTGCCGCCTCCGTGGTCCTCATGTCGATGATAATTGGGATCTTCGGAAAATCCTTCTCGAAAAGACCAATGGCGCGGGGCACGAGTCGGTAAGCAAGGCCCGGCGAAACGACTAGGCGGATCGGGCGCGTCACGACTCGTGAGAGGCGCCCAGTGTAGTCCGATAATACATCCAAGCTTTCGAATGCCCGTTCCACCTCCTCAAGCAAGAGGTGAGCATCGTGCGTAGGAATAAGGCGTCCACCCTCCCGCCGGAAAAGGGGCACCATGATGCGGCTCTCAAGCTCTGACAAGAGACGGCTCACAGATGGCTGCGAGAGGTTGAGGGCGCGCGCCGCACCGACCGTCGTCCCGGAACTCATGACGGCGCGAAACACCTTCAGCTCGCGAAGATTGATCATTACCTTTCGTCCTGGTCTTGCCGTCGCGAGTCTGCTTAATTTCGATGGCTTTGTCTTCTCCAAGCGGGCTCGACCCTCTCGGGGCGCTCCAGCCCCTATTGTCGGCAATGCGCGATCAGCCGCTGAACGAAGGCGCTGCACCGTTCGAGCTCAGCGATAGCAACCCATTCGTCAGCCTTGTGGGCTTGGTTGATAGAACCAGGACCGATCACAACGGTGGGAATACCCGCAATATACTGGAAAAGGCCACCTTCTGTCATGAATGACACCTTCTGATGATGTTGGCAGCCCGCCAGAGCCTTGGCGAGTCCGACCAAGTCGGCATCCTCAGGGGTATCGAGACCAAGTGTGTCAGCATACGTCTCGAACTCGAAGCCCGCGAGCGGATCGACGCTGCGCATCCGCGGTTCCAGAACATCGTGTGCGAATTGCTCGACGGCGCTGACCAGCAGGTCGGGATCGTCCTCCGCTAATGTTCGAAATTCGAAAAGAAACTCCGCGTGGGACGGGACCACGTTGAGCGCCGTGCCGCCCTTGAACAGGCCGACATGTCCGGTCGAGTGCGGGATATCGTAGAGATAGTCGCGAGCACCGCTCGCTGCCAACGCATCCGATATGCGCGTGATCTCTGAGATCAGACGCGCACCCCATGTGACGGCATTTACACCGGTCGGAGCCATTGACGAGTGACAAGGGAGCCCGTTTACCCGCACGCGAATGTTGCGCTTGCTCTTGTGGCCGATGACCACACTCATGAGCGTCGGCTCGCCGACGAAGCAGCCTCTGGCGCGCCAGCTCCGGGTACCCATGAGGCGGCAAAGCTCCCTTGCGCCGATGCAGCCGACCTCCTCATCGTAGGTCAGCGCCAAATGCAAGGGGCGTTTCAACTGAGCCGCAGCCATGGCTGGCGCATGAGCGAGGCAGACCGCCAAGAAACCCTTCATATCGCAGGCGCCGCGGCCGTAGGCGCGGCCACCCTCGATGCGCAACTTGAACGGATCACTCGCCCAGATTTGCCCGTCGGCAGGAACCACGTCGGTGTGTCCGGAAAGAACGTAGCCGAGCTCGCTCGCCGGCCCAATGCTGGCCAGCAGGTTGGCTTTGGTTCTGGTTGCGTCGAGAAGTCGCTCTGTCGCGAACCCGTGTTCTCGCAGATAGGCCTCCACCCAATCGACCAAGTCGAGGTTCGATTTGTGGCTCGTCGTGTCGAAGCGCACGAGCTGCGTGAGAATGTCGAGGGTGCGTTCCATGATCTTGGGCTGGGGGTGGTTAGCGTGAGGCCGTCGCCAGGCTGAGGGTGGTTCGCCCGGTCTGTGCCCCAACCCCGCTCGTTCGCAGCAACGCGGGGAGCGTCAAGGCGACGACTATTTGGCGGCGCGTCAAACGATTTGTCGCCATCGCGTCCTCCACTAATCTCCAGGTGCGACTTGCTCACTCCAAGATGACGCCGCTCGCCTTGACGATTGGAGCCCATTTGGCGCGCTCGTTCTCGAGGAAGGCTGCCGTTGTTTCCGGCCCATCCGCGACGACCGTCGCGCTCAGCTCGGTCAGGCGCTCCCGCACGTGAGGGTTCTTCAGGGCCTTCACGGCGGCTTGGCTCAAAGTGTCGACCACCAAGCGGGGCGTTCCTTTTGGCGCCAGCAGCGCGACCCAGCTATAGCCAATGAAGTCGGGAATGCCAGCCTCGGGCGACGACGGTGCGTCTGGCAATTGTGGAATTCGCGTCTCGCTCGAGACGACTATGGCGCGGATGGCGCCAGTCCTGATGTGCCCAAGGGAAGTCGGAACGTTGTCCACCATAAGCTGAACCTGGCCAGCGACGAGATCGTTCAGGGCCGGGCCTGCACCGCGATAAGGGATGTGGGTCATCTCAACATTGATGAGGCGGCCGAACCAATGTGCCTGAAGGTGGCCGATGCTACCGTTGCCTGGCGATGCATAGTTGAGTTTGTCGGGGTTGGCCTTCGCGTAGTCGCGCAAGTCGGAAACTGTCTTGACGGGGACGGACGGGTGAACGACGAGCACGTTCGGAACGTTGACCAAGTGGACGAGGGGCTGGAACTCTTTGGCGGCGTCGAATGCGAGCTTGGAGTAGAGGCTCGGGTTGATGGCATGGGTCGACACGGTAGCGGCGAGTATGGTGTAGCCGTCCGGCGCCGACTTCGCGGCCTCGGCCGAGCCGATGCTTCCTCCTGCGCCAGGCTTGTTGTCGACCACTATTTGCTGGCCGAGCACCTTGGACATTTCGGCAGCTACAATGCGGCCGACGACATCCGTCGAGCCGCCCGCTGCAAAAGGTACGACGAGTCGAATCGCACGACTTGGAAAGGTTTGAGCGAATACTTCTGAGGTTGGAACAGTACTCCCCATGAGCACTGCTGATAACGCACTCAGAATGCCGCGCCGGTAGATCGACATTTGGTCCTGCCTTTTCCAATCCGCTTCAGCAACAAGAATTGCAATTAGAAGCAGGACTCTCTCGGGCGTCCAATTCTATCTTGTCATTGAAATATTCGTTGGACGAATAAGGCTCAGCAGCCCGGTGCCGAGCGTCTGATTGATCCTGAGAAGCCCGGGTCAACACCGGCTCCTCCGGGCAGCCCCTAAGCCTTCGCGCCTATGCCTCGTCTATCACGCGAGCTATCTGCGCTTCCTGGAGCGCGGACGCACCAACTACCTGCGGCTCCTTGGCGCCGACCAGCGCGCGCTGTTCGAGGAGACCGAGAAGGAAGCGCCGGGCTTCGCCTTCGTGGTGCGGTCGATGCAGATCGAGTTCCGCAAGGCCGCGCGCATGGACGACGTGCTCGAGGTGATCACGATGCCGCACGAGGTGCGGGGCGCCTCGGTGACGCTCGACCAGCGCGTCATGCGCGGCGAGGACGTGCTGATCGAGGCGCGCGTGCAGGTCGCGTTCGTCTCGGGCGGCCGCGCGCGCCGTATCCCCGAGGCGCTGCGCACCGCGATGCGGGCCGACCAGACGCCGGCCGGTTCATAGCGCGCATCGTCCTATCGACGACTCGCTCCACACAATGTAAATACTCTTCACATGAGCTGGTCCAGCAAAGGGCGAGGCGGGCCGCGCGGCTACCACCACGGCAATCTCCGAGAGGCGCTGCTGCGTGCCGCGCTCGAATTGATCGCCAAGAAGGGCCCGGGCGGTTTCACCTTCGCGGAAGCCGCGCGCTGGGCGGGCGTCAGCCCGGCGGCGCCTTATCGCCACTTCCGCGACCGCGATGAATTGCTGGCGAGCGTCGCGCTGCGCGGTTTCCAGCAGTTCGAAGCCGCGCTCGAAAGCGCCTGGGATGGAGGCCGGCCCGAGCCGTTCGCGGCGTTCGATCGCCTCGGCAAGGCCTATCTCGCGTTCGCCCGCACCGAGCCTGCCTACTACTCGGCCATGTTCGAGTCCGGCATTGCGCTCGATACCAGCCCGGATCTGGTGCAGGCGGGCGAGCAGGCCTTCGCCGTGCTCAGGCGGGCGACCGACGCGCTCGTCGCCACCATGCCGGTGTCGCAACGACCACCGATCGGCATGATGGCGCTGCATGTGTGGTCACTCTCCCATGGCATCGCATCGCTGTTCGCGCGCGGTGATGCCGGCCGGCGCACGCTGCCGATGGCGCCGGAGGAACTGCTGGAGGCTGGCGTCCTTATCTACCTGCGCGGGCTTGGTGTCGCCGACAAGGCTGGCGGCAATCGGGGTTGAAGCCGAATGCTTAACGCCTACTTGACAGCCTGCCGGCCTGCGCTATGTTAATGTTATTAACATTCACACTTGAGGCCTCGAATGGTAATCGCAGCGAAACTCGACGAGTGGGGCATGGGGGCGTGGATCGCGCTCATGATCCTGGGCTTCATCTTCTGGTGGCCGTTGGGTCTCGCGACCCTGGCCTATCTCATATGGAGTGGACGAATGGGCTGTTGGAAGCGAGGAGAGGTCGGCCGCTGGCATGGCGGCGAGCGCATGCGCGAGGCGGCGCAATGGTGGCGGCAGCCGCCTTCGAGCGGCAACCGGGCGTTCGACGAATATCGAACCGAGACGCTGCGGCGCCTCGAGGACGAGCAGCGCGAGTTCCGGGAGTTTCTCGACCGGCTGCGGTTCGCCCGCGACAAGACCGAGTTCGATCAATTCATGGCCGAGCGCCGCGCGCGTCCTGCGCCGCCGCCTCCGTCCCCCCCGCCGCAGAGCTGACCCCCGGCGCTGCGCACGTCAGCCGTCCGCCTTTCGAGGCGGGCGGCTGTTATCGTTGAGGCGTTGCGCTGGCGCATCAGCCCCGAATCACGTTTCGATCTTGATCTTTCCACCTTTCGACGAGAGCTCAAGGTTCAGCGGGACGCCCCGGCTGGTCCCAAGGTCCATCAGCGTCTTGAGCACGATCACGATCACAAGTGGCGCCAGCGAGCCGGACATACCGGAGATCATGGCGCCGAAGATGATCGCGATCTGCATGATCACGATCCGCGCGTAGAGCCCGCCCACGATGGCGCCGACCGCGTCGACAGGCTTTCCAGCCTGGGCGACGGGCTGTTGTGATCGCAGCGCGCTGTCGATGAGGAACGAGATGGCGCTCGCGATGAACAGGAACACCAAGGCCACCCAGACATAGTTCGCGCCCATGAGTTCGTAGAAGAAGTCGCCCACGGCATGCACCTTCTTGAGCCATTCGTGCGAGAAGAACAGCCACAGGAAGAGCAGGTGCACCGAAATGAACGCCCCGGAGTGAAGCGTAAAGAATCCGACCAGGGCGAATTGGGAGGCCGGGCGCGGCTTGCCGTTGACAGTGAGCTCGCCGCGCTCTCTGGACGAAAGCCTGGACAGCCGCATCAGCGTCCAGAACGCCATGATGAGGGTCTCCATCCAGTAGAGCATCAGCAACTGGAACGTGTCCCACTGCCAGTACAGCACGCCATAGAGCGGGGTGACGTTGCCGATGAATCCGGCCAGGACCGCCAGCAGCGAAAACACGCGGTAGAGGCGCGGCGCGGCGAGCTGTTCGATGGCTTGCGACATGCGCTTTGCGTCCTCCGCGCTTCCTTGGATTATGTCTAGAATCGGCGCGCGTTAATCGCGTGTCTGATTCGCCTCCGGTAACCGGGATTTAACCACATTCAGCGCCAGTTGACGGGACGCGCAACGAGCCGTCAGGTGCCCTAGTTTGGACACGTTGCCAAGGAATTCGTAGCCCCGTCGGCGGTGGCGGACGGATTTCTCGCGCAATTTGGCTCGACGAAGCGATTGTGTGTGCCGCATGCCGCGTCCTCTTTTGGCCCGCAGCGGCATCGCCCCGGCGTCAATATGAAGGGCCCGAACGAAGGGCCCGAAAGGATCAAGATGAATCCGTCCGTCGTCGCCAACCAGGGGCTCGCGTCCTCGGAACTCTCGCTCTGGGCCCTGTTCTGGAACGCCCACTGGATCGTGCAGGGGGTCATGCTCGGGCTTTTGATCTGCTCGGTCTGGGTCTGGGCGATCGCAATCGACAAGACGTTTCTCTTTGCGCGCATGCGTCGCGCCATGGATCGCTTCGAGCAGGCGTTCTGGTCGGGGCAGTCGCTCGAGGAGCTCTACAAATCGCTGTCCGCGAAGCCCTCCCATTCGATGGCGGCGCTGTTCGTGGCGGCGATGCGGGAATGGAAACGCAGCCTGGAGGGGCAGGCGCGCTCCTTCGCGGGCCTGCAGATGCGCATCGAGAAGGTCATGGATGTGACAATTGCGCGCGAGATCGAGCGGCTGGAGCGCGGGCTCCTGGTGCTGGCGACGGTGGGCTCGGCCGGCCCCTTCATCGGCCTGTTCGGGACCGTATGGGGGATCATGACGAGCTTCCAGTCGATCGCCGCCAAGGGCAACACGTCGTTGCAGGTTGTGGCCCCCGGCATCGCGGAAGCGCTGTTCGCAACCGCCATCGGCCTCGTGGCCGCCATACCGGCGACGATTTTCTACAATAAATTCTCGGCCGAGGTGAACAAGCAGGCCCAGCGCCTGGAAGGGTTCGCCGACGAGTTCTCCGCCATCCTGTCGCGGCAGATCGACGAGCGCGCGTAGGGACGTTGGTACGGGACTTTGTAAAGGACGTTAACGAATGGCGATGACCGGAGCGCGTGCGGCAGGGAGCAAGCGGCGTCACCAGCGCCGGGGCGTGATGAGCGAGATCAACGTCACCCCGATGGTCGACGTCATGCTGGTGCTCTTGATCATCTTCATGATCTCGGCGCCTTTGTTAACCGTTGGCGTGCCCCTCGACCTGCCGCAGACGCAGGCCAAGAGCCTTGACCAGGACAAGGAACCGCTCACAATTTCGGTCAACAGCCAGGGCCAGTGGTTCCTGCAGAACACCGAGATCGCCGTGGACGACATCCTGCCCAAGCTCAGGGCCATCACGGCGGCGCGCGGCGGCATGGAGGAGCGCATCTTCGTGCGCGGTGATCGCAAGGTCGACTATGGTACCGTCATGCGGGTCATGGGGCGGTTGTCGGGCGCGGGCTTTCACCGGGTCGCGCTGGTGACGGAGGTTGAGCAGGGCCCCTGAGGGGCCCGGTCGGAGAACGATGAGCGCAGGCCGCACCATATCCACCAGCAGCGGACGTGACAGCAGCGGGCGTGACACATGGGCTCTCCCGGTGTCGATCGCCGTGCATGTCGCGGTGCTGGCTTGGGGTGCGCTGACGTTTGCGGCCAAGCCGCTGAAAAGTGAATCCACGCCGATGCCGGTCGACATCATCTCGGTGAGCGAGTTCTCCCAGCTCACCTCCGGGTCGCGGACCGCGCTCAAGGTCGAGGCTGCGAAGCCGGTCGCTGACAAGATCGGCGAGCGCAAGCCGGCGGACGATCCGGCCGCCAAGATCGCCAAGACCGAGGTGCATGCGGCGACCGACGTGCCTGCGCCGCTGCCGGAGCCGAAGCCACCTACGCCGCCCACGCCACCTGAAAAGACGCAGTCCGAGCCCAAGCGCGACCTGATTGCGGAGGCGATCAAGAAGGACCTGGCGAAGAAGCCGGAGCCGAAGAAGTCGGAGCCGAAGAAGGCCGAGGCCAAGGCGGAAGCGAAAGCCGAAACCAAGCCCGAGCCCAAGGCACAGCCGAAGAAGGAACAGCCAAAGTTTGATCCGCGCAAGGTCGAGGCGCTGCTCGACAAGCGCACGCCCCAGCGCGTGGCGGCGACCGGCGACGTGGTCAACAACACGGTCGGGCTCGGCGCTCCGACCGGGACTGCGTTGCAGCTGTCGCAGAACGAGCTCGAGGCGCTGCGTGCACGGCTGGCGCAGCTCTGGAACCCGCCCGCGGGCGCCAGCAACCCGGAAGAGCTCGTGGTCGTGATCCGCATGCGGCTCAAGCCCGACGGTACGCTCGCGGCGCCGCCGGGAGTCATCAGCTACGGACGCAGCGCGTTGTCGGTTGCGGCCCGCGACAGCGCGGTACGTGCGATCTTCCGGGGACAGCCGTTCAACATGCTCAGGCCGGAAACCTATGAGCTATGGAAAGACATTGAGATTAACTTCGACCCGCGCGACATGATTCGCGGCTAACCGATTTGACTTTGACCTCCTCTCGCTCGAGACAACAATGACTGCACGCCGATTGATATCGCCGCTCAGCCGTCGCCACCTGCTCACGCTCGGGGCAGGTGCTGCCGCTGGTGCCCTGGCAGGCCTGTTGCCGCGCCCAGCCGCGGCCGTGCTCAAGCTCGACGTGACCCAGGGCAACATGCAGCCGATGCCGATCGCGCTGCCCGATTTCGTCGGCGTTGCGCTGCCCGATCCCGCGATGGCGCGCAGCGTCACCCAGATCATCACCTCCAACCTGCAGCGCTCAGGGCTGTTCGCGCCGATCGATCAGGCCGCCTATATCGAGAAGATCACGAACATCGATCAGGTTCGCTTCCCGGACTGGCGGCAGATCAACGCGCAGGCGCTGGTGACTGGCCGCCTCGCGCGCCTGCCGGACGGCCGGCTCGAAGCCAGGTTCCGGCTCTGGGACGTGTTCGCCGCCCAATATCTTGACGGCAAGGAATATGCGACCCCGCCCGACAACTGGCGGCGCATCGCGCATCTGATCTCGGACGCGATCTACGAGCGCCTCACCGGCGAGAAAGGCTACTTCGACAGCCGCGTCGTATTCATCGACGAATCGGGACCGAAGGAGCGCCGCGTGAAGCGGCTTGCCATCATGGACCAGGACGGCGCCAATGTGCGCTACCTCACCCGCGGCGACGACCTGGTGCTCACGCCGCGGTTCTCGCCGACCAGCCAGGAAATCACCTACATGTCCTATGGGCAGGGACAGCCGCGCGTCTATCTGCTCAATCTCGAATCCGGACAGCGCGAGGTCGTCGGGAATTTTCCCGGCATGACGTTCTCGCCGCGCTTTGGGCCGGATGGGCAGCGCGTGATCATGAGCCTGCAGCAGGGCGGCAACGCGAACATCTTTGTCATGGACCTGCGCTCGAAGGCGACCACCCGGCTCACTGACACCGCCGCCATCGACACCGCGCCATCCTTCTCGCCCGACGGCGCGCGCATCTGCTTCGAGTCCGATCGCGGCGGGCGCCAGCAGGTCTACGTCATGGGCGCGAACGGCGGCCCGGCGCAGCGCATCAGCTTCGGCGACGGCGCCTATTCGACGCCGGTCTGGTCGCCGCGCGGCGATTACATCGCGTTCACCAAGCAGGCGCAGGGGCGATTTGCGATCGGCATCATGCGACCGGACGGTTCCGGCGAGCGCATCCTGACCGACGGCTATCACAACGAGGGACCGACCTGGTCGCCGAACGGGCGGGTGGTCATGTTCTTCCGCGATCCCGGTGGCAGCGCCGGCCCGTCGCTGTTCACGGTCGATGTGACTGGCCGCAACGAGCAGCGAGTTCCCTCGCCGAGCTATGCGTCCGATCCGGCCTGGTCACCCTTGCTGCGATAACGTGCTTTGGGGACAACGCACGCGCGCTGATGCCCGCGCTTGACCGAGCCCTGATCACGCCGCATTCATCGCTCATTAACCACCGTAAAGGGTTTCGGACCCATCCTCGCTTTTTCGCGATTTCAGCAAGGCCACGTCAAGGTTGACGGAACCTTCGCTTAACCAGGCCCCTGCTAGCGTCCGGTAGGCCCGGTAAAGACGCAACAAATGGAGGCACCGGAATGAGGTCCGATACATTTCGTGGGATGAAGCTCATCGGAGTTCTGGCCGCAGCGCTGGCGATTGGCGCCTGCGCCAAGAATCAGTCCGTGGACGCGAACAATCCCGCGCTGGCGAACGCGAGCGCTGCGGTTCCCGGCAGCCAACAGGACTTTGTGGTTAACGTCGGCGACCGCGTTTTCTTCGAATCCGATTCCTCGGAGTTGACCCAGCAGTCCATCGGCACGCTCGACAAGCAGGCGCAGTGGCTGCGGACCTATCCGCAATACGCGTTCCTGGTCGAGGGGCACGCCGACGAGCGCGGCACGCGCGAATACAACATCGCGCTCGGCGCCCGGCGCGCCCAGGCGGTGCGCGACTATCTTGTCTCGCGCGGCGTGCAGGCGCAGCGTATGCGCACGATCTCGTACGGCAAGGAACGGCCGGTCGCGGTCTGCAACGACATCTCGTGCTGGTCGCAAAATCGCCGCTCCGTCACGGTGCTCAACGCGAGCTCCTGAGACAGTTACGGGGGAATGGGGACAGCCGGCGCCCTCGTGGCGCCGGTTGTTTTTTGGAGCTCCCGCATCGGTATGCGATGACGGCCATGTCGGGCCCCATGTCGGGCGCTGCGGCGGCTGTGCTATCGTACTCGTGCGGGGCCTGCCCGCACGAGGTGTCGCGATGCATGCACGATCTGCCCGATTTGTCCGGACGGTTGCGCTGCTCGCTTTGCTCGCAGCGTGCAGCAGCGAGGCGCCGCCGCCATCGCCACCACGACCGGTCAAGACTCAGCTGATCGAGCTTGCGCCGGTCTCCGACATTGGATCCGTCACCGGCGAGATCAAGGCACGCACCGAGACCGACATGGGCTTCCGCATCGGCGGCCGGGTGCGCGACCGTCCGGTCGATGTCGGCACGATCACGGCGCGCGACGAGGTGCTGGCGCGGCTCGACGACACCAACGAGCATAACGCGGTGCGTATCGCGGAGGCGCAGCTCACCTCCGTCAAGGCCGAGCTGCAGGATGCGGAAGGCAACGAAACTCGCCAGCGCGAGCTCTTGCAGCGCGGCTTCACCACGCAAGTCAACTATGACTCGGCGTCGCGGCGGCTCAAGATGGCGCAGGCCAACGTGGCCTCCGCCGAGGTCTCGCTCAAGGATGCCCAGGAGCGTCTGGGCTACACCGTGCTGCACGCCGACGAGGCCGGCGTCGTGACCGCGGTCGGCGCCCAGCCCGGACAGGTGGTGGCGTCGGGACAGATGATTGTGCGGCTCGCCCGCACCGGCGAGAAGGAAGCGGTGTTCAACGTCGCGGAACAGATCTTCCGCGCGGTGCCGCGCGACCCGCCGATTGAAGTCGCGCTGCTGAGCGATCCCACCGTCACGGCGAACGGAAAGGTGCGGGAGGTCGCTCCGTCAGCCGATCCGGTCACGCGCACGTTCACGGTGCGCATCGCGCTCGAGGACCCGCCCATGCAGATGCGGCTGGGCTCCGCGGTGGTCGGGCGCGTCGTGCTGGAAGCCCAGAAGGTTGCGACGGTCCCGCCGGCCGCGCTGTCCAAGGATGGCGATGAGCCCGCGGTCTGGCTGTTCGACCAGGCAGCGTCGACGGTCGGGCTGCGCAAGGTCACGGTGCTGCGCTATGAGAATGATCGGGTGCTGATCAGCGGCGGCGTCGGCAACGGCGACCGCGTCGTGGTCGCCGGCGTGCAGCGGTTGCGGCCCGGAATGAAGGTGCGGCTGACTGAGGATGCGGCCAAATGACTGGGCCGAACCTCTCGGAATGGGCGCTCGGCCATCGCCCGCTTGTGGTCTTTTTCATGCTGGCCTGCGCGGTCGCGGGGGCGTTCTCTTATGTGGCGCTGGGCCGCAGCGAGGATCCGCCGTTCACGATCAAGACCATGGTCGTGAAGGTGCTGTGGCCGGGCGCTACCACCACCGACACCATCAATCTGGTGACCGACCGCATCGAGAAGAAGCTCGAGGAGACGCCGTCGCTCGACTATCTGCGCAGCTACACCAAGCCGGGCGAGGCCGTCATCTTCGTAAACTTGCGCGATGCGACACCGCCGAAGGATGTGGCCGGCATCTGGTATCAGGTGCGCAAGAAGGTGCAGGACATCGCCACGAGTCTGCCGAGCGGCGTGCAGGGGCCGTTCTTCAATGACGAGTTCGGCGACACCTACAGCGTGATCTATGCCTTCACCTCCGAAGGCTTCAGCTACCGCGAGCTCAAGGACTACATCGACAAGGTCCGCGCCCAGCTCCTGCGGGTGCCGGACGTCAACAAGGTCGACCTCATCGGCGTTCAGGACGAGAAGATTTATATCGAGTTCTCGACCCGCACGGTCGCCAGCCTCGGCATCAATCAGGGCGACGTGGTGCGCAGCCTGCAGGCGCAGAACGCGGTCGCTCCGGCTGGCCTGGTGACGACCGATCAGGAGCGGATTTTGCTGTTCGTGAGCGGCGCCTTCGGTGACGAGAACGACGTGCGCGCCGTCAATATCCGGACCGCGAATGGCTTCATCCGACTAGGCGACATTTCGCAGGTCACTCGCGCCTATGCGGATCCGCCGAGCGCGATGTTCCGGTTCAACGGCGAGGCTGCCATCGGTCTCGCGGTCTCGATGAGCCCGACCGGCGACGTGTTGCAACTCGGCAAGGACCTGGCGCGCACGATGGCGCGTGTTCAGAACAACCTGCCGCTCGGCATCGACGTTCATCTGGTTGCCGATCAGCCGGTCGCGGTTGATCACGCGATCCGCAGCTTCACCAAGGCGCTGTTCGAGGCGGTCGCCATCGTGCTCGCGGTCAGCTTCATCAGCCTGGGGCTGCGCGCCGGCCTGGTGGTCGCGATCTCGATCCCGCTGGTGCTCGGCATCACGTTCGCCACCATGGACGTGCTGGGCATCGCGCTGCAGCGCGTGTCGCTCGGCGCCCTGATCATCGCGCTCGGGCTCCTGGTCGACGACGCCATGATCACCGTCGAGATGATGATCGCCAAGCTCGAAGAGGGCATGGACCGGCTCAAGGCAGCCGCCTTTGCGTACACGTCGACTGCGTTCCCCATGTTGACCGGCACGCTGGTGACGGTGGCGGGCTTTCTTCCGGTCGGCTTTGCCAAGAGCGGCGCCGGCGAATATTCCAACTCGCTGTTCTGGGTGGTCGCGATCGCCTTGATCGCGTCCTGGTTCGTCGCCGTGCTGTTTGCCCCGTTGCTCGGCGTATGGCTGCTGCCCCGCAATCTCGCTGCGCACAGGTCGGCGCACGGGGCGTCGCGGATGGATGCGCGGGTCAAGGGCGCGATCGTCGCCGCGCTCCGCCACCGCTGGATCGTGATCGGCGGGACGCTGGCGATCTTTGCGCTGTCGCTCGTCGGGGCGACGCGGCTGCAGCAGCAATTCTTCCCCGAATCGGATCGGACCGAGCTCCTCGTCAGCTTGACGCTGCGGCAGAGCGCGTCGATCGAGGCGACGCGACGGACCGTCGATCGGTTCGAGACACTGCTGCGCGGCGACAACGACATCGCGCGCTGGAGCTTCTATATCGGGTCGGGGGCCGTGCGGTTCTATCTGCCGATGGACGTCCAGCTCGGCAATGATTTCTTCGCCCAGGCCGTCGTGGTCGCCAAGGACGTCGCCGCGCGCGATCGGCTGCAGGTGAAACTCGCCAATGCGCTCGCCAAGGAGTTTGACGATTTGACCGGACGCGTCACGCCGCTCGAAATGGGGCCGCCGGTGGGCTGGCCGATCAAGTACCGAGTGAGCGGCGACGATCCGCTCAAGCTGCGCGCGATCGCGTTCGAGGTCGCCAATGCGGTCGGCAACGATCCGGCGGCGCGCGACGTCAATCTCGACTGGAACGAGCCGGTGAAGGTGATCCGGATCAATATCGATCAGGATGTGGCGAGGCTCGTCGGCATGACCTCGGAGGCGCTGGCACGCGGCATCCGCACCGTCGTCTCCGGCTATACCGTGACGCAGATCCGCGACCAGACCTATCTGGTCGACGTGGTCGGCCGCTCGCAGTCCGATGAGCGCAAGACGCTCGGCACGCTGCGCGAGCTGCAGGTGTTGCTCGACAATGGCCGCAGGGTTCCTCTCGCCCAGATCGCAACGCTCGAATACTCCGACGAATATCCGATGATCTGGCGCCGCAAGCGGCTGCCGACCATCACGGTGCAGGGCGACAGCGTGCCCGGGGTGCAGAGCGCCACCATCGTGGCGCGGCTCGAGCCCGCGATCGCGGCGATTCGCGCCAAGCTCCCGGATGGCTACACGATCGATGTCGGCGGTACGGTCGAGGAAAGCAGCAAAGGCCAGCGCTCGGTGGCCGCGGTCGTCCCGGTCATGCTGATGACCATCCTCACCATCCTGATGCTCCAGCTGCAGAGCTTCCAACGTCTGGTCCTGGTGATCAGCGTGGCGCCGCTCGGCCTGATCGGGATCGTGGCCGCGATGCTGCCGACCGGGACCCCGATGGGGTTCATCGCCACGCTCGGCGTGATCGCGCTGATCGGCATGATCATCCGCAACTCGGTGATCCTGATTGATCAGATCGAGCACAACATCGCGGCCGGCACCGACCCGTGGACTGCCATCGTGGAGGCAACCATGCACCGGCTGCGGCCGATCCTGCTGACGGCGGCGGCCGCGATCCTCGGCATGTTGCCGATCGCGCGCGACGTGTTCTGGGGCCCCATGGCCTATGCGGTCATCGGCGGGCTCGCGGTGGCGACCCTGCTGACGCTAATATTTCTGCCGGCCTTTTATGCGGCCTGGTTCCGGGTGCGGGCGCCAACCGCGCCGGCCGCCCCGCTTTGACCCGATTCGGCCACGCATGGCGTAAGCCATGGACAAGTCGTCATAATTTGGTCGCAGCGAATCGTATGCTAGCTTCCCGGGGGCTCACCTGAGACATATATCATCTGAGGCATATACGTGCCCATCACTGCAGCACCCAAGATCGCAATCAAGATTGCATCTGCGCAGACGACCGCCCGTGCACACCGGACTTTCGGGGTGTCCGTGATCGCTCTCCTGCTGTGCGCGGGGGTCGCGTCGGCGCAGGAGAGCGAGCGCGGTTTCGGCTTCCTCGAGCAGCTGTTTGGCAACAGCGAGCGGGCCGCCCCTGACGGCGCGCCCAGCGGCTCCCCCAGCGGCACTCCGGATCGTGGCCCGACGGCCACCGGCCGGATCGCCCAATCGTCGGCCGCCGATCTCACGATGCGCCTCGACCGCCTGGAAGCGCAGATCCGGCAGCTCACCGGCGCCATCGAGCAGTTGCAGTACCGCAACCAGCAGCTCGAAGGCCAGCTCCGGCGTGTGCAGGGGGACACCGAATATCGTGCCCAGGACGGGGCGCCGCGTGTCACCACGCCGGGCCGTCCGGCCGCGCCTTCGCAGCCCATGCCGCCGCAGGCGACGCAACCCTATTCGCAGCCGCCACCCGCCGCAGCCCCGGGCGGCCGGCGCGGCGACGCGTTCGATCCCGCGCTCAATCCGGCCGCGCCGGGCGCGCCGCGCACGCTCGGCACAACGAGCCCGAGCGCGCCGCTCACCCAAGCACCTGTGGCCCAACAAGCGCCTATGGCTCAGGCGCCTGATCCTGACGAGCCGGTCGGTGCTCCGGGCGGTCGCGCCGCCGGCGCTCCGCTCGATCTTTCGACGCTCGCGGGGCTCGCGGGGGGCGATGCCGGAACGCCGGGGGCTGGTGGCGAGCCTTCGCCGCGCGCTCCCGGTGCCAGTGGCGGGCAGGTGGCGACGCTGCCGCCGTCCGACAGCCCGAAGGACGCCTACGACCTCGCCTACGGCTACATCCTGCGCCGCGACTACGCGCTTGCCGAAGACGGCTTCCGGCTTTTCATGCGCCGATACCCGAGTGATCGGCTTGCCTCCGACGCGCAATACTGGCTCGGCGAAAGCCTGTTCCAACGCCAGCGCTACCGCGACGCGGCGGAAATCTTCCTCAACGTCTCGACCAAGTTCGAAACCGCCGCCAAGGCCCCCGACTCGCTGCTGCGGCTCGGGCAGTCGCTTGCCGCGCTGGGCGAGAAGGAAGCAGCCTGCGCGTCGTTCGGCGAGGTCTCGCGCAAATATCCGCGCGCATCGGTCAGCGTGAAGCAGGGCGTCGACCGGGAACAAAAGCGTGTCCGCTGCTGAAGATGCGGCGCCGGTCTCGGCCGCTGAAGCGGCGGCGCTGTTTGACGATCTAGGTTCCGCTCCCGTGCTGGTGATTGCGGTGTCCGGCGGTCCGGATTCCACGGCGCTGCTTGCGCTCGCGGCGCGCTGGCGCTCCGGGCGCAAGCACGGCCCTGCGCTCCTTGCGGTGACCGTCGATCATGGGCTGCGTCCGGAATCAGCGCGCGAGGCGCGCGCGGTGAAGCGGCTCGCCGCTCAGTTCGGTATCCGCCATCGCACGCTGCGCTGGACCGGCGGCAAGCCCGCGACCGCGTTGCAGGAGGAAGCGCGCCGGGTGCGTTATCAGCTGCTCGCGGCGGCGGCGCGTGGTGCCGGTGCGCCGTGCGTGTTGACCGCGCATACGCTCGACGATCAGGCCGAGACCGTGCTGTTGCGGATGGCGCGCGGCAGCGGCCTCTCGGGCCTCGGCGCCATGGCACGGCAGACCTTGCTGCCCACGTTTTCGGCCGGCGGCGAGGCGCGCAAGAATGGCGCGATCGTCCTGGTGCGCCCGCTGCTCGATCTGCCGAAGACGCGACTCATTGCCACGCTGGCTGCGATGGGGATCACCTTCGTGGACGATCCGAGCAACCGCGATCCGCGCTTCACGCGGCCGCGGCTGCGCGCCCTGATGCCCACGCTTGCCGATGAAGGGCTCGATGCCCGCCGGCTCGCCATCTTGGCGCGCCGGATGCGCCGCGCCGATGCGACGATCGAAGCGGCGGTCGATGCCGCAGCCGACGTCGTGTCAGAGGGCGCCTGGAGCGAACGTGGACCGATTGCGATCGATGCCGAAAAGTTGAGGCGATTGCCGGCCGAGGTATCTCTCAGGGTCCTGGGTCGCGCGATCGCGCAGGTAGGCGATGAAGGGCCGGTTCAGCTTGGCAAGCTTGAAGCGCTGCATGCGACGCTGGGTACAGCCATTACGGAAGGAACCCGGCTGCGCCGCACGCTTGCGGGGGCTGTGGTTACGCTCACGGGGGGCCGGATCTCGGTCGAAAACGCCCCGCCACGCTCAAATCGCCCTGCTCGCAAGACCTTAACCACACGGCAACATGGCGCGGCCGGGAAGGCCCGGCGGCGTTAGAATAGGGCGCAAAAGGGGCGTTGCCTGATCCGGTTTCCGGCAGCGTTCTCGTGGCAGTTCTGGCAGTTCCCTTGGCAGTTCCCTTGGCAGTTCCCTTGGCAGATGCCACCCTGGCACCTAGATTGGGGAACGGGACGGACGTGAATCGGCCATGACTTGCAGGCATCACGAGGTCGCCAGGCTTGGCCGCCAGACCTGGACGGCAGGCTTACGGCGGCCGGGCCCGACACAAGGACGTTAAGGCATGAACGCCAATCTGCGGAATTTCGCGCTGTGGGTCATCATCGTCCTGCTGCTGCTGGCTTTGTTCACGGTGTTTCAGAATCCGGGCCAGCGTACGCAGTCGACGGAAATCTCCTTCTCGCAGCTCCTCAATGAGGTCGATCAGGGACGCGTCAAGGAAGTCGTGATCCAGGGCCCGGAGATTCACGGCACCTTCACGGACAGCCGGCAGTTCCAGACCTATGCCCCGAACGATCCTTCCCTGATCCAGCGTCTCTATAACAAGGGCGTGGCGATCACCGCGCGTCCGTTGCAGAACGACGTGCCCTGGTTCCTGCAGCTCCTGATCTCGTGGCTGCCGTTCATCGCGCTGATCGGCGTCTGGATCTTCCTATCGCGACAGATGCAAGGCGCGGGCGGCAAGGCGCTCGGCTTCGGCAAGTCGCGCGCCAAGCTCCTCACCGAGGCGCACGGCCGCGTTACCTTCGAGGACGTCGCCGGCGTCGATGAGGCCAAGCAAGACCTGCAGGAGATCGTCGAATTCCTGCGCGATCCCGGCAAGTTCCAGCGGCTCGGCGGCAAGATCCCGCGCGGCGTGCTCCTGGTCGGGCCGCCCGGCACCGGCAAGACTTTGATCGCGCGCGCGGTCGCGGGCGAAGCCAACGTGCCGTTCTTCACCATTTCGGGCTCCGACTTCGTCGAGATGTTCGTCGGTGTCGGTGCTTCGCGCGTGCGCGACATGTTCGAGCAGGCCAAGAAGAACGCGCCCTGCATCATCTTCATCGATGAGATCGACGCGGTCGGTCGCCATCGCGGCGCGGGCCTCGGCGGCGGCAACGACGAGCGCGAGCAGACGCTCAACCAGTTGCTGGTCGAGATGGACGGCTTTGAGGCCAACGAGGGCATCATCCTGATCGCCGCCACCAACCGGCCCGACGTGCTCGACCCTGCGCTGCTGCGCCCCGGCCGCTTCGACCGCCAGGTCGTGGTGCCGAACCCGGACGTGATGGGCCGCGAGCAGATCCTCAAGGTGCACGTGCGCAAGGTGCCGCTCGCGCCCGACGTCAACCTCAAGACCATCGCGCGCGGCACGCCCGGCTTCTCCGGCGCCGACCTGGCCAACCTGATCAATGAAGCGGCCCTGATGGCGGCGCGGCGCAACAAGCGGATGGTGACGCAGAGCGAGTTCGAAGACGCCAAGGACAAGGTGATGATGGGCGCCGAGCGCAAGTCGCTCGTCATGACCGAAGAGGAGAAGATGCTGACCGCCTATCACGAGGGCGGCCATGCCATCGTGGCGCTCAACGTCAAGGCCACCGATCCTGTGCACAAGGCGACCATCATTCCGCGCGGCCGTGCGCTCGGCATGGTGATGCAGCTGCCTGAGCGCGACAAGCTCTCGATGAGCCGCGAGCAGATGACCTCGCGGCTGGCCATCATGATGGGCGGCCGCGTCGCCGAGGAGCTGATCTTCGGTCGGGAAAAGGTCACCTCGGGCGCGGCTTCCGATATCGAGCAGGCGACCAAGCTTGCCCGCATGATGGTGACGCGCTGGGGCCTCTCCGACGAGCTCGGCACCGTCGCCTATGGCGAGAACCAGGACGAGGTGTTCCTGGGCTACCAGGTGTCGCGCCAGCAGAACATCTCGGAGGAGACCAGCCGCAAGATCGACACCGAGATCAGGCGCCTGGTCGAGGCCGGGAATGCCGAGGCGACACAAATCCTCAACGACAAGCGCGCCGATCTCGAGATGCTCGCCAAGGGCCTGCTTGAGTTCGAGACGCTCTCCGGCGACGAGATCAAGGACCTGCTGGCCGGCAAGCGACCGGTGCGCGAATCGGAGATCGAGCCGACGACACCGCGCGGCTCCGCGGTGCCGCCCGCCGGCAAGCCACGCCCGCGCCCCGAGCCGCCGACCGGCGGGCTTGAGCCGCAGCCGCAGGCCTAAGCCAGACAGCACACGCCGTATACAATCGTGAATGCGAGAGCGCCCGCCCAGTGCGGGCGCTTTTTTGCGCTCTCGCCGCATGACCAAAATCAATGCTTTGCGAATTGTTTGCAGCATCCTTGACGAGAAAATAAGGGACGCTGTTCATGGCCATTCCGCTCGCGCTCGAAAGGCGCCGCAACTACGCGGGGCCGGCGATCTTCTCCTATGGGTTCCGGCCGTTCTTTTTCGCGGGCGCGACCTGGGCCGCGCTCGGCGTCCTGTTGTGGCTGCCGCAATATTTCGGCGAGATCGTGCTGCCGACCGCGATGGGCCCGCTCGACTGGCACGTGCATGAGATGCTCTACGGCTATGTGGCCGCCGTCATCGCGGGCTTTCTGCTCACCGCGGTGCCGAACTGGACCGGGCGGCTGCCGATCTGTGGCGTGCCGCTGGCGGCGCTGGCGACGCTCTGGCTTGCCGGGCGCCTCGCCATGCTGCTGTCGGCCAAGACGGGCTACGCGGTGGCGGCAGCGTTGGATGTCGCGTTTCTGGTCGCGATGGCATCGGTGACGCTGCGCGAGATCGTGGCCGGCAAGAACTGGCGCAATCTGCGGGTGCTCGCGGTCCTGCTGGCGCTGATCGGCGGAAACATCGTGTGGCATGTCGAGGTGCTGCGCTCGGGCGCCGCCGACTACGGGCCGCGCATCGCCATCGCGGCAGCGATGACATTGATCATGACCATCGGCGGCCGGATCGTGCCGAGCTTCACGCACAATTGGCTTGTCCGCTGCAATCCGGGCCGGTTGCCGGTGCCGTTCTCGCGCTACGATGCTGTCAGCGTGGCGGTCGGGGCGCTGGCGCTTGCGGCCTGGGTGGTGCTGCCGACGCACATGGTCAGCGGCACGATGCTCGTTGGCGCCGGCGCGCTGCACGCCATTCGGCTTGGCCGCTGGGCCGGCGATCGAACGTTTGCGGATCGCCTGGTGCTCGTGCTGCATGTGGCCTATGCGTTCATCCCGCTCGGCTTCGCGTTGGTCGGCGGCGCGATCCTCTGGCCGGCCGCGGTGCCGATGAGCGCCGGCCTGCATGCATGGACAACGGGCGCGATCGGGCTGATGACGCTCGCGGTCATGACGCGCGCCACGCTCGGCCACACCGGACGCGCGCTCACGGCCTCGGCCGCCACGCAGGCAATCTATGCCGCGGCCCTCGTCGCCGCGCTGGCGCGGATCGCTGCGGCGTTCATGGGCTCGTCCGAGCTTCTTCATCTTGCTGCGTTCGCCTGGTTCGCGGCGTTCGCCGGCTATGCCGTGAGCTATGCGCCGCTGTTGCTGTTGCGGCCGCCGAAATGGGCCGGCCACACCTGACGCACGCGCGAGGCCAGCGTCGCGCCGACTCATCGGGAAAAGCTCGGCAGAGATCGGGTGGCATTGCCGCGGCACACGGGCTTTGCTACTCCCCATCACCGTTTGGCGATCCATGACAACAAGACCCAAGACTTGCGCCCGTGCGCCGCGCCCCTCGCTCGCCGGCTTCAATCTCGGAGCGCGGCTGGCGCTGCCGGTATTGCCCGGGATGATCGCGTTCGGGCTGGCGGTCGGCGCCACCGCGGCACGCAAGGGGTTCTCGTTCCTCGACAACCTCTTGATGAATTTGTTCGTCTACGCCGGCATGTCGCAGCTCGTCGCCATGGAGGCCTGGCCGGAACGCTTCAGCGTCCTGGCGCTCGCCGCCCTCGCGCTCCTCTGCGCCACCGTCAATGCCCGCATGCTGCTGATGAGCGCCTCGCTGCAGCCGTGGCTGGGCGCGCTCCCGCCCTGGCAGATCTATCCAGGCCTGCACATCCTGACCGACCCGAGCTGGCTCATTGCCATGCGCTACCGCGCCGGCGGCGGTTCGGATGCCGGCGTGTTCTTCGGCGCGAGCGTCATGCTGGGGCTCGCCTGGATGGGCGCTATTATGGCCGGACATCTCGCGGGCGCGCTCATCGCCGACCCGCGCCGCTATGGCATCGATCTGGTGATGCCGATCTTCTTTGCCGCCATGCTGATCCCGCTCTGGCGCGGCGCACGGCGCAGCGTCGCCTGGGCTGTCGCCGGCGCGGTGGCGCTCCTTGTCCAACATCTTGTCGGCGGCTGGTGGTTCATGGTGGCCGGCGCCATCGCAGGCAGCATCGCGGGAGGCTTCCTCGATGACGCCGAGTGAGGGCTTCGGCGTACCGGCCGCGATCGCGGTGATGGCGGTCTCAACCTACGCGATGCGGGCCGGCGGCTTCTGGCTGATGGCGCGCGTGCCACTGACCCCACGGCTGCGCCGGATGATCGAGGCGTTGCCGGGCTCGGTGGTGGCGGCGGCCGTGCTTCCCTTCATCGTGCGCGAAGGCCCGGTCGCGGTGCTCGCGATCGCGGTGGCAGGCGCCGTCATGCTCGTTACCCGCAAGGACCTCTTGGCTGTGCTCGCCGGCATGGCGGTGGCGGCGGCGGCGCGGGCGGCGGGATGGTGAAGGTTATCATCCGCGGGAATACTTGCCGACCACGCGATGGCAAACCGGCCATGCCACGCGGGACAGGGTGAATTCCGCTTTCATCCCCTCGGGCGGATTCCATTGTTTCAGGTACCAGGTATCCCCGGTCTTGCGGCGCAGCCGCTTGATGGTTGCGCGGACCTCGTCCTGCTTCTGTCCATAGAAGATGCACGTCGTGTCCGGCACCACCGGCAAATGCGGGTTCACGAGCGCAATATCGCCCGGCTCGAATTCCGGGACCATGGATTCCCCGACGACGTAGAGGCCGTAAGCCCCACGGACGTTGGCGACGGGTGCTGGTCGCGGCAGCCAATCCACAGGCTCACTTGTGACGATGATCTGCCCTGCACCACCCTCTGCTGCCGAATGGACCGGCAGATCGGTGGGGCTTGCCGAGGACATCGAGCCGTGGCCGGAGCCGTCCGAAGCCGTCGATCGGATCGACACGTTCGACCATTCCGCGTCAAGCTGACCGGGCGGAACATCAAGCACGGCCGCGATCCGCGGCAGGTATTTTGTGGTTCGCGTCAGCCCGGTCTCGATGGATGCGATCAGCTGCTGGCTGACCTTGGCCGCCGCGGCCAATTCGGATTGCGAAAGGCCTTTTGCCTTTCGGGCGGCCACCAAGGCTTGCGGGTCGAGCATGCGCGCACGTTACCAATGCATTGGTGAACGGCTCCACAATTTTTCTGGTTGCGTGACAACTAGAGTTCTAGTATTGAGCGTGGCGGGGATTATTGAGGGTGCGGGATTTGCAGATGGCTCACCCTCTGCGGCCGGGTTTTCGTGAATTGGTCGCCAAGGCGGTGCGCCTTGTTGGATCGCAGAAGTTGCTTGCCGAGCACCTTGGCCGCTCGCAGCAGCAGGTTTCGTTTCTGATGACGCATGCCACCGAGATTTCTGCAGAGGATGCGATCGGCATTCACCGGGCCACGGGTGGCAAAGTGCCGGCTTCGGCGCTGCGGCCGGATCTGTGGCGTTGTCCGGAGCACGTGCCGGTCCCTGCTGATTCGGATTGATGAGTTTGAGTGCCGGCAGCAGCCGGTCGGCGCCGCGTAAACAGGAGTGCAGCAATGGGCGTGACATCGCGCATCAAGGTGATGGTCGACCCTTCTGTAGCTGCCGATGGCGATCTCGCCGGCTTGCTCGCCGGCGCCGCGCTGGATCATTTTGATTCTCGGGTTGGCCTCCGGACTATCGAATCGATGACCTTCCCTTGGTCAGACGAGACCGTCAGCGACGCTCTAAC
>Ga0209798_10000451_pt1 | contig 24413 bp, 15 predicted proteins | sample DOMMetBare3Fresh_FD_187475 | JGI IMG/M metagenome (GOLD analysis project Ga0209798, IMG submission 187475) | Wetland sediment microbial communities from St. Louis River estuary, USA, under dissolved organic matter induced mercury methylation -... | ecosystem: Environmental > Aquatic >... | reverse complement strand
CCCTGATCTCCCCCCCCCTGCTGCAGGCCGCCGGATATATCGAGATCACCGCCTCCGGCAATCGCCAGCTCACCCTGGCGGTCGACGCCCCCCGTACTGCCGATGCGGCCCCCAGCCAGGCCGTTGCCCGGGAGATCGGGGATGTGATCAGCTTCGACATGAACATGTCCGGCATCGTCAAGGCGGAGGTCCGTCAGCAGTTGCCGCTTCCCGGTACCCTGGCGGTCTCCGACCTGGAGTTTTCAGCCTGGAAGAACAGCGGCGTCGACCTGCTGGTGCGCACGGAGTACAGCGTTAGCGGCAATGACCTGACGATCGAATTCCGCTTATATGACACCGTCAGCCGCAGCATGAAAACAGCGCGGCGTTTTCTCGGCAACAAGAAGGATCTGCGCCGCTTTGCCCACACCTTTTCCGACGAGATCATGCTGAGCCTGACCGGTGAGCGGGGGTGCTTTACAACCAGGATTGCCTATGTTTCCCGTGTTTCGGGGAACAAGGAGATCTTCATTATGGACTGGGATGGCTACAACCAGGCACAGCTGACCCGCAACGGTTCGATCAACCTTAACCCGGCCTTTTCTCCCGACGGGCGTGAGCTGATTTTCAGTTCCTACAAGCGCGGCAACCCCGATCTGTATAAACGCTCGCTGACAAACCCGGTGGAACAGCCGATATCTACCCGCAAGGGGCTCAATATCACCGGCGCCTGGTCTCCCGATGGGAGCAAGATAGCGTTGGCCATGAGCAAGGATGGTGATTCGGAGATTTACACCATCAGCAAGGATGGTAAAAATCCGGTTCGCCTGACAATCAATCCGGCCATCGAGGTCTCTCCCAGCTGGTCGCCGGATGGAAGCCGCATTGCCTTTGTATCCGACCGGTTCGGCAAACCGCAGCTGTTTACCATGGCTGCCGATGGCGGCAATCCCCAACGCCTGACCCATGCCGGCAGCTACAACGTGACGCCAGCCTGGTCACCCAAGGGGGATAAAATTGCCTACGCCCGTTCCGGTGGCGGTTTCCAGATCTACAGCATCAATCCGGACGGCAGTGGTGACACGCAACTTACCACGGTTGGCAACAACGAAAACCCGAGCTGGTCACCCGACGGCCGTTTCATCACCTTCCACTCTACCCGTGACGGCGGCGACGGCATCTATGTCATGCGCGCCGACGGCAGCGGACAGATCCGCGTCAGCACCGGCAAGGGGAGTACCAGTCAGCCGGCCTGGTCACCGCGCTACTGAAACAACAACTACCTGTTCAAGCCGTACCGATTATTGATACAAGAACGAGCTGGATTCAATCTTCCGGATCAAGGCATTGACGGAGTATTAGAATGGTGATCATAAAATCATCTGCAGAGGGCCTATGAGCACGTCACACAAACTCACCACCGCTCAGACAGCACCAGTAGTTGAACTTGCTGGTCGCATCACCGGCATTATCGAAACCGCCCGCAGGCGGATACAGTCGGTTGTCGACCATGAAATGGTTCGCGCCTATTGGGAAATCGGGCAGGAGATTGTCGAAGACGAACAGCAGGGTGAACAGCGGGCGGAATACGGCAAAGCGTTGATTGAGAATCTGGCCAAGGAGCTGACCGACAGGCACGGCAAAGGATTCACAGCCAGCAATCTTCTGGCAATGCGCCGCTTTTATCTTAACTTCCCAATTCAGCACGCACTGCGCGCTGAATTATCCTGAACCCACTACCGCCAGCTACTGAAGATCGAGGAACCGCAAAAGCGCTCCTTCTACGAAATAGAAAGCGCCAACGGCAATTGGTCTACCCGTGAACTGGACCGGCAGATGAATTCCATGCTCTTCGAGAGGCTGACACTCTCCCTCGACAAGGATGGCATCATGGCGCTGGCCCGCGAGGGGCAGGTAATGCGCGAGCCGGCGGATTTGGTGAAGGATCCCTATGTGCTGGAATTTCTCGGCCTGCCGCAATCAGAGCTGCTCTACGAAAAAGAGCTGGAAACGGCCCTGTTGGAGCATTTGCAGAAGTTTCTTCTGGAACTGGGCAAAGGTTTTTCCTTCGTTGCCCGTCAGAAGCGGATCACACTGGATGGCGACCACTTCTTCATCGATCTGGTTTTTTACAACTACATCCTGAAATGCTTTGTCCTCATCGACCTGAAAATCGGCAAGCTGACCCACCAGGACATGGGACAGATGCAGATGTATGTCAACTACTACACCCGCGAGATGATGAACGAGGGGGATAATCCGCCCATTGGCATTCTGCTCTGCGAGACCAAGAGTGACGCCGTAGTGCGCTATACATTGCCGGAGGGGGACAAACAAATATTCGCCTCTCGCTACAAGCTGTATTTACCAACTGAGGCTGAGCTAAGGGCAGAACTGATCCGGGACCGAAAACTGATCGAACAACATAACGAAGCAGAGTAGAGAGCCGGGCAACTGACCTGGTTGATTCTAACCGACTACCCCCACAACAGATAGCCACGCTCGTACACGGTTCCCAGAACAGCATGCAACGGCATCACCCGCACCACGAAACCGTAACGCCCGCAGAAGCGACATTCCATCTCACCAGCAAACTGGTGCACCCCATTGCCCAGGTCAACCTGGTGGTTGAGCCGGATGATCTCTCCCCCCTGAATGTTCCCCTGATTATCGAGCACCCCGAAATACCCTTCCACCGCCACGTCATTGAGATTGACGTTACCAAGTGAAACCTTGGCCGAAATCGGAATACTGCTGCCAACCGCAATGGCATCACGGGCCTGGGCTTCACTCTTCTCAATCCTCACCTGCGACCATGATCCGAACATGCGCAGTTTCCAGCCGGCCACGTCCCGCGCTAGGGCCAGATCATTCTCCACAAAACGGTTCCATTGACGATAGGAGGGGATATAGGCGGTCTGGGCATACTCCTGCACCATGCGGGCAGTCGAGAAGACCGGGCAGAGGCTCTGCATGGATGCTTTCATGGTGGCGACCCAGGCACGGGGGACACCATCGGCATTCTGATCGTAGTACAACGGCACCACTTCCTTTTCCAGCAGGTCGTACAGGGCGCGGCTTTCCACCTGATTCTGGTATTCCACATCTTCGTATACTTCACCTTTGCCGATCGCCCAGCCATTGTTTCCCTGGTACCCTTCCGGCCACCACCCATCCAGAACACTCATGTTGAGACCACCATTGAAGGCGACCTTCATGCCACTGGTGCCACTCGCTTCCATGGGACGCAACGGCGTGTTGAGCCACACATCAACCCCCTGCACCAGATGACGGGCCACCTCGATATCATAGTCTTCGATAAACACGATCCGATGGCGGAAATTTTCCTGGTGCGAGGTCTGCACCAGCTGGCGGATCAGTTCTTTCCCTTCCTGATCCTGGGGGTGCGCCTTACCGGCAAAGATGATCTGCACCGGCATCTCGGCATTATTGAGGATCCGTGACAGACGCTCCAGGTCGCGCAACAGCAAGGTTCCCCGCTTGTAGGTGGCAAACCGCCGCGCAAAGCCGATGGTCAACACTTCCGGGTCAAGCACCTCTTCGGCAACGGCAATCTCCTTGGTGGTGGCGCCCACCTTGACCAGCTGATCTTTCAGGCGTTTACGGGCAAAATCAACCAGTTTCTCGCGACAGCTCTGGTGGGCGCGCCACAGTTCGGCATCGGGAATCTTGGCAATCCGCCGCCAGACACTGTGATCGGTCGGATCGTCCATCCAGCGGGTTCCCAGGTAGCGGATCAGCAGGTTGGCAATATGGTTGGACATCCAGGTACGGGTGTGAACCCCATTGGTAACCGAGCTCAACGGTATCTGTTCCTGCGGTAACTCCGGCCAGAGGTTTTTCCACATGGCGCGTGACACTTCACCGTGCAACTGACTGACACCATTGGCATGACCAGCCAGCTTGATTGCCAGCACCGCCATACAGAAACTCTCCTGCTGGTTGGACGGGTTCTGACGCCCCAGGCCGACAAATTCGTCCCTGGTAAGCCCCAGGGTTTTATAGTAACGGGAGAAAAACTTGTCGATCAGCTCCGGCGCAAAGTGGTCGATCCCGGCTTCCACCGGCGTGTGGGTGGTAAAGATATTGCCGGCGCTGACGATCTCCCGTGCCTCGGCAAAGCTGATGCCGCGCTTTTCCATGATCAGCCGGATCCGCTCCAGCGCCAGAAAGGCCGCATGTCCCTCGTTCATGTGGCAGACATTGGGAATGATCCCCAGGGCGCGCAAGGCACGGATACCACCGATGCCGAGCAGGATCTCCTGGATCATGCGCATTTCCTTGTCGCCGAAATAGAGCTGGGCAGTGATCAGCCGATCTTCCGGTGAATTGGATTCCAGATTGGTATCCAGCAGATACAACGGTACCCGGCCGACCTGCACCCGCCAGATATGAACATTGAACCGCCGGTTACCGAAATCGAGCTCAAACTCCAACGGCTGGCCATTGTCATCCTGTTCCAGAATCAACGGCAGATTGTAAAAATCGTTTTCAGGGTAATATTCCTGCTGCCATCCCTCGTTATTCAGGTACTGGCGGAAATATCCCTGGCGGTAGAGCAAGCCGACCCCCACCAACGGCAAGCCAAGATCACTGGCAGACTTGAGGTGATCCCCCGCCAGAATGCCGAGGCCGCCGGAATAAATCGGCAACGACTCATGCAGACCGAACTCCATGGAAAAATAGGAGACCTTCATGGTTGAATCACCGTTGGCGCGCTTTTCAAACCACGATTTTTCACTCATGTATTCGGTGAGTTTTTCATCCACCATTTTGAGATGCGCCATGAACCCTTCATCGTTGGTCAGGTTTTCCAGCGATGTCTGCTGCAGAATACCGAGCATCTCCACCGGGTTGTGACGGGTGGCCAGCCACAGGTCAGGATCAATGCGGCGAAACAGGTTGATGGCATCCGGTTCCCAGCACCACCACAGGTTATAGGCAATTCTCTGCAGTGCGGACAGCTCATCGGTAAGCGAAGGCACCACCGTAAATTTATGCAGTATTTTTGAAAAATCCATGGAATTACCCCTTTCGTACCGAGCAGTTGCACGGTTTGTAGCACAGAACTAGATTTTTTTCACGTTGTTAATTTAAGTTCGTGTATACAGGAAAGTAAAAGCAGCAGGTCGATGGTTTGTTGTGAAATGGCAACGTTTGTTTTATAGTCGCAAAAATAAAACCGTGTCTTTTTATTTACCGACGCCAGGACTATTTACCACCGAGGGTGCCACACCATGCCTGATTGCTCCACCACATTACGTACCGCTCTGAACGGAACACCGCTGGAAAGCGGCAGGTTCCTGCTCCTGGCAATCAACATTACCACCGCACTTGACCGTATACATGCGGCCCATCGCATCCACCGGCACCTTTCACCGGTCACGATCATGGTCCAGCACGACGACAGCATTACCTTACGCGACAGCGGCGGCCATGACAGGCGCAGCGCCACCCCGGATGAACTGTTTCGCGCCCTACTCCCCTACATTTCACCGGAACAGACCGGCCGCCTGAGCCGGCTGGTTGACAGCCGCTCTGACCTGTACTCGCTGGGCGCCATATTCTATGAAATGCTGACCGGAGTCCCCCCCTTTCAGGCTGACGACAGCCTGGAATGGGCCCATTGCCACATCGCACGCCAGGCCAAATCTCCCACGGAACTACATCCCGCCATTCCCGTCATGGTATCCCGGATCGTCATGAAATTGCTGGCCAAATCGCCGGACGAACGTTACCAGACCGCCCGTGGACTGCAGCACGACCTGACACGCTGTCGCGACAGCTGGCAGCAGGAGCAGGTGATTCATCAATTCCCGCTGGCCGAACAGGACCTGGTTGACCGCCTGCTGATTCCGCAACGCCTGTATGGGCGTGATGAATACCGCACCCTGCTGCTGACTCAATTCCAGCGGGCCGGCAATGGTGAAGGACCGCTGCTGCTGCTTGTCAACGGTTACTCCGGCATCGGCAAGAGTTCGCTGGTGCGTGAATTGTACGGCCCGGCAGTCAATGCCGGCGGTCGCTTTCTGTCAGGCAAATTCGATCAGTACAAACAGGATATTCCCTACGCAACCATCGCCGAGGCGTTTCGCGAGCCAATACGACAGATCCTGACCGAAGAGACGGAAGTAATTGAAGCATGGCGCATCCGGCTGCAGGAGGCGCTGGGGATCAATGGCCGCCTGATTACGGAGCTGATCCCTGAAGTGGAGCTGATCATCGGACAACAACCGGCGGCCCAGGAACTCCCGCCATCAGATGCCTTGCAGCGTTTCGCTACGGTTTTTCAGCGTTTCAGCGCTCTCTTTGCAAAAACTGGTTCACCGCTGGTTCTGTTTCTCGATGACCTGCAGTGGGTAGATCCCGCCAGCCTCCGGCTGCTGGAGTATCTGGCCCTTTCCCGTGAGCTGCCGACACTCCTGCTGATCGGCGCCTATCGTGACAACGAGGTTGATCCGGTGCATCCACTGGCGCTGGCGCTGGACAAGATTGCCAAAAACAACACCGCCATGACGACCATTACCCTCTCACCGCTTTCCCTGGCCGACCTGCACCATTTTCTGAGTGACATTGTCTCCGGTGATACCCCCGATCTACAGCCGTTGACCCGGCTGATCCATGAAAAAACCGGCGGTAACCCTTTTTTCATGATCCAGTTCCTGCTGGCGCTGCATGAGGACAACCTGCTCCGCTTCAACCGGGAAACGGGAGCATGGCAATGGGATACCAGCGGCATCATTGCCAAGGAATATACCAGTAATGTGGTGGAACTGATGGCCGGCCGGCTTGGCCGGCTTTCCGGCAATGCGCAACAGGCCTTGCGCTATGCCGCCTGCATCGGCAACTGCTTTGAGCAGGGAACCGTGGAGACAGTCAGCGAACTGCCGGCAAGCCAGATCCATGACGCACTGGCAGAAGCATTACAGAACGGACTGCTGTTGCACTTTGCCGCTGAAAGTTACTGTTTTCTCCATGACCGCATCCAGCAAGCGGCCTATTCCCTGATCGAAGAGGAGCAGCGCCCGGCCCTGCACCTGCGCATCGGCCGCCTGTTGCTCCGGCAAACATCCTCGACTGAGGCGGGAAGCTGGCTTTTCGACATGGTCAACCAGTTTAACCAGGGAATAGGGCTGATTCACGACCCGCTCGAACGCGCCACGGTGGCACGGCTCAACCTGGAAGCAGGGCGGCGCGCCAAGGCATCGACCGCCTACGGTTCGGCCCGTTCCTATCTGGCGACCGGCGTAGCGCTCTGTGACAGCCAGACCTGGAGTTCGGACCACGACTTGATCTTCTCCCTCAACCGGGAGCTGGCGGAAGCCGAATATTTGAACTGCAATTACCCCCGCTCGCAAGAGTTGCTGCTGATGCTGGTGGAACATGCACCAACAGCACCCGGGAAGGCACAGCTCTACAACACCCTGATCATCCAGCACACCCTGACCGGAGCGTACGGCGATGCCATCGCCACCGGGCGGGCAGCGCTGCAACTGCTGGATGTTCATCTACCAACCGCCAACCTGGAGCATGAGTTTGAAGCCGCCCTGGCCCGTTACCGTAAACTGCTCGGCACTCGCCCGATCCTGACGCTGGCGGATGAACCGGAGATGAGCGATCTAACCATGCGCATCGCACTGGAACTCCTTTCCAACATGGCAGTTCCGGCCCGCTACACCAACAGCACCCTCTTTGCCCTGGTCAGCATCACCAATGTCAACATTTCCCTGCAGTACGGACCAACCGCCAAATCTACCGTTGGCTATACGACCTTTGGCATGGTGTTGAACACGGCCATGGACGCCTTTCAGGATGCCTACGATTTTGGCCAGGTCGGTCTGCGTCTGAGCGAACGCTTCAACGCCATGCCCCAGAAATGCCAGTCCAGCTTCATGATCGGACATTACCTGAACCAGTGGGTCAGACACCTGAAGTATGCCGATGAGACACTGGAAGATGGAATCCGGGCCGGACTCGCTTCGGGTGAGGTACAGTGGACCGGTTATTCCATGGCATACCAGCCATTTCAACCATTGTACCGGGGCGTAGCGCTGGAATCGTTGCGCCGGGAAATTCCCAAACTGCTCTACTTTACCCGCAAAACCGCCAACCAGTGGGGGAGCGACACCCTGGCGGGGTTGCAGCTGACGCTGGACCAGCTCTGCAGCGACCCATCCGCTGATAATCAGCAGCTGGATGACGACGGCGCGGCACAACGGGAGAGATTTGTGGCCAGCTGCCGGCAAGGTAAGAGTTTCGGGGCATTGGGGCGCTATGCCGTGGTTCAGGTGCAGATCCACTACCTGTTCGGACAACTGGAGCAGGCCCGGCAGGCGCTGGAACTGGCACAGGAATGCGCCGGTTTCTTCTCCAGCTCCATTTCGGTAGCCGCTTTCAATTTCTACCAGTCAATGGTTCTGCTCGCCTTCTGTGAAGGAGCTTCACACGAAACACGCTGTTCCCATCTGGCAACGGTAGCCGCCAACCAGCAGCAAATGGCGCGCTGGGTTGCCAGCTGTCCCGATAATTTTCTGCACCTGCAGCTGCTGGTACAGGCTGAAACCGCCCGGATCAACGGCGACTGGCCGGCTGCGGCACTCTTGTACGAACAATCGATCCAGGCGGCCCGGCAGAACGGCTTCGTTCAGGACGAAGCGCTGGCTCTTGAGCGGGCATCCCTCTGTTACCGTCAGCAACGGTTGCTGACCGTTGCCGATGGTCTGCTGCAGCAGGCGATTGACTGCTATCTCCGCTGGGGGGTCACCCGCAAGGCACGGATGCTTGAGCAGCAGCTGAGCTGGCTGACATCGCCCAGCCAGGGGCACAACGATCCCCTGGCCAGCCTGGATACGGTTTCGGTCATCAAGGCGACCCAGGCCATATCCAGCGAAATCAGGCTGGACACTCTGCTGCAAACCATCATGACCATCGTGCTGGAGCAAGCCGGCGCACAACGGGGAATCCTGCTGCTTACCCGTAATGAGCAGGTACAGGTAACCGCCCTGGCGACCGCAGGCGCTGACGGCATCCGGGTCAGCATCCCGGAGCAGCAGACAAGCGAAGGTTTGCTCCCCTTATCGGTCATCAACTACGTTCGCAGAACCCTCGAACAGGTCATCAGCGATGACAGCAACCATCAGCAGCTCTTTTCCAACGACCCGTATCTCAAAAGCAGAAACGTCCTCTCCCTGCTCTGCCTGCCGCTGCTGCACCAATCAAAACTGATTGGCCTGCTCTACCTGGAAAACGATCTGGTCAGCGGTGCCTTTACAGTCAGCCGGATTTCCCTCTTGCAGATCCTGGCAGCCCAGGCAGCCATTTCCCTGGAATATGCCGTTTTGTACCAGGACCAGCTGCGCATGGAAGCACAGGCCAGGGGACAGCTGCTGTTCCTTGAGCGGTTGATGGAAACCATCCCGCTGCCGGTATTTTATAAAGACGGCAACGGCATCTACACCGGCTGTAATGCCGCTTTCTGCGCCATTATGGGACGTAACAAACAGGAACTGGTGGGGCACACGGTCTTTGATGTCGCTCCGGCCAACCTGGCACTCATCTACCACGAGGCCGACCTGTCACTGATGCGCCAGGGAGGAACCCAGGTCTACGAGACACAGACCCGTGACGCGGAAGGCGCCCTGCATGACGTGATCTTTCACAAGGCAGTCTTTAGCGATGCCGATGGCGCACCGTCAGGGTTGATCGGTGTCATCAATGACATCACCGGCCACAAACAGGCTGAAGCGGAGCGTCTCAAGCTGGAACAACAACTGCTGCATGCGCAAAAGCTGGAAAGCCTCGGTGTACTGGCAGGGGGGATCGCCCACGATTTCAACAACATCCTGGCGGCCATCATCGGTAATGCCGACCTGGCGTTAATGAAGCTCTCCCCTGAATCACCGGTAATCACCAATCTGCACCGCATTGAACAGGCCGCGGCACGGGCAGCCGATCTGGCCAAGCAGATGCTCGCCTATTCCGGCAAAGGAAAGTTCGTGATCGAACAACTGAGTTTGAACCGTCTGCTGGAAGAAATGCTGCACATGCTGGAGGTATCGATCTCCAAAAAAGCGGTACTGCGGCTCAATCTGACCAATTCGCTCCCTTCCGTTGCAGCAGATGCCACCCAACTACGCCAGATCATTATGAATCTGGTGATCAACGCCTCGGAAGCGATTGGTGACCGTAGCGGCGTGATCGCCATCAGCACCGGCTGCATGGATTGCGATCACAACTATCTTAAAGATGTCTGGCTGAATGAAAATCTGACCGACGGATTATACGTCTACCTGGAAATTGCCGACACCGGTTGCGGCATGAGCAGGGAAACCCAGGTAAAGCTGTTTGATCCCTTTTTCACCACCAAATTTACCGGTCGTGGCCTAGGTATGGCTGCGGTGCTCGGGATTGTGCGGGGGCACAAAGGCGCCATCCGGGTCTACAGCGAACTCGACAAGGGGACAACCTTTAAAATCCTGCTCCCCGCATCTGATCGCCCGGCGGCGCTTTTCAACGGACACAACCTGAGCGACGACTGGAAAGGGAGCGGCACGGTGTTGCTGGTGGATGATGAGGAAACCGTGCGCGGTATCGGCGCCGAAATGCTGAACATGCTCGGATTCAGCGTCATAACGGCGGTCGATGGACGGGATGCGCTGGAAAAATTCAAGAACGATCCGACGATCAGTTTCGTGATTCTCGATTTGACCATGCCGCGCCTGGATGGCGAGCAATGTTTCCGTGAGCTGCGCATGCTGCGGCCCGACATCAGAGTCATTATCAGCAGCGGCTACAACGAACATGAAGTTACCCAGCAGTTTGCCGGAAAAGGACTGGCCGGTTTTATCCAGAAACCGTACAAGCTGAGCGTGCTGAAAGAGGCGATCAGGGGAATGGAATCGTTATGACGCAACTGATGGACGGAAAACGGATTCACAACCTGAAAGTGATCTACGCCATTGCCCTGGCCTTCATCGCACTGACAATTCTGTCGTCATCGTTTCTGATGCAGTATGCCATCAAACGTAATGCCGGCGATTCGCGGGTGATCAACCTGTCCGGGCGCCAACGGATGCTCAGCCAGCGGTTGACCAAATGCGTGCTGGCGCTTACCTATGCCCGCGGCGAGGATGCCCGGAAGGGGCGCTGGCAAGAGATCGCCAGCTCGCTCGACAGCTGGCAGGCGGTCCATCACGGGTTGCAGCATGGCGATCAAAGGCTTGGGCTTCCGGAGCGGGGCAATTCTGCCGAAGTACGGCAGCTGTTCACGGAAATCGAACCGTACCATGCCGCCATGGTGACGGCGCTGACAACATTGCTGAACAACAGGGCGGCCATGGCCGCTCTCCCGGCGCTGACAGAACGGACGGCACAGACGTTGCTGGCCAACGAAGCCCAGTTTCTGCTGTTGATGGACAAGATCACCTTTCAGTTCGACAAGGAAGCCAAGGAACGGATTGCTGCCATGCAGCTGCTGGAAAAGCTGATCCTTGCCATCGGCATGTCCGTGCTGCTGCTTGAGTTTTTGCTGGTCTTCCGCCCTTCACTGGGGCAACTGACAATCATGATGAATTCGCTCCGGGAAAAGTCGATCGAGCTCACCCAATCCAATAACCAGCTTCGCGATGCATTGGACAATTCCTTACGCCTGGCCGAACTGGCCAATTCCGCCAGCCACGCCAAGAGTGAGTTTCTGGCCAACATGAGTCACGAAATCCGTACTCCGATGAACGCCATTATCGGCTTTTCCGACCTGTTGCTGCCGCTGGTGGATACGCCGAAAGAGCAAGCGTACGTCCAGTCGATCAGCAGCTCGGGCAAGGCGCTGCTGCATCTGATCAACGACATTCTCGACCTTTCCAAGGTTGAAGCAGGGAAGCTGGAGATCGTCCCCGGGGCATGTTCACCCCAACGGCTGTTGTCGGAGATCGCACAGGTATTTTCCCAACGGGTGAGTGAAAAAGGACTACAGCTTGAGATTGAGCTGGCACCCGACCTGCCACGGGCACTGGTTCTGGATCAGATCCGGCTGCGCCAGATCCTGCTCAATCTGGTGGGAAACGCCGTCAAGTTCACCGATTCCGGCTACATACGACTCACGGCAGCATGCCTGCCATGCGAAGAGACGATCAGCCGCTGCACACTGGAGCTGCGGGTTGAGGATACGGGAATCGGAATCCCGCCAGCGGAGCAGGACAAGATCTTTGATCCCTTTCAGCAGATGAGCCATCAAGATCATGCCAAATATGGCGGAACCGGACTCGGTCTTTCCATCAGCAGCAAACTGGCCCGGCTGATGAACGGTGAGATCCGGGTTGAGAAGAATCGGGGAGGGAAAGGGAGCGTCTTTATCGTCACCCTGCGCCAGGTGCCGGTGGCGGTCTGCCTGTTTGATGAGGTGCCCCGCCTTGCCGAGACAGAACGGCACTACCGCTTTCAACCGGCGCAGCTGCTGATCGTGGATGATGTGGAGATCAACCGCAAACTGCTGATGGCATATCTGGAGCACTATCCCTTTGAATTCATGGAAGCAGGCGATGGCCGGGATGCCTTGGAAAAAATGCGGCAGCACAAACCTGACCTGGTGATCAGCGATATCAAGATGCCCGGTATGAATGGCGATCAGATGGCGATTGAAGCGGCAGCCGACCCGGCATTGTGCAGCATACCGTTCCTGGCGGTGACCGCCTCCCCCATGTCCCAGCATATTGAAGCGTTGCAACAGCATTTCCGTGCAATCCTGCTCAAACCGCTTCAGCAGGGGGAACTACTGCGCCAACTGGCCATGATACTCCCCGGTAGCATGGAAACGACTCCTCCCCCGCCAGCACAGCACAATGAGCTACCAGCCGTAAGCGATGCCTGCTGCAGCGATGCCGGGCAGCTGTGCAGCGCTCTCGAAACGGTTTGGGACGAGTATCTGCTTGTATGCAAGACACTCCAGACCACCAGGGTGCGCCATCTGGCCGACACAATCGCAATCATGGCAGAGCGTTTTGAGGCTCCGGCGCTGAAGGCCTGGGCAACCAGACTGGCCGATGCGGCATCATCATTTAATATTGTTACCATCAAGCTGGAATTAAGCCGTTTTGACCAGTTGGCCACCGCTTTTCGCCGTACAACACTGAACAAAAAGGAGCTATCATGACCATGGATGCTGCCGTTGGATCCGATCATACCCCGGTGATTCTTGTAGTGGATGATAATCCGCACAATCTGCAACTGGTGGCAGTCCTGCTGGGGGAACAGTTGGGGTGCGACTTGAGTTTTGCCGGCAGTGCGGCCGAGGCGCTGGAGGTGCTGGCGGAAGTAACCCCCGACCTGATCCTGCTGGATGTGAATATGCCGGAAAAGGATGGTTTTCAGTTGTGTGCCGAATTGCGCCAGCGGGAGATAACCAGTGAAGTGCCGGTTATTTTTCTCACTGCCCAACAGGATACGAAATCAATTGTGCGCGGTTTTGAGGTTGGGGGTAATGATTACGTTACCAAACCGTTTGAATCCCAAGAACTGCTGGCTCGCGTACGTACCCAGCTGACCCTCAAACTCCGCACCGATCAGCTAAAAACGACCATCGCACGGATCAAACGCCTGGAAGGAATCATTCCGATCTGCATGTACTGCAAGAAAATACGGGATGATTCCCAATCATGGCAGCAGCTGGAGCGGTATATCTGCGAACACTCGGAGGCAATCTTCAGCCATGGCATCTGTCCCGACTGCTACGAGCAACAGAGCAAGGCATTTTTGGCCCTGAAACGAAAAAAAGAATAACAAACGATATGTTCACCCGCCATTGAATTTGCCGGCATGAGTGGTTATCCTGAATTCCATGACCGATGACTTTCACCAATTGCAGGGGCACGACGAATCATCCCCCCCCTGGAGTTCCATTGATCCCGCTGGCATTTCAGCATGGTGTGAAGCCCCCCTTTCCCGCCAACGTGCCCGGCTGTGGGCACTGACCCTCGATTCACGCGGCATTCCATGCCAGTTGCTGAATAACGGCGAGCTGTGGAGTCTCTCGGTACCACCGGAGCTGCTTGATACGGCCTGCCGGGAACTACGGGATTTCGAACGGCACAACCGTAACTGGCCGCCGCAGTTGCCAACGCCACGTCCGGTGGCAGTCAGCGTTCTGGCAACACTGTCGGTACTGCTGGTAATGGCGGTTTTTTACAACATCTGCCTGCTCTCACCGGAGAGCATCCCCGGTGCTCCCCGGTGGCTCGAAATGGGCAGTGCCAACGCCGCCCGCATCCGGGAAGGTGAAGTATGGCGCGCTGCCACCGCCCTGACGCTGCACGCCGATGCGGCTCATCTGCTCGGCAATCTTGCCATCGGCGGCATTTTTGCCTGGCTGCTCTGCCGCCAGCTCGGTTCAGGTCTCGGCTGGAGCCTGATCCTGCTCTCCGGAACCCTCGGCAACCTGCTCAACTCCCTGGTTCAGCCGCCCAACCATCTTTCCATCGGCGCATCGACCGCCGTATTCGGAACCGTCGGCCTCCTGGCCGCCATCGGACAACTACGCTATCGCGACTACCTGCGTCACCGCTGGTTGTTGCCGATTGCCGGGGCATTGACACTCCTGACTATCCTGGGAAGCGAAGGAAAAAACAGTGACCTGGGAGCACATTTTTTTGGACTGACGAGTGGAGTGGTGGTTGGCTGGCTGGCGGAATCGGTCATGGCCCGTTGCGGCTATCCTGGCAAGGGAATAAATACGCTGCTGGCGCTGGTCAGCGCCCTGACCATTGCCGGGGCGTGGTGGCTGGCAATCGGGAGGTAATCAATAAAAATCTATTGTCTCGTTCAACATCCCGTATGTTCTGATTTTCTGTCAAGCACCTCCCGCACCTTCTTCACCAATACCGGGGGAGTAAGCGGCTTACTGATAAACTCCACATCATCATCCAGCATTCCCCGCTGATTGACGATATCGGACGGATAGCCGCTCATGAACAGCACCCGGCAATCGGGACGCAGACTGCGGATCTGGTTACACGCTTCCTTGCCATTCATCTTCGGCATGATCACATCCAGTATCACCAGCGAGATATTCTCGCTGCGCTGTCTGAAGATCTCAACCGCCTCCGCTCCATCCCCGGCTGTCAGCAAGGTGTAGCCAAACTGGGTAAGGACCTTTTCCACCAGTTCCCTGATCAAGGCATCGTCATCAGCCACCAGGATTGTTTCCGTCCCCCCCACCAGGGGGTTATCCGGAGCTTTCACCGTCTCCGGGGTTGCCTCATGCAACGGAAGATAGATGGTAAAGCAGGTACCGCGCCCTTTTTCACTATCCACGTAGATATAACCGTTATGTTGTTTGATGATCCCATAGACAATGGCAAGCCCGAGTCCGGTTCCCCGTCCCAACTCTTTGGTGGTGAAAAACGGCTCAAAGAGCCTGCTTTTCGTCACCTCGTCCATCCCTTCTCCATGATCGGTCACCTTGATCACGGCATACCGGCCAAGTTCGCCATCACCATGGCTGCGGATGTAGGCGTCATCCATCTCCCTGGACTCGGTTTCGATGATCAAATCGCCACCTTGCGACATGGCATCCCGGGCATTGGTGGCCAGATTCATCAGCACCTGCTCAATCTGACCGCTGTCGACAAACACATTCAGCGGTGTCTCGGAAAGCCGGGACTGCATGGTCACATCTTCGCCGATCACCCGTTTCAGGAATTTTTCGATAGTGCGGATAATACCGTTCAGGTCGGCCACCGCCGGATTGATCTCCTGCTTGCGGCTGAAGGCGAGCAGGCTGCTGGTCAGATGAGCGGCCCGGTCGGCGGCGTTCAACACGTGGTCGACGTTAATCTGCTGCGGATCGTCCTCCTTGAGATGCATTTTCAGGATACTCTCGTAACCGATGATCACCGTCAGGATATTGTTGAAATCGTGGGCGATCCCGCCCGCCAGCAGTCCGATCGCCTCCATCTTTTGCGACTGGCGCAGCTGTTCCTCCAGCCGTTTCTTGTCGGTGATGTCGGCGATGATCCCATCGTAGGAGAGCAGGGTCCCGGCACTGTCCCGATGGGGAACCAGGGTACTCTGAACCCAGCGCAGGTCACCGTTCTTGGCCACCAGCCGATGGGTAAAGGAGACCGGCTCGACCGCCTCCTGGATATGCTGCATCATATCCAGCACCTGCGTCCGATCTTCCTGGTACACCATCCTGAACCAGAGATCCGGATCGGCAGCATACTCTTGCGGTGTGAAACCGGTCAAGGCATCGCAACCGTGCTGATGGACCGTTTCCACTGCTTTCCCGTCCCTGAAGCTGGTGGTGTAGACGTAACTGGTGATCGACTCCAATAAACGGCGGTACCTGGTCTCACTGGCATGCAGTTCCTGGGTGCGTTCCCGTACCAGTTCTTCCAGTTGTTCATGATAACGACGGTTTTCCTGCACCAGCCGGGAGCGCTCCAATGCCCGGTCAATGACGATCTTGAAACGGTTCTGATCATCAACCGGCTTGGTAACATAATCCCAGGCGCCCCGCTGAACCGCCTCCATGGCATCCCTGATGGAACCGGTCCCGGAAACCACAATCACCGGCGTATCCGGGTATTGCTCAGCCAATGCCGTAATCAGTGTCAACCCATTCATATTCGGCATACAGAGGTCGGTCAAAATCAGATCGGGAGATTCCCGTTCAACCATCGTCAACGCCTCACAGCCATCGGCAGCCTCACAGACGCAAAAACCGAGATCCTCCAGCAGAGCACGCAGGTTCAGGCGGATCAGGCTTTCATCATCGACAATCAGAATCTGCACGTGACTGTCCATGGCATCTATTCCTTGCGCTGTTCGGCCAGCGCCAGCTCAATGGCTGCCAGCAGGTTGTTCAGGTCTCCCAACGGTTTATAGAGACAACACCAGGCACCCAGCCGCACCACATCATTGGTCACATGATGTTCTCCCGTTCCGGTAAAAACAATAATTGGCGTGGCAGGGGAATCGGCCTTAATCGCGGTAATTACTCCATAGCCATCCAGTTTTGGCATCCGCAGGTCGGTCAGGACGATATCCGGTTTTGTCCGGAGAAAGGCCTGCACTCCTGCTTCACCGTCAGCCGCCTCAGATACGATATAGCCACTATCTTCCAGATAGGCCCGCAACGTCATGAGGATAGTAGGGTCGTCATCAATGATAAGCACATTACTTGGACTGCTCATGGCTATTCTCCTGTTGTAAAGGCAGACGGATCGTGAAAGAAGCGCCGTTACCCGGCGTGGAAGTCACTTCCATCGCCCCGTTGTGGTTCTGGGTAATAATCATGTAGGAGACGGAAAGACCGAGTCCGGTGCCGATCCCCGGCTCCTTGGTAGTGAAAAACGGCTCAAACACCCTCCGCCGGATCTCTTCCGACATTCCTGGCCCGTTGTCCTCCACCTGCAGCAGCACGTACCGCTCTTCTTCCCTGACACGCAACACGATGCGCGGTTTACGCTCGGCCGGGTTGGCGATCATGGCCTGGGCCGCGTTCTTCAGCACATTCAGCAGCACCTGTTCAATCTCGGTCGCCACCGCCGGCACATCAGGCAGACCAGGGTCATACTCACGAACGATCTCGATACTGCGAAAATCATATTTCTTCTTCAGGTCATAATCGTTGGCAGCCAGGTCGAGCGCCTGTTCCATGATCCTTGAAAGGGAAACCGGCGCCATGCTCGAATCGCTGCGGCGGCTGAAACGAAGAATGTTGGTAATGATACGGGAAGCGCGGACCGTCGCCTCACGGATACTGGCGATGAATTCAGGAATCTGGCGTTGCCGGAAGTAAGCGGTCAGCCCGGCCATCTCGATCCCCGCTGTCTCGGCTGCCTTTTGATTGGCCGGCAGCTCCGGCGAGACCCGCCGTTCGATGTTCTGGATCGCCTGGGTGATGATTCCCAGCGGATTGTTGATCTCGTGGGCCATCCCTGCCGCCAGTCCCCCCACGGACATCATTTTTTCGGTCTGGACCATCAGTTCCTGAATGCGGGTCCGTTCGGTGGCATCCTCGATCCTGATCACCGCTCCCTTGACCCCATTGGCAATCAACGGATAGAGCATTAAATCGTAGAAATGCCGCTCCCCCTGCTTTTCGATCAGCAATTTTTCCATGGAGGCAGGACGACGTTGCTCGATCTCGCTCCTGAGCGCTTCGATCCAGGCCGTATAATCGGGTAACACCTGGGCCGTTGTTCTGCCGATCGCCTCCCTGGCCAGGATGCCGGTCGTTTGCTCGGCGCAGCGGTTCCATTGGGTTACCGCTCCATCCGTGTCAAGCCCCACCAGCACAGCCGGCATGGAATCGATGATGTTGGAGAAGTAGTTCTTGAGTTGGCACACTTCGTTCTCGGCGCGGATCCGTTCGGTAATATCACGCCCGATAGTCGAGGCAGCCACAACCCTCCCGGCGGCATCCCGAACCGGAGAAACGGTGAGCGACATTTGAATCGTACGCCCATCCTTGGTGCGCCGCACCGATTCATAGTGCTTGATGTGTTCACCCGACTTGATTTTTTCAATGATCCTGAAGAGTTCCTCTTCGCCACCCGGCACCATCAACATGGTGATCGACTTCCCCACCACTTCCGGTTCCGTATAGCCATAGATCTGTTCCGCCCCCCGGTTCCAACTGGTAATGATCCCGTCCAGGGTTTTGGCGATGATGGCATCATCGGATGATTCCACAATGGCGGCCAGTTGATTCGCCCTTTCCTCTGCCTGGCGACGCTCGGCAAGTTCGTGCTGCAAGCGCCGATTGGCCTCCTGCAGTTCAGCCGTACGCTCATCCACCCGATTTTCCAGTTCATCGCGGGATGTTCGCAACTCTTCCTCAACCTGCCCGCGCTGATCGATTTCCATTTCCAGTTCCGCGTTAGTTTCACTCAACTGGTCATAGGCCTTCTTAAGTCGTGTCTCTCCCTGGATCTCGTTTTTGAGGATACTGGCAAAGTAATTGAAAAAGGTCGGCAATTGCTTGTACATGTCACGCATGCCGATGTGCAGGTTCTCCATCTTGATCGCCCCGATAATTTCAACGCCGACCATCAGGGGAAATACCCAGGTGTAGGCTTTGGTGAATTCAGGGGTAAGCATCTGGGTATCACAAAAATCGTGTTCAAGTTCGATGGTTTCCCGCTGTTCCACGGCACGTTGCACCAGTTGATCTTCGATGCTGTCGAGCTGTTTCCTGACACCGTACACGTCGGCATAAAAGAATTCGTCGTCGATCTGGTAGTAGAGGAGGATGTTGGTGCCGCCGATCACATCAAGGATATTGGAGAGGAGGCTGTCAACGGTTCTTTCCAGACCATAGGCGCTCCCGATCCGGTTCATAAGCCTGATCACAAGTTGCAGGTACGACTTTTCCAGAGCCAGACGCTTGCCCCGTTCCTTGAGATGGGTCAACTCCTCTTGAGATATGTTTGCGCCCTGTTCCATCATCTCCACGCCCCGCTATCAGGTACCAGATCAAGTTCCCTATTTTCCCTGCCGCGACACCTTCATCAGAAATGAGGTGGAGCTTTACTACCGGCATCAATGGTCGCCTGCAACACGGTTTCCAGGTGATCGAGGCTCACATCCATCCAGCGCAACGGCAGTCCCACCCGCTTACCCGCAGCTTCCGCCATCTCCGTAAAATCACCGGAGCAGGGGGTTCGCACACAGAGCAGATAGCTGCGGTCACCACGAAAGATATCACGGGTAATGACGTCATTAGTACCAAATGTTTTCGTAATCATGTAATCCCAGCGTAACGCCCACTCCTCCAGCAAAAAGTATGCGCCGTCACCCAATTCCTGCATAAAGCGCCCGTTCCCCAGCAACATCTCGACGCAGTTCTGCCCCGGCGTCCGGATCGCCCCCCCCTCTTCCAGCAGCAGCTCCATTAAAGGATGACAGGCACCGTAGAAGACAATCTTCCGTTCTCCGGCATGATGCGACAGCAGCGCCCGCAAAGCCGTGGCCAGGGCATTAAAATCCACATGCAACATGGAATCCAGAAAGCTGGTATTCAGCTGCCAACCGTTCTTGTTAGTCAGCCACTGAATCTCCTTTTTCAGGATACCGCAGCCAAGCATGCGCAGCGGTTCTTCAGACATGCAGTTCTCCACTGTCGTGACGGCCAAATTCATAGGCCGCCTCCAGCATGACCCGGATGTTTTCCTCCGGAATGGCCAGCGGCATTACCAGAGTGCCAAAGAGAAATTTTCCGCCCGGTTTTCCGGCGGCGATAATCCGCTCTACTTCCTGCCGGACCTTGTCCGCTCTCCAGTCGATCATCCGGATGTCATTGATGATCCCGCAGCAGAGTCCGCGTCCGGCGATCAACCGCTTACCCTCGGCCACATCGTCCAGCGGGCTCAGGTAATAGACCCCGATGCCGGTCCGTTCCGCGATGATATCGATCACCCGGTTGAAACGGGCGCTGCCACAGTAATAGACCATCCCCGCTGTTCCGACAGCGGCCAGATCCCGTTCGATCCAGGGGAGTGAGCGTTCCAGGAAATATTTCATCGGCACGAAGTCGGTGGAGCCAAATGGATTGGAGTAGACCAGCACATCGGCCCCGGCAGCCCGGTAGGCCTGCACCTCCTTGACAAAAAACTCGTGACATTTAACCAGCAACTGTTCGCGCAGCTCAACCGGACCAACGAAGAGCAGCTCCATCCACTTTTCCATCCCCATCAGCAGCGACGGCAAGGCCATGGTGGCGGTAATATAGGCGCAGATCGGATATTTTCCACCCGCTTCCCGCCTGAGAATCTGCAGGCACTTCAATTCTTCCTGAAATGCCGGGTGCGAAGCGATATCATCCGGTATCTGCAAGCGGACGATGTCATCATACTTTTTGATAACCATATCACCCACGTTGGGAGGACCATCGCTGGCATAGACCATGCTGCGGCATCCCAGCAGTTCGACCTCTTTCCCCACGTAGAACAACGACCAGAGGTTATCGTAGCCATATTTCTCCCGCATCCTGAGTTGGGCGGTGGCCACATTCTCTCCCCGTTGGTAATATTCCCTGATGGACATCCCCAGTTCTCGGGCGCCTTGATCCAGCAGGTTGCAAAAGACCGGGATCCGGTCCGCAGGGGTATTGTTGATGGCAGCAGCCAGGCGTTCCATTCCGGTCATCATGGCTGCACCCTCCTGAGCAGGTCCGTTATTACCCTCCCTGCCACAATACCGTTCTCTGCCCAGGCATCTGCCTCGACCTGCCGGTACAGTTGATCGTCAAAACGATAGGGCGCTCCACCCACCACGATGCTGATGCGATCCTCAAGCCCCCGTTCCCGGAGAATCCGCCGCACACCACGGCAACCGTTCTCGCCACGAGCCGTATGAACCATCATGGAAGAGATGCCGATCACCCGGGCATCATGGGCGAGCGCTTGATCCACAAACCGTTCCGCCGGTACATTCAATCCCAGATCAATCGCATTAATCATGTGAGCCTTGAGACAGCCGATGACAATTCGTTTGCCGAGTCCGTGAAAATCGCCACTGGAGGTGCCGATCACGATCACCCCCTTGCTTTCCGGCGCCTGTTGAAATCGGGGGATCATCTCATCCACCACTTCCGCTGCAATCTGGGCAGTCAGAAAATGCTGGGCCAGGTTGGCATCCAGCGCTTCACTGACCGAAGTCAGCATCTGCTCGATGGCCGGGATCACCATTTCGAAGACGATATCCTCGGGTGAGACACCGCCCTGAACAGCATCGTGCACCACCTGCAACGCCCGCTCCCGGTCCGTATCATAAATCGCCTCGTTGTATGCTCTGATGATATTGTCAAGCATGTGACAACCTCCTGCCGTAGAACTCTGCCAATCAAGAAGATGAACACCACCCACCGGAAGTCTGAAGCAGCTCTGTTACATTCAGTTGCTCAACTGGCCGCCTCAGAACCACACATCTCTTCCAGTTCACCCGAATTGAACACCTTGTCAATATCCAGAATCATGACAAAATGTCCATCGCGCTTGCCCATTCCCTTGATGAAGTCGGTATTGAGCCGTGTGCCGATATGCGGCGCGGCCTCGATTTGCCCCGGCTCCATTTCGTTCACCTCCTGTACCGAATCCGCCAATGCGCCGAGCAGAATAGTTTCTCCCTCCATCTCCACTTCCGTTACGATGATACAGGTATTGATCGTCTGTTCCGTGGCGCTCATGCCAAACTTCAGCCGCAGGTCAACCACCGGCACCACGCTGCCGCGCAGATTGATGACCCCCCGCATGAAATCCGGGGTCTGGGGAATCCTGGTGACGGCTGTATATTCAAGGATCTCCCGCACCTTGGCTACATCAAGGGCAAAGACCTCCTCCGCCAGCTTGAAGGTCAGGTATTGGGTTGTTTCCGTTATTGCAGCAATACTCATGGTGTCAACCTCCCGATTGGTTTAGCGGATAGCGATGCTCCCGTTATCAGAACTTTTCGAATTCATCATCAATCCGGTCCGCCCCCCCCTTTTCTCCCAGTTGGATCTGGATCCCCTCGCTTGGCTTTCTAGCGGCAGCACCCTCAACCTTGCGGTTGATATGTGCCACCTGCGCCCTGTGATGCGCAGGCCGTCCGGCGCGGTTTGTCTGCCGTGTCCCGGCGCTGTCAACCCTGAAAAAGCTGATGGTGTCTTTCAGCTGCTCGGCCTGGCTGGACAACTCCTCCGAGGTGGAAGCCATCTCTTCCGAAGCCGAAGCATTCTGCTGGATAACACTATCCAGCTGCTGAATCGCCTTGTTGATCTGCTCGGCGCCGCTATCCTGCTCCCGGCTGGAGGCGCTGATTTCCTGGACCAGCTCGGCGGTCTTCTGGATATCCGGCACCATCTTGGTCAGCATTTCACCTGCCGTTTCAGCCACCTGGACACTACGCGATGACAGGGTACTGATCTCGCCAGCGGCGGCCTGGCTGCGCTCCGCCAGTTTACGAACCTCACTGGCAACCACGGCGAACCCCTTGCCATGCTCTCCGGCCCGCGCCGCCTCGATGGCAGCATTCAGCGCCAGCAAATTGGTCTGACGGGCGATTTCTTCGATGATCGAGATCTTGGTAGCAATCTCCTTCATGGCCGCCACGGTTTCGACAACCGCCTTGCCACCGTGCTTGGCATCGGCAGCGCTCTTGACTGCGATCTTCTCGGTCTGACTGGAGTTGTCCGAGTTCTGCTTGATACTGGAGGTCATCTCTTCCATGGAACTGGAAATCTCCTCGGCGCTGGCGGCTTGCTCGGTCGCCCCTTGGGAGAGCTGCTGGGCCGTAGCCGAAAGTTCCTGACTGCCGGAAGCGACATTATCGGAGGCCATGATCACATCACCGACCACCTGCCTGAGTTTTTCCACCATATTGGCGATGGCACTCATCAAAAGACCGGTTTCGTCCTTGCTCTTTGACTCAACCGTAATCGTCAGATCACCCGACGCCAGCCGGTCAGCCACGCTAACCGCTTCCTTCAGCGGCTGTGTAATGGCGCGAGAGATGAAGATCCCGATAGAAAGTCCCAGCACCAGGCCAATCACGGTCAGTATCACCATCATCTTGATTGCCAGTGCCTCGTCCCCCTCGATCTTCTTGACCGTCTCCTCAATATTCTTTTCCACCTGTTTAACAAAGGCAGCACTGCTTTTACCAACGTCACTGCTCTCTTTTTCCACCTTTGCTTCCAGGGCCGCAGCGCCCTTCAGATTTCCCTCTTTCAGCAGATCCATGACCTGCAGCGCTTCCTTTTCATATTCCTTATAATCTTTCTCCAACGACTTCAGATGCTCACTGATGGCGCTGAATTCCTTCTGGGAGACCGCATCGCCAACAGTTTCCTTGAGTGCCGTATCCGTCAGTTGGGCGGTCTTCTTGATCCACTCGTCCGCTTCCTTGACCAGCTTGGCAAACTCCTCTTCCACCGTTTTCAACTCCCCTTGCTGGTTGGTGATCCCCAGGCGGATCGCCTTCTGAAAGAGCACACTCTGATCCATCTGTACACCGGCAATCTCGTTTACGGCGGCGGAAATCGCTATTTCCTGTTCCTCCAGCCCCTTGACCTCATTGCCGGCATTCATCAGTTTTTTGATGCCGAAACCTGCCAAAGCCGCCATCAAAATCATCATTATCACAACCAGCCCCAGTATCTTCGCCCCGATTTTCATGTTTTTAAACAGGTTCATGACATCCTCCTTATATTTTACAAGTATGGTTTATAGGTCAGTGACACAACACCGCTGTCCAGGTCATAATAGGCGCCAACCACCTTGAGCAGACCGTTTTCAAAGGCCTCTGCCAGCACCGGGCTGGCTGTTCTCAATTTCTCGGCCACCATGCGGGCATTGGACTTGACCGAGCTGCAGAGCAGATCACAGTCGTGGGTGACCTGCCCCTTGCTCTTAGCCTTGTCAACGGCCGGCTGTATG
>Ga0209798_10000450_pt1 | contig 24455 bp, 18 predicted proteins | sample DOMMetBare3Fresh_FD_187475 | JGI IMG/M metagenome (GOLD analysis project Ga0209798, IMG submission 187475) | Wetland sediment microbial communities from St. Louis River estuary, USA, under dissolved organic matter induced mercury methylation -... | ecosystem: Environmental > Aquatic >... | reverse complement strand
TAATAAGGAAGAAATGCAAGCAGATCAATAAGGGCTCCGGGGGTGAAAATATATTTTAATCTTCCTTTTATACTGCCTTTGTATCGTGAATCATGTGTGCAACTCCATACCCTTAATATATATTCAATTGTAAATATGTAAACAGAAATAGCATCAAACCAGTCAAAATAAAGTTTGTATTTAATATGCAATGGCTTTATGGTTTCCATCATTACAGCAATTACATTTAATACAATAAGAGTAATGATGAAAATGTTGATGGCTTTATCTGCTTTTGATTCGCCGAGTTCAGGGTGGAGAAGTATATGAACCTTGTGCTTGGTCTTCTGATACATAAATTAGCTTTGGTCAAGCTAAAGATATAAATAAACGGCAATTATTTTCAGGAGTAAGATTCTTTAATGTTTCAGTCTTCTCTTTTTGATCATTCCACCTTTAATGTCTTTGATCGTTGTCATTACAACAAAAGCATTGGGATCAATTTTTTGAATTTCGGTATTCAGCTTGCTTATTTCAAGTCTTGTCACTACAGTATAGATAATATTTTTTTCATCGGCGTGCCCCTGTTTGCCAAAACCACCTTTGCCTTTATAAATTGTGACACCGCGGCCAAGTTTATTGATGATCATTTCTTTTATTTCTTCATTGTGTGATGAAATAATAGTGACACCGGTATATTCTTCAATACCTTCAATTACAAAATCAACTGTTTTGGAAGCAGCAAGGTAAGTGATCATGGCATAAAGAGCAATGTCAATAGAGATAAGCGATGCTGCTACAGAAAAAATTATAATATTTATTATGGTGATAATATCACCTATTGTTGTTCCTAACCTCTTACTCAGGTAAAGTGCCACTACTTCAGTGCCATCAATAACAGCGCCGCCGCGAATGGTAAGTCCGATACCGGCTCCAAGAAAAAAACCGCCAAAGACTGCTACCAGTAATTTATCATCCGTAATCGTCTTGAATTCTATAAAAGCGGATGCAAGTGCAAGCCCTGTAATTGCTAATGTTGCCTTGATCGCAAAATTTTTTCCGATAACACCCAAACCCAAAAGTAAAAACGGAATGTTTATTACTATCAGCATTACTGCAAGCTTTGCAACAGTCAACTGGCTTATCAGCAATGCAATACCGGTGGCGCCACCATCAATAAAATTGTTGGGGATCAAAAAACCTTTAAGTCCGAAAGCAGCAGAAAGAATTCCTAATGAAATAAAAACCATGTCCCTGAGAAATGCAGTTACTGATATTTTAAATTCACGATAAGCTTTTGCTAATTCGTAAGTGGAATACCCGGGCTTTCTACCAGGTTGTTGCTTCTTGTGACGAAGCACAGTATCTATTATTATCTTCTGATAGAATGGATTCATGTTCCATCTTGATTGTTGTTATAGCCTTTTTTCAAATTTAACAATTCTGCACCAAAATAAGATTAAATGAATAACGCTGATCACATCAGGAAGCTCATTTTTCAGAAATCAAAATTTATGTCGTGCAATTGATTTAATTTTCGGCTATGCCATATAAATTTTTATTCTTGTTGCCAGCTTTTTTATATGCCGGTACACAACTCAACTCACAGGAAATTCTTGAGCAGCTTGCAACAAAACTCACCAAAGAATATGAAAGCAATGCAAAAGAATTGATCTTGTTGCAAACAGACAAGACAGTTTACCGGCCAGGGACTGAAATATGGTTCAGAGCATTCTCCGTTTCTTCAAATGGGTTTGCAACAAATGAAAAGGATAAAGTAATTTATGTGGAGCTTGCAGATGCAAAAGACAGTGTTATTGACCGTGTGCTTTTAAATAAAGAAGAACTTCAGTACAATGGATCAGTTCTTATTCCTAGCCGGGTAAAAGAAGGATTTTATCAACTGAGAGCTTATACAAAAACAGCATCCGAACAATTACCACCTGGTCTTTTTATTTATCCTGTTTATATAACAAGTGATGCAGGTAAGATGAAAGTGGAAAGTCAGTCTTCAGCAAGTGAACCAATCTGTAAATTTTATGTAGAAGGTGATGAGCTTGTCAATAATGTAAGTTGTTCCGTATTTTTTTCAGCTACTGACAAAAATGGAATTCCATTGCAGGTAAGTGGAACAGTAAAAGATAATTTTGGAAATGAAGTTGCAAAATTTACCGGCAATGGAATCGGAAAATTTGTATTCGAACCTTACTCCAAAGACAGAACGTATAAAATTTATATCAAAACAAATAATCCGGCAGAGCAAGCTTACTGTTTGCCATCAATAAAAACCGGTGCGTTCCAGTTGTCGTTGCAAAAACAGACAGCCGATGAATTAGTTTTCCGGATTGCATTGGGAGATTCAGCTTATACCAAAAAAGCATCGTCGTATCTATTAGGAGTTGCAGGCGGCAAAGTTTGTTTTGCCAGTTCCGGCAGCGCCATGTATATGGTAAATGTTCCTGTAAATACACTTCCGAACGGCGTTGTTGATTTTTATCTTTTTGATGCAAACAAGGAATTGAAAAGCCGCCGCACTGTTTTTAATGAGAATTATAGTTCAACAATTAGTATCACAGCAGATAAGCCGGAATATCCTTCAAGGCAAAAAGCAAAGCTGAATTTAAATGTGACGGATAATGAAGGCAAACCGGTAAAAGCAGTAATGTCTGTTTCAGTTACTGATAAAAGACTCGTAAATGAAAGATCACCATTACACGCAGCGGATATTTATATGCTCAGCAGAAACACAACAGGATTGATGACGGAGTATTTTATCAATAACAGTGAAGCGAGGGATCTGTTTGCAGTTACGTTGAGTAGCGATAATTATTTACCGTTTACTCCTGCTATAAAAGCAAATGAAAATTTTTACTGGGATGGTATAGAGATCAGGGGCAGTCTTGCTGATAAACAAAATAACCCCGTAACAGGTGAATTAATAATGCTTATGCCCGATCAGGAAACAACAGCTTTAAATGATTCAACAGACAGCAAAGGCTTTTTTGATTTCCGTGATATTATTTTTTATGGAAAAAAAAGATTTCATGTAATGGTACCTTCTGTCTATAACAAACAACAGAAGTATGAAATAAAAATCAATGAAATCACTTACCCTGAAATTTATTCTCACACTTATCTGAATAATGCAGATGTGACTTCTTTAAAAAATCTTTCTGCTTTTAAGCAGCAACAAGCTGATTCTTCTGTTAGCGGCAATACAAAAATCTGGTTACAGCAACTTGCTATGCAGGAAGAGACCGGCAATAAGAAAAATAAAGCTTCTAAAGATAACGGGCTGCTGAACGGACGCCGTATTACAGGCGAACAGTTAGATAAATTAAGTTTATCAAATACTGCGGATGCGGTAAAAATGCTTCCGGGTGTGATAATGATGGGTGGACGTCTAACCATTCGTGGTGGTATTCAGAGTTTGTCGGGTGATCTGAGTGATGTGGAGCCGCTGTTAATTCTTAACGGTGTGAATACCCGGGCATCATCAGTTATTGACTACCTGAATTCAATTCCTCCTTCACAGATTGATTACATTGAAGTGCTTACAGGGCCCGAAGCAGCATTGTATGGAACAAGAGGTGGTAATGGCGCTATCGTGGTGAAAACAACAAACGAGTTACGGGATAGTAATAAAGATGATAAGGAAAGACAAACGATCGTCGCTTCTGGTTTTTATAAGGAACAAAATTTTTATGAACCGCCGTATGATAAATACAGTGTAAGAGAAGCAAGCTTTACCGATAACCGTGCAACTATATACTGGAATGGGCAGGTGATGACTGATGCTGCGGGCAAAGCAACTGTTTCTTTTTATACTGCTGATCTTAAAAATGATTATACCGTAACAGTGCAGGGTATAACGGAGAAAGGAGAGTTGATATTTAAAACTTACACGATCAAAAAAAGATAAAAGCATCCGCTTAACACGAATGCTTTTTATGAACCTATAAATTTAATTTTTACTGCCAATAATCTTTTGTGTCCGCAACTTTACCGGCTATAAAATCTGTATATCGTTTCAGCAACGCATTATTTATTCCGCGGTTATCAACAGGTAAACCCATCATCAGGTTGCCGGAATCCGTTACATAAAAAAGCGCCGGTTGAATTTTTGCATTCTGTTTTATCAACTGAAAATATTTTGAAGAATCTGATGGAGCTTTTCCAAGAAAAACTGTCAGCCAGATATAGTTAGTGCTCGCACTGATCTCTAAACCCATTGGAACATCAAATCCGCCTTTGTTTATTTTTATTTCATATTTTTCTTTACCAGGAGTTGTAACAAGATCTTTTACAGTATGCCCTAACTGAACCAATAACTCTCTTAGTTTGGTTTGATTAATTTGGCTGCAATCCTGTCCACTTCCGGCATTGCCTTGTGCACTGGCTGGAGCTGTAAAGCAAAAGCTCAATAGGATCAAAAAGGAGAATAAGATGATGGCACTTTTTTTCATAAAATGTTTTGAGTTGAAAGAGCTTAAAAGTAGAGAATCGGTTGCATAAAACAAAAAGCATCCATTTTCATGAATGCTTCAATTATTTCCTTCGCTTCGCTCAGGATGACAAATGACTATGCTTCTCTGCCATGACAATGCTTATACTTCTTTCCACTTCCGCAGGGACAAAGATCATTCCTGCCGATCTTGGGAGCTACTTTAACAGGCGCCTGTTTTTCCGCTACTCGTGTGTCACCCGGTTCAAACTTATCCCGTTCATTAGCTGCATAATCCTGGCCGGCTGTATCTATCTCTTCTTTATTTGCTTTTAATTTACTGAGGTCTGTTTTTTCACGACGGCCTTCTTTTAATGGTGCTTGCTGCTCCTGCTGCGGCAATCCGGCATGACACATAAACGAAACGATATCCCTGTTCACACCGCTATCCATATTCTTAAACAAATTGAACGCTTCCATTTTATAAATTACCAGCGGATCTTTTTGTTCAAGGTAGGCAGTTTGCACACTTTGCTTCAGGTCATCCATTGAACGCAAATGTTCTTTCCATGCATCATCAATTACGGCAAGAGTGATATGGCGTTCCAGTGAATCGCAAAGTTCCTGGCCATTTGTATCAAGGGTCTTTTGCATATTCGTCAGCACATTGATGATCTTGCGGCCATCACTGAATGGCACCATCACATTTTCAATATGACTGCCCTGCGACAAACGAATATTTTTAAATACAGGCAACGATACTTTTTTCAGCTCTTCTTTTTTGCGTTCATAATTTTCAGTGGCCTCATTATATAATTTTTCTATCAACGTATTTTCATCTGTTTTCAGGAATTCTTCTTTTTCAATTCTGGTATCCATTCCAAAATTTACAATACAATCCAATTTGAAACCTTCATAATCTTCCTGTTCACGGTAGGTGGCGATCAATCCTTCGGCAACCACTGAAAATGCATTGTCAATATCAAGCGCCAATCTTTCTCCAAACAACGCATGCTGACGTTTACCATAAACAACATTCCGTTGCTTGTTCATTACATCATCATACTCTAATAATCTTTTACGAATACCAAAATTGTTTTCTTCCACTTTCTTCTGTGCTCTTTCAATGCTCGAAGTGATCATGCTGTGTTGTATCACTTCGCCTTCTTTATAACCGAGACGGTCCATGATCTTTGCAATACGTTCGCTGCCGAACATACGCATCAGGTCATCTTCCAATGCAACGTAGAATTGTGAAGTACCCGGATCACCCTGTCTTCCTGCACGACCACGAAGCTGCCTGTCCACACGCCGGCTATCATGGCGTTCAGTACCAATGATAGCAAGACCACCTGCATCTTTTACACCGGGTCCGAGTTTAATATCCGTACCACGACCTGCCATGTTAGTAGCAATAGTTATTGCACCGGGTAAACCAGCTTCTGCAACTATCTGCGCTTCACGGGCATGTTGTTTTGCATTCAAAACATTGTGTGGGATCTTTTTTACCTGCAGCATTTTACTCAGCAATTCACTTACTTCAACTGAAGTAGTACCAACAAGCACGGGTCTTCCTGCATTTCGCAACGCTTCTATTTCATCAATAGATGATTTATATTTTTCTCTTTTTGTTTTGTAAACAAGATCCTGGTGGTCTATACGAACCATTGGAAGATTGGTGGGAATAGTAACAACATCGAGTTTATAAATATCCCACAACTCCTTTGCTTCAGTTTCCGCAGTACCGGTCATACCAGCCAACTTATGGTACATGCGGAAATAATTTTGCAATGTGATGGTGGCATAAGTTTGCGTAGCCGCTTCAATCTTTACATTTTCTTTTGCTTCAATGGCCTGGTGCAAACCATCAGAATATCTTCTTCCATCAAGGATACGACCTGTTTGTTCATCAACAATTTTTACAGCGCCGTCCATTACCACGTATTCCACATCTTTTGAAAATAAAGTATAAGCTTTTAAAAGTTGTTGCACGGTATGAATACGATCGGCTTTAACACGGAAATCATTCAGCGCTTCTTCTTTTTGATGCATTTTTTCATCAGGATTAGAATCGGCTTTTTCTATTTCAGCAAGACGAACACCAATATCAGGCAAAATGAAGAAGTCGGCATCTTCGCCTGCTTTGGTGATCATTGCAATGCCTTTATCTGTGAGATCAACAGAGTTGTTTTTTTCATCAATATGAAACAATAGTTCAGCATCTACTTTCGGCATTTCCTTTTGCTGATCGGCCAGGAAATAATTTTCCGTCTTCTGCATTTTCACCCTGATCCCCGGCTCACTTAAATACTTGATCGTAGGTCCGTATTTTGGCAAACCACGATGAGCCCTGAATAAAAAAGCCCCACCACTTTTTGGATCATCATCACCTTCAGCAATTTTTTTCTTTGCTTCATTTAAATTGTTTCGCACAATTCTTTCCTGTGCTTCCACCAATTGCAGCACTCTTGGTTTTAAAATATGGTATTGCTGATCTTCACCCCTTGGTATCGGACCGGAAATGATCAATGGAGTTCTTGCATCATCGATCAATACGCTATCAGTTTCATCCACCATTGCAAAATGATGTTTGCGTTGCACCATTTCTTCAGGTGAATGAACCATGTTATCACGCAGATAATCAAAACCAAATTCATTATTTGTTCCATAAGTAATATCGGCGAGATAAGCTTTTCTTCTTTCATCGGTATTCGGCTGATGTTTATCAATACAATCAACAGTGATACCAAGCCATTCGAAAAGAGTTCCGTTCCATTCCTGGTCACGACGAGCCAGGTAATCATTCACTGTTACAATATGGACACCTTCGCCGGCAAGTGCATTTAAGTAGGCGGGTAAAGTCGAAACAAGAGTCTTACCCTCACCCGTTGCCATCTCAGAAATTTTTCCCTGGTGCAAAACTATTCCACCGATCAACTGCACATCATAATGCACCATATTCCATGTCACCTGTCCGCCTGCTGCTGTCCAAGAATTTTTAAAAATGCATTTATCACCATCTATTATTACATATTCTTTTTTTACACTCAGGTCACGGTCCATTTCTGTGGCAGTGGAAACTAATTCTGTATTTTCTTTGAATCTTCTCGCTGTTTCTTTTACAACAGCAAAGGCTTCCGGTAAAATTTCCTGCAGCGCTTCTTCTATTTTTTTATCCCTGTCTTTTTTCAATTTATCCACTTCCTGGTAATTGGCATCTTTGCCAAAAAGGTCATTGAATTGAAGTTCTTCTGCTTTTTTATTGGTAGCAGCAATCTCATTATCAATTGCAGTCAGGTGTTCTTTTATGCGTTGGCGGAATTCCTGCGTTTTATTGCGCAGTTGATCATTCGTCAATGATTGATAAGAAATAAAATGCTGGTTGATTATTGCGACGAAAGGTTGGATCTTTTTTACATCCTTTTCCGATTTGCTGCCGCCAAATAGTTTGGAAAAAAAACTCATAAACTTCTTTATAATTAATAAGATTCGAAAATCACCGTAATGAACAGTGATTTTGCTTGTCAAATAAGATGCTACAATAAATTATTAGCCAAATTGACAGCTCCAAAGAATTTTCTTTGAAGGGAGGCAAAGATAAGGCATCCTTTCTGCTTTACCTTGCTGAGTTTCAATGAGGGAGAGTTTCAATTGGCAGGATATAATATATTATTAAGCCAGCATTTGAGCCTTGATTTGGCTCCGGTTGCGTCGCACTCTTTTACTTTATGTAATTCTATTCAACATAAAATTTATTTCGGGGTTTATCATTTCATTAAGGAACTTTGCCGCCATCACAAGTATTAACTCTAAACTATTTTATGAGCCGCACAATTTCTCTCAATTCAACCTTATTCTTAACCTTTTTCTTCGCTATGCTCGCAATGACGAGCTGCACAAGTAATGAGATTGGAAACAGTAAAGACGTAAACCCCGACGCCGTTTTTTTTGATTATACAGTTTTAGCAGATGAAGATGGGCAAAATGTAACGGTGAATTTGCAATACCGGATGGGTGGAGAGAACGGAACCACTCTTGTGTTGGATGAACCAAGTAAAGTATTGCTCGATGGCGAACAATTAAAAGTGGACAGTGCAAAAGTAACCGGGGCTTTTTATGAAGCGCAAAAACCTTTAGCTTCATTTGCCGGTAAGCATACAATCAGTTTTACTGATCTGAACAAAAAAGAATATAACGAAGAGTTTGAATTCGCTCCCTTTACGATTGAACCCAATGTTGCCCCGGTTATGAACCGTGGCGATCTTGTTTTTACGTTCAAAGGTCTTGAGCCGGTGGATGTGCTTAGTGTGACACTAACGGATACATCTTTCCAAAGTAAAGGTATTATCAATGACATTGATACGGTAAGAAATGGTCGCCTTGTAATTTCAGCAAGCAGGCTTTCTGCACTCGTCAATGGCCCTATCAACCTGCAGTTTTACAAGGAAATAGAAAAGCCAATAAAGAATAGTACAAAAGAAGGGGGCAAGCTTTATATACGTTATGGGGTGAAGAGAGAATTTGAGTTGAAAGATGTGGTGAAATTGTAGTTAGTTTCTTTTCAACAATCCTCTGGTTTTTTAATCTCAAGCCCGTACTTTTGCGGCCGATTTCGCCCCCATCCCCCAAAGGGGAGTTTAGCATCCGACGGTCTGATAGTTGAACAGAATTATTGAAGTACAAGAGTGCGACGCAAGGGACGATGATTAGAAAACAAAAAGCTGGTTACATAACAAATAACCAGTGACTAAAAACCAGCAACGAGTTATGGCAGGACAGCTCAAAGAAGTTCGTAATCGTATCAAGTCAGTACAAAGTACACAGCAGATCACTAAAGCAATGAAAATGGTGAGTGCTGCTAAACTCCGTCGTGCACAGGATGCGATCATTCAAATGCGTCCTTACGCAAAGAAAATGCAGGAGATGCTTAGCAATATTGTAAGCAATGCCGGTGGTGGTGCAGGTATGGCTCTTGCATCAGAAAGGCCGGTTGAAAAAGTTTTGCTGATCGTTATCACCAGTGACCGCGGACTTTGTGGCGCATTTAATGCAAACCTGATCAAGCTTGCTAAAGCAACTATTGCAGAAAAATATCCTGATCAATTTAAAAAAGGAAATGTAAATATCTGGAGTATCGGTAAAAAAGGGTATGAGCATTTTGCAAAAATTCGTTTCAATGTTTCCGATACTTATAAAGATATTTTCCTTAACCTGAAATTTGAAACTGTACAGCAAGCTGCGCAAGCCGCAATGAAAAGTTTTGAGGCTGGCGAATTTGATGTGGTGGAAGTTATTTACAGCCAGTTTAAAAATGCAGCTACGCAGAAGTTTGAAGTGGAAAGATTTTTACCAATACCAAAAGTGGAAGGAAAGGCAGGAGCAACAAAAGCAGATTTCATTTATGATCCTTCAAAAGAAGAGTTGATCGCCGAGCTGATGCCAAAAATTCTCAACACACAATTATATAAAGCAGTTCTTGATTCCAATGCATCTGAACATGGTGCCCGCATGACGGCAATGGACAAAGCCAGCGACAATGCTCAGGAAATGCTGCGTACACTGAAAATTTCTTACAACCGTGCAAGGCAAGCTGCAATTACAACCGAGCTTACTGAGATAGTAAGTGGGGCGGCGGCGTTGCAGGGGTAGGCCCCCTGTCCCCCGAGGGGGGAACTTAGATTAGTAAAATTTTTTTATGTTTGGAATTATTCTAAAGTTGAAGTGGAAGATTTGAAGCCTGGATTCGAAATGTAGCGCCGCTCCCTTCCTTTCGGGAAGGGAGATGGAGGGTTGGGCCTGGATGTTGATAATTGTGTTACCAGCTTTTGATTCCCTGATTGTACATTCGTTGCGTCGCTCCTTTCAACTATTAGTTCTCTAATCAACAATTTTATAAATGGAAATTTCTAACCTGATACCACACATTGAAGCACTCATATTTGCAAGTGACAAACCATTGACGACAATGGAGATCGTTGATCTTGCCAACAATGCTTTTTCTTTTATGGAAGAAAAAGTTTCCCTTGACCAGGTGGAAACATCATTAGAAGGTATCGTTGAAAAATATAAAGCGGAGTTTTATCCATTTGAAGTGATACAAAGTGGCGGCGGATGGCAGTTCCTTACTAAAAAAGAATATCATAAAACAATTGCACAATTGAATGGCGATAAGTTTTTGAAAAAACTTTCTGCTGCGGCGATGGAAACACTTTCCATTATTGCCTACAAGCAACCTGTAACCAAAGGCCAGGTAGAAGCGATAAGAGGAGTGAGTGCTGACTATGCGATTCAAAAATTGTTGGAAAAAGAATTGATCGTTATCAGCGGTCGCAATGAAACAATGCCTGGTCATCCGCTTGTTTATGCCACTTCAAAAAGTTTTATGGATTATTTCGGTATCAATTCACCTGAAGATCTTCCAAAGATCAAGGAAGTATTAGCTGAGCAAATTGTTGAACCTACCATCGTTAACGAATCAGATTTTATTTCTGAATCTGTAAATAAAGAAGTTGATGCTACACCACCGGAAGAACCCACTAACCTTGCCGTAACTGAAAGCGGTGAGTTGATTGAAAATAAAGACGAGCAGGAAGGAGAGGAGAGTTAACCCCCCAACCCCTAAACGGGAGTAAAGAAACATTTTCCTTTTCGTATACCTAAAATATATGTCTGTGTGTAAAGGATATTGAGATATTACAAGAATTGGTTCTGTCAAAGGATGAAAAAATCCGCGGACATCCATCAAATCCGTGTCATCCGTGTTCCTATCTTCGCCAACATGTCACAGCAGCTTTCTTCGGACCAATTACAAAAAATAGCCAGGCAATTCGGCACACCTGTTTATGTTTATCATGCTGAAAGAATAAAAGAACAGTATGAGAAATTACTCACCGCATTTAAAGGTGTTGATACAAAGTTTTTTTATGCTGCAAAGGCACTGACGAATATCAATGTGCTTAAGTACATACTTTCTATCGGTTGCAATATTGATTGCAGTTCTGTGAATGAAGTGAAGCTTGCATTGAAAGCCCGATTTGCACCAGATAATATTTTGTATACATCCAACAACATCGCTTTTGAAGAAATAGAAGAAGCAAAAGAGCTTGGTGTGCATATTAATATTGATAGTGTTTCCAATCTCAAAAAGTTTGGAAAAAAATTCGGACACAGTTATCCGGTTGGTGTTCGTTTGCGTCCCAATATTATGGCCGGCGGTAATTTAAAAATTTCTACAGGCCATGCTAACAGTAAATTTGGTGTACCACTTGAAAATATCAAAGAAGTGCTTGATGTTATCAATGAAACAGGTTTACATATCCGGACATTGCATATTCATACAGGAAGTGAAATAAAAGACGTAGAGGTTTTTGCAAAGGGTATTGAAGTATTGTTTGAAGTAGCGCAGTATTTTCCTGAACTCGAAGTACTTGATCTCGGTGGCGGATTTAAAGTACCATATATGCCAGGTGAAGAGGGAACAGATATTCCATTACTCGGTAAAAAAGTAAAGGAAGAATTTGATCAGTATGAAAAAAAATACAATCGCCATTTCCAGGTTTGGTTTGAGCCTGGAAAATATATTGTAAGTGAAGCCGGTTATTTTATAACAACGGTTAATGTTATTAAGAATGCAGGCAGCAATATCTTTGCCGGAGTAAACAGTGGACTCAATCATCTTATTCGCCCCATGTTCTATGGCGCTTATCATGAAATTGAGAATATTTCAAATCCTGCCGGAGAAAAAAGAATTTATAATGTTGTTGGTAATATTTGCGAGACAGACACTTTCGCAGAAGATCGCCAGCTATCCGAAGTGAATGAAGGCGATAACCTTGTTTTTAGAAATGCCGGGGCTTATTGTTTCGAAATGTCCTCACATTACAATTCAAGATTTAAACCAGCTGAAGTAATGGTAAAAGATGGTGAAGCTTTCCTCATTCGCAAGAGAGATGAAATGGAAGACCTGCTGCGGGGGCAAGTTGATGCATTATAGTTCTGTATCTTTATTTAATTATGAAACGATCAATGTTTTTATTCTTTCTCTTCTTTTCTTTTGCCGCTTCCTCGCAGGACATGAAGAAATTCAGTCTGTATAAGCCAGGTGAAAAAGCAGAAACGGAAATTGCTAACGCAATAAAAGATGCAAAGAAATCCGGGAAACATGTTTTTATACAGATAGGCGGTAATTGGTGTATATGGTGTGCAAGATTTCATGAATACGTTACAAAAGATCCACAGCTTGATTCCCTGATGAATGCCAATTATGTTGTTTATCATTTAAACTATAGTAAAGAAAATTATAATGCAAAGCTTTTAACAAAATACAAATTTCCCCAGCGTTTTGGATTTCCTGTTTTCCTGGTATTGGATGGGGATGGTAAATTGTTACATACTCAAAACTCATGGTATCTGGAAGACGGCGATAAATCTTATGATAGAGAAAAAGTAAAAACTTTTTTTACGGAATGGAGTCCAAAGGCATTTGAACCATCTCAATACAACGAACAATAATGGAAACAAACTTTCAATTATTTTCCAGGCAGATGACCAGTCCTTTAAAGTTCAGGATGTTTTTGCTTTCTAAATTACCCAGTGCCTATTTCTCAGGAGTAAGAGTAAAAAGTTTGGATGAGAATAAATGTGAAGTAACAGTTCCTTTCAAATGGTTTTCTCAAAATCCATTTCGCAGCACATATTTTGCTTGCTTAAGCATGGCAGCAGAAATGAGCACTGGTGCTTTGGCATTGGCACATTTGTATAAAAGAAAACCTGCTGTGAGCATGTTAGTCGTAAAAACAGAAGGAGAGTATTTCAAAAAAGCGACTGATAAAACCAACTTTCTTTGCGAAGCAGGATTGGAAATGAAAAAAATAATAGAAGAAGCTGTGACAACAGGCGAAGCAAGAACCATAAGAGTAAAGTCAATTGGAAAAAACAAAGCAGGCGATGTTATTGCTGAGTTTTACATCACATGGTCATTCAAGGCCAAAACTACCTGATACTTTTCCGCAACGAAATGTTTAATTGCAATCCGCCATCTGATTGTGAAATCATGTAATTGAATTTTACCTCTGGCTCCATTACTATTGTTTCAGATAATTTAAAAGATTTTGAGATGCCGTCTGATGCTACAAGCCTTGCAGCAGATCTATCATAGCTTGTTATCGACGCTCCGCCGCTACCTGATTTGTCTTTCCATCCAACGAAGTAATCGATTTGCGGGCCAACAACAAAGTTCAAAAAGGAAGAATTAAACCTGTAAAGAATTGGTATCTGTAGCCAGCGTTCTGCTACTTTGGTGTTGTAATAATAAACAGTTTGTCCAATCTGCAAGGTTGTAAAAAATCGTTGATAGCGGGTCTGATAAAACAAACCGCTTTCCAGGCCGCTGTGTTTTCCGATACGATATACTACCTGACCTCCAAAGCCCGGCGCTAAACCATCATACAGCGTCAATTCGTTTATGAGTTTTACACCAATTTGAAGTGATTTTGTTTGTGCTGTAACAGCAAGCGACAATAAAATATAAATAAGAAAAAAAAGGACATGTCTTTTTTTCATAAGCAAAGGTTACTGTAAGCTACAATTTTTATTTCGGTTTAAATCATTAACAGGTGCACCGAAAAGTATTTTAGGTTTTTCTTAAAGTCTCGAATAACTTAGTTCACTAATCACATTTTATGAAAATAGCATTTCACGGAGCAGCACGATGCGTAACAGGAAGCAAGCATCTAATTACTTTAAAAAGTGGTAAAAAATTATTGCTTGATTGCGGTATGTTCCAGGGAATGGGAAAAGATACAAATGCACTCAACCGTCAATTTGGTTTTGATCCGTTGACTATTGATGCTATGATCCTTTCTCATGCACATATTGATCACAGCGGACTTATTCCAAAACTTACAAAAGAAGGATACAAAGGGAAAATTTTTTGTACCCCTGCAACAAAGGATCTTACCGGAGTTTTATTAGAAGATTCTGCAGAGATACAGGAAGATGATATAAGATACGAAAACAAAAGAAGAGCTGCTGCCGGTCAACCATATTTAACCCCATTGTACACTATCGAAGATGCAAAGAAAGCTCAAGAACATTTTGTAACTGTTGAGTATAACAATTGGTTTGATGTAATGCCCGCCAGTGCCGGTACTGACGGGGAAGATGTGCAGGCAATGTTTACTGATGCCGGGCATATTATTGGAAGTGCATGTGTTCATGTGAGAATAAAAGAGAATGGAGTTGAGCGAACACTGACTTTCAGCGGCGATGTTGGTCGTTATCGTGATGTTATTTTAAAATCTCCGCAGGATTTCCCACAGGCTGATTTTATTTTACTTGAATCTACTTATGGCAACAGCCTGCATGATGAGCATACAACAACGCCTGACCAGTTATTGCAATGGATAGATAAGGCTTGCCTTGTTAAGAAAGGAAAACTCATAATGCCAGCTTTTAGTGTGGGCAGAACGCAGGAAATTCTTTATGCATTAAATCAACTTGAATTGGAAAACCGGTTACCGGAGGTTGATTACTTTGTTGATAGTCCGTTAAGCATTGAGGCTACAGAGTTGGTAAAAAAATATCCTGAATATTTTAACAAAAGAATTCAACGGGTATTACAATCAGATAATGACCCTTTCAATTTTAAAGGTTTAAAATATATTAAATCTGTTGAGCAATCAAAACTGTTAAACTTTCGCAACGAACCTTGTGTTATTATATCTGCTAGTGGTATGGCTGATGCCGGAAGAGTGAAGCATCATATCAGCAACAACATCGAAAACAGCCGCAACACAGTTTTACTTACCGGATATTGTGAACCTAACTCACTTGGTGGAAGACTATTGTCAGGCGCCAAAGTAGTTGGAATATTTGGCGTTGAACACGAAGTCAATGCTGAAGTGGCTTCTATTCGTAGCATGAGTGCTCATGGTGATTATGAAGATCTGAGCCAGTGGCTTGCTTGCCAAAACCCAAAGCAAGTGAAAAAACTTTTTCTTGTTCACGGGGAATACAATGTACAGCAGGATTTCAAAAGCCGTTTAACAAGAAAGGGTTTTGATGACGTTGAAATACCCGAATTACATTTTGAAATTGGGTTGACTTGATTTTTTCAACACACTTTCACAGTTTTCTCTTTTCATTTTACTTTTTTTCACAAGTCCTTAATAAACCGGGGGCCAAAAATTGCGTTTATAGTATGAGAATTTTTTAATTAAAACCTCAGACTATGAAAATGATAAATTTGAAAACAGCAATTGTCGCGGTACTAAGCATTGGATTACTTGCTGGCTGTGCAAGTTCCGCACATATTGAAAAAGACGAGACCGTAAACTTCGGTAAGTATAAAACATTTACATGGTTACATGGTGAAAATGGTAAACTGGAAAATCAAAGTGATCTGATCGAATCAAAAATCCGCAACGCTGTAACAAAGGAATTTGAAAAGATCGGTTGGAGAGAGACAAAAGGTAAGCCCGACGTGATCCTTGATTACGATGTACTGGTGGAAAGGTCAAGCAAAGAACAAAGAGAGCCCGTTTATAGTCAACCCTATAGCAGGTTGGTGTATAACCCTTACACAAGACGTTATGCAACGATCTATTATCCTTCGCAATTTTTAGGTTATGAATCGTATGAAAAGGTAACTAAAGAAGGAACAATTACAGTTACAATGATCGATGCAAAAACTGATAAAACGGTTTGGCAGGGATGGACGACAGGCGAAGTGAATAACAAGAATCTTACAAATAAAGAAATCCAAAAAGCAGTAGCCAGCATATTTAAGAAATCAGACCTGGTTAAGCGATAAAATTCATCCATGAAGGACGGTTTTGAACTTAGTCCCGCCTTAGGCGGGGCTTTTTTATTTCAAAAATGTTTTTGCTGTGAGGTGGTTGGAACTTATCTTTGCCGCCCCTGAAACAAAGAGGTAATTCGCTTCCAAAGTTTTAGCGTAGGAGGCCCGTTCGTCTAAGGGCTAGGACACCACCCTTTCACGGTGGTGATACGAGTTCGAATCTCGTACGGGCTACAAAAATAGTTTCAGTACAACTCGAATCCCTGCAATTCAAATAGTTGCAGGGATTTGCATTTTCAGCAACGCCCAATTGTCTGAAGCTACTTTAAGAAATAAGTCTTACATTTTTTCAGTGCCGGTTTTTGTAAAATAGCAAATCAATCCTATGGTTCAGGACAATGATGCCTTTAAAACCTTTCAACTTATTCCAGATTATTATTTTTTACCTTATACTTTCCCTTGCTCTTCCTTATTCTGCAAGCCACCACTTTATATTCGGGGCACATGGCTTCTGAGTCGCTGATGCTTGAGGTGATATTGTTCAACATGATCTCTGGGAAATGAAAAGTGCTGCTAAGTATGCCGGGCTTCACTTCATCAGTGATCTTTGCTTTGATATCCACCTTACCTCTTGCTGATTCCACGCAAACCATATCACCATCATTGATCAAATGTTTGCGGGCATCTTCTTCAGAGATGAGTAATACATCATCGGTAAGGATATCAACATTTCTTGTCCGTCTTGTCATGGCTCCGCAATTATAATGCTCCAGCTCCCGGTTGGTGGTGATGATATAAGGATATTCTTTTCCGTATTGTATTATTTCTTCCGACTCTTTGAATGCATTGAACATGAATTTTCCTTTTCCTCTTGTAAATTTTTCGGTGTGCAATATTTCTGTATCCGTTCCGTCTTTAAGTACAGGCCATTGCTTTCCGTTATCGCCCAACTCATTCCATTTTACTCCTGCAAAGAAGGGAACCACTTTTGATATTTCTTCCAGCAGTGTATCCGGATCATAATCCTGTTGAGCATAACCCATGCGATTCATCATGTCAACAATAATTTGTCCGTCGCATTTTGTTCCTTCAATGGGTTCCACTACTTTATTCACTCTTTGTATTCTTCTTTCACCATTAGTAAATGTTCCGCTTTTTTCCAGGAAAGAAGCGCCGGGTAAAATTACAGTCGCAAGCTTTGCAGTCTCTGTCATGAATAATTCCTGCACCACAAACAACTCAAGATTTTTTAATGCTGCTACAACATGATGAGTATTTGGATCTGTTTGGGCCATGTCTTCACCGATCACCCAGATAGCTTTTAGTTTATTTTTGAGCGCAGCATCATACATCTGTGGAATTTTATAACCAACATGTAATGGCAATTTTGCATGATAGAACTCTTCATACATTTTGTGTATCTCAGGATTCGTTACATCTAAATAACCGGCACCCTGATAGGGTTGACAACCCATGTCGGCTGCGCCCTGTACATTGTTTTGTCCGCGGAGCGGATTAACTCCAACGCCTCGTCTTCCAATATTACCAGTTATCATTGCTAAATCTGCAATCAACATTACCGCATATGTGCCATATGAATGTTCAGTAACACCCAGGCCATGGAAGGACATAGCATTCGGCGCCGATGCATATGCAATAGCTGCTTCACGAACCAGGTTGCGATTAACACCAGTTACTTTTTCCTGTTCATCAATGTTCAGGTTTAAAATATTTTGTTTGAACTCATCATACCCTTCTGTTCTTGCTGCAATGAAATCTTTATCTTCTAAATTTTCTTTGATGATATAATACAGCATCATGTTGAGCAGCGCCACATTTGTGCCGGGTCGCAACTGCAAATGATAAGTTGCATATTTTTCAAGTTCAATTTTTCTCGGGTCAATAATGATCAGCGTTTTCCCTTTTATTGCCTGTTGTTTAATTTTGGCACCGGTAACAGGGTGTGCATCTGTAGGATTGGCACCAATCACCATCATGCAATCGGTGTATTGCATGTCAATGACAGAATTGGTGGCAGCTCCTGTTCCGAATGTTCGCTGCATACCCAAAGCAGTAGGAGAGTGGCATACCCTTGCACAACTGTCAATATTATTGGTACCAATCACTGCCCGGATAAATTTCTGCATCAGATAATTTTCTTCATTGGTGCATCGTGCTGATGAAATACCTGCAATAAAATCAGGCCCATAGTTATTTTTTATTTCAATGAGTTTATTGACAATAAAATCATAAGCTTCATCCCATGTGGCTTCCACAAATTCGCCATTCTTTTTTATCAATGGTGTACGTAAACGGTCAGGGTGATTATAAAATGAAAATGCATAACGGCCTTTCAAACAAGTATGGCCACCGTTTGCATCAGCATCGTAAGGGGCCTGGATGGATTTGATAGTTCCCGTATTTACAGCAACATCAAGATTACATCCAACACCACAGTAAGTGCAAACCGTTCTGACTTTTTTATCAAAAACGATGGACTTGGATTCAAACACATCACTGATGGCAGATGTAGGACATGCCTGTGCGCAGGCACCACAGCTTACACAATCGCTTTCATTAAAACTTACATCACTGCCTTTGATGATATGGCTGTCAAATCCACGGCCAGCCATGCTCAGCACAAATTGTCCCTGCACTTCATCACAGGCTCTTACGCAACGGAAACAATTGATGCACTTGGAAAGATCAGAAGTCATGTATGGATGACTCAGATCTTTTTTTCTATTGAGGTGATTTTTCCCTGACGGATAACGAACATCACGGATACCAACTCTTGCAGCTACAGTTTGTAATTCGCAATTATTATTTACTTCGCAGGTAAGGCAATCCAGCGGATGATCTGTGAGCACAAGTTCAATAATATTCCTTCGTAATTTTTGAATTCTTTCTGAATCGGGATAAATATAAGAACCGGGCATCACCGGTGTATGACAGGCGGCCTGGGCTTTTGCCGGACCATTTTCTCTCAATGCAACATCTACACTGCATACACGGCACGAACCGAATGGCTCAAGATTAGGTGCATCGCATAATGTGGGTACTGCATCTTTTCCAAAATATCGACGGATAAATGAAATGATGGTTTCGTTTTCTTTTATTTCAAAAGGCTCATTATTTATATAGGCAATACCGGATTTGGGATTTCCGTTGCCTGAAGCAAAAATTACCGTTTTGCCTTTGGCATCCTGTGTATGTTTATCATCTTTTCTGTACACTATTCCCATGATCAGGATTTTTTAAAATAAGATGAAAGTTCTTTGTCAAAATACTGTAATGCATTTTTAACTGGCAATGGCAAACCACCACCCAATGCACAAAGTGAACCTATCTCTAATGTTTCCACCAGGTCATCAAACAAAGTTCTGTCAATTTTATAATCTGATTCCTGTGCTTTCTTCAGCATTTCATATCCTCTTGTTGAACCCAGACGGCACGGAAAACATTTACCACAACTTTCATGTGCAGTAAATTTAAATAAATGTTCCAGGTATTTTATGACAGGAAAATTTTCAGGAATACAAACGACAGAAGCATGTCCTAACAGAAATCCATTTTTTGAAAATGATTCGAAATCAACTGTGAGTTCATTTATTTTATGAACAGGCACCAATCCACCCAGCGGACCACCGATATGCATAGCTTTTACCGGTAAACGGAATCCACCTCCGAGATCATTTACTACAACAGAAAGAGGCGTTCCCATATCAACTTCATAAATCCCGGGGCGATGAAAGAATCCATCTAATGAAACAAGTTTTGTTCCTGTGGATTTACCAACACCGATAGATGCGAATTGTTTTCCACCATTCTTCATGATGTATGGAATACAAGCAAGTGTCTCAACATTATTTACTACAGTCGGTTTATTAAATAATCCTTGCTGAACAGGGTAGGGTGGCCGAACTCTTACTTCAGGTCTTTGACCTTCAATGGAAGAAAGCAATGCAGTTTCTTCGCCGCAGATGTAGGCGCCTTGTGCGCCGATAACTTTAAAATTAAAATCAAAACCAGATTGCAAAATATTTTCACCAAGCAAGTTTTGTTTTTGCAACTCATCAATTGTGTTCTGTGTTATTGTTATTGATTCAGGATATTCAGCACGGATATAAACAACTCCAGTATCTGCGCCGCTGATATAACCGGCAATCATCATTCCTAAAAGAACGCTATGCGGTTGTTGTTCCAATAAATACCTGTCGCTATAAGCCCCGGGATCTCCTTCATCTGCATTACACACAATGAATTTTTGGTTACTGTCAGCTTTTTTACAAGCTTCCAGTTTTACAGCAATAGGAAATCCTGCGCCGCCACGACCTCTTAATCCTGATGTTTTAAGTTCATCGAGTAATTGATCAACGGATTTATTGAGGCAATCTTTTAATATAGAATAGTATTCTTTTATTCCGGGGAAATCGGAAGTTAAAACTGCTGTGCCGTATGAAGCAACATGATATGAATCAGTAACAGAGGAGTTATTTTTTTTGATCAATTCAATTTCATCAACAGCATTGCCTGAATAATTTTTTCCATTTATGTGAAATGAACTGTTTTCATGACATCGTCCAAGGCAACACATTTCTCCGATTTCATCCGGTTTGTAATGTTGAAGTAGTTTTTCTTTTAATACAGATTGTGTACCAGCTGTCATGCAGGAACTGCCATTACAGGTATAAATTTTTTTGCCCTTATTCTCTGGTTTCAGAAAATCATAAAAACTTGCTGAACCAAATACATTTGCTTTACCCATCACAAACGCTTCCGCAAGTTCTTCCATTCTTTCAACTAAAGGACTTCCCTTCGGCCGGGCAGCAATGCCCAGTTCTTCGAAAAGATTTTCGTTTAATCCTTTTTTGCCGGAAAGTTCACTTAAGTTTTTAGACATGGCAACCGTATTATTTCAGCAAACCTGACTACCGTCATGCAGGCTTTTATTTGGGTTCGGATAATTATCAGTTTGGTCTTCTAATGAATGATCAATACAAACAAAATCTTTTTCAATTAGCAGGAATAACTCTTTTCCATTACCGATATTCATTGTATTATCAAATCCAACTGTATCAGTAGTGGTCCATTCTTCGGCAATATTTTCCGGTACAAAAATACAAATCCTGTTTCCGGAAAAAGATGCTTCAAGATCTCTGATACCTGTTCTTTTTTCTAAACGATAGATAAAGGCCGGGCTGTTTAAAAATTCAGTTTCTTCTTCAAGAAATCCATTCTTTCCAAATCTTGAGATGTCTGATTGGTTTAGCCTATATCGTATCGAATTTCCTTTTATCCTGATCTTCATAAAAATTTATTTTGCAACCCGCTGTTCACCTGAATAAATATTAAATCTTCCATCACGTAAAAAGCCGATCAAGGTTATGCCACATTCTTTGGCCATTTCAACAGCGAGACTTGATGGTGCTCCAACAGCACACACAAATTTTATTCCAGCCATTGCCGCTTTCTGGATCAGTTCAAAACTGGCCCGGCCGCTTAGTAATAATATATGTTGATCAAGCGGAACCTGTCCGGACTGGAGTGCCGCCCCAATCAATTTATCCAAAGCATTATGTCGCCCCACATCTTCACGGGTAAATAATAATTTTCCATCCAGATCAAATACTGCCGATGCATGAAGCCCGCCTGTATGTTTAAAGACTTCCTGATGTTTTCGTAATGAATCAGGTAATGCTTTAATAACTGAAGCATTTACCTGTATCTTATCAATTGCAGCTTTATTCTTAATATTATTTTTTACTGACTCAATGGATGATTTGCCACAAACGCCACAACTGGAGGATGTATAAAAATGTCGTTCCAGTTTTTGAGGGTCAAATGAAATTCCGGGATGCAAGTCTGCTACTATAATATTATCGCCTCCGGAAAAACAATTCCTGATATCTTCTTTATGAGTTATGATCCCTTCTGTAAAAAGAAAACCTGTTGCGAGTTCATTATCATTTCCGGGAGTACACATGGTGACGGAAATATTTTTTTGTTGCCTGTTATTTTCAGCACCATATACAACTCTTATTTCAAGCGGTTCTTCAACGGCGAGTAAATCCTCAGTTTCACCGAAAACGGAAGAATTATTTCCGTTAACAGGAGATGTTACTTTAATAATATGGAATGCTGCAACTGAATTTGATTCCATTCTCAAATTTAACCAATATCTCTGCCAAAGGGAAATATATTACCAACGAACCAACTATGACAAACCATTGATTTTACCATTATTGTCAATATCCATTCCTTCCGCGGCAGGTGTCGTTGGCAATCCGGGCATTCGCATCATATCACCAAGAATTGGAATTACAAAACCCGCCCCGGCGGCAAATTCGAATTCCCGTACTGTTATATTAAAGTTTCGTGGCCGGCCGATCTTAGTTTCATTGTCAGAAAATGATTTTTGAGTTTTGGCCATACATACCGGGAACTTATCAAAGCCAAGCTCCTTGATCATTTTTAAACCTTCTTTTGCTTTGGATGAATATTCCACATCATCGGCTCCATATATTTCTTTGGCAATAAGTTTTATTTTATCCTGAACAGGGAGACTCCAATCATAAAGTGGTTTGAAATTATTACTTACGTTGTCAATGTTTTCAATCACAGCATTTGCCAGTTCAGCTGTTCCGCTGCCACCATCTGCCCAGCATTTGCAGGGAACAGCTTTAACACCATGTTTAGCAACCTCACTGATTATATAATCAATTTCTTCCTGCGAATCACTCGTAAAATGGTTGATAGTAACAACAGGTGTTACTCCGAATTTTTTTAGGTTTTCAATATGTTTCTCCAGGTTCTCAAATCCTTTCTTCACTTTTTCAAGGCACGGCGTATTCAATTCTGCTTTTTTTGCGCCCCCATGATAACGCAGGGCACGGATAGTTGCTATTAAAACAATTGCATCAGGTTTTAGGCCGGCATAACTGCATTTAATATTCATAAATTTTTCTGCACCAAGGTCTGCGCCAAAACCAGCTTCTGTTACTACATAATCAGCAAACGACAAACCCATTTTTGTTGCTATGATAGTATTTGTGCCTTGCGCAATATTGGCAAATGGACCTCCATGTAAAATCGCAGGGTTACCTTCCAGTGTTTGTACAAGATTGGGTTTAATTGCATCTTTCAATAATATGGCCATCGCTCCCTGTGCATTAAGTTGCCTTGCATACACAGGTTGACCATCTCTTGTAAAACCAACTAAAATATTTCCAAGCCGTTGTTTTAAATCATCCAGGTTTTTTGATAAACATAAAATTGCCATCACCTCTGATGCCGGTGTGATATTAAAACCATCGGACCTCGGAACTCCATTATTTGCACCGCCCAACCCTATTACTATATTTCTCAATGCACGGTCATTCATATCCATTACCCTTTTCCAGGCTATTGTGCGGGGATCAATATTCAGATTACGGGTCTTGCTTTGGATATTATTATCAATTAATGCAGCGAGCAGGTTATTGGCTTTTTCAACTGCATTAAAATCACCGGTAAAATGCAGGTTGATATCTTCCATCGGGATCACCTGTGCATATCCACCACCTGCGGCGCCACCTTTCATACCAAACACCGGGCCCAGCGATGGCTCTCTTAATACCGCTACTGTTTTTTTGCCAATAAAATTTAACCCGTCTGCAAGACCAACTGAAACAGTTGTTTTTCCTTCGCCAGCCGGGGTGGGACTTAAAGCGGTAACAAGGATAAGTTTGCTTTTTTTAATTTTTTCCTCATCGATTAATTTCAATGGGAGTTTTGCTTTATACTTTCCGTAGTACTCGAGGTCATCGTTAGAGATGCCTAATTTGGCAGCAATTTCTTTGATATGACGTATGGCAGCGCTTTGAGCAATGGCCAGGTCGGCGTTATTATTGTTTGGCAAGCAACTAAATTTTAATTTTTATGATTCATAATTTTTCAGCTCTTCAATAGAATTAATATTGGTAAACTCATTTCCAACAAACCAATCTTCGTTATCAAAACTAATTACTCTGGTTTTTAATCCTTCTATCGCTGTCGTGATCTTTAACTGATTTTTCTCAAGCAACGACCTGATGTGAGTAATACAATTTTTGTCATAAACAGAGCATAGAGGTTCTGCTTTATCTCTATGGTTTGTAAGTAACACATCTTCCTCGCCGCAATTATTAACCAGAAAGTTCAAAAGTTTTTCGGAAAGAAAGGGCATATCGCAACCCACAAAAAGATTTTTTT
>Ga0209798_10000449_pt1 | contig 24482 bp, 24 predicted proteins | sample DOMMetBare3Fresh_FD_187475 | JGI IMG/M metagenome (GOLD analysis project Ga0209798, IMG submission 187475) | Wetland sediment microbial communities from St. Louis River estuary, USA, under dissolved organic matter induced mercury methylation -... | ecosystem: Environmental > Aquatic >... | reverse complement strand
CACCAGCCGGTGGCGGATATTTCCCCTCGCGCTGCACCAGATCCGGGCGATTGATTGATGTTGCAAACACCTTGACCAGTACCTCACCTTCTTTCGGTTGCGGACGCTCTACCTTGCCAACCGACAACACTTCAACGCCACCAAATCCGCTCATTACCACAGCCTTCATACAGAATCCTCCTAAAACATTTTTTTAAACCGTAAGATTTGTGAATGTAACGTCTTGAAACTTATTTGTAAACACAAAAAAAGGGCGGGAAAATTCCCGCCCTTCAAGAGACATCAGAACTAAATCAGATTAGAATACGTAGCTAAGACCGGTACGGATGGTGTAGGGGTTTTCCGGATCAGCAACTTTTGCACCTGTTGTGGTTGCAGAGTTTTTGTAGTATCCGCCGAGGATTGCATAAGCAGCCTGCAGTTTAACAGTCAGGTTGTCATACAGTTTGTAACCGGCTTCCACGTTCAGCTCGGTAGCCATCAGGTCGCTAGCATTAGCTTTGAGAGTTTTCTTGTCAACTGGTGCACCTGCAGATTTTGCAACCCACAACATACCAGCATTACCGTTAACATAAGTCTTGGGGCTCAAAGTTGCATCATATCCAAGAGTGTAGAGGATCTGGCCATGATCATTGTTGTTGGTGCTCCAAGCAAGAGCCATATCTGTTGTCAGGCCATCATCAGCGGTATTTCTGTTGAGGATCATCATGCCCGACTCATTGTAGGAGTTGAGCGGAGACTGCCAGGAATTGATATGTTTGTCAGAACCTTCATCACCGGAGGTGAAGAGCAGAGCAGTTTTAGCGGTACCAGGACCTACTGCCATTTTAGCAGCAGCATTCAAGGCATAGCCATGGAACTGAGCTGAAGTGTCGTTTTTGATTTTAGCATGACCCATCTGCATTGCTGCAAAACCGCTTACATTCAATGCGCCGAACTTGGCATCTGCATTCAGACCAAGGGTGTGGAGCATGACTGCATCGATCGCAACAGGCATTTTGCTGCCGAGCGAGTTTTTGGCACCAGCGGCATAGCCGGTGTAATCAGCCAAGAAGTAGTAGGACATACCAACTTTAGCGTTTTTGCTGAGCGCATAGGAGGAATCCAAGAGGAATGCATCAATAGCTCTGTCATTGTAGCGATCAACAGAAGGATTGTTGCCAACGCGTGAGAAGGCAGCGCCCAGTGTCAGATCACCAATTTTGGTGGAGGTTGCGATGGCAGAAACGTCAGCATCGAGGAAGATACCTTTGAAAGCATCTTTATACGGCAGGATACCAACAGAAACATTGGTAGGGCCGGCATTGAAGTTCAAGTATACATGTTTGGTTTCAAGGGTAATGCTGTCGGCATCGAGCTGACCAGCGTTGTTACCGGTTGTGATTCCTTTGTAACCTGTAGCACCGTTACCACCAAAGGTGGAATCAAGCTCAAACTGGGTTACCAATTTCAGGTCATTGCTTGCTTTGGCAGTGTACTGCAAACGGGCACGCTGTTCAAAGTAGTTGGAAGTTTTCTTGGCATCAGAGAATGCGGTCGGATCGTAGTAGCCACCAGCTGCGTTATCGATATTGGACAGATAGAACTTGCCGTTGAAAAGACCATGGAACTCGTTTTCAAAAGCCATTGCCGGTACGGAGATTGCTGCCAGTGCGCCTGCTGCTGCTGCGATTGCTACGGTTTTTTTCAAATTCATTGTGTGTGCCTCCCTCATTGAGTTTATACTTCATAGTTTTGAACTACGACAACCAAATATTATGCCCTACGGACTTTCTTTTGTGTGAATTCACCACCTTTCATTGACATCTGGCTTGCATATAACGTGGCTGCAAAACCGAAAAAGCTTTATACTTTAAACACAAATACCCTTAAACAGCCTGCAAAACGCAGACAATCCAAAGGTATAGATATATTTGTGCTTATCATTTTTAAAATTGCTGAAACGTTTCACAGTGATTTCGCTCCCGGTAACAGTGTGGATGTCATCTAGGTAACATCTCGTAAAATCAGTCGGTTAGCTACTAGTAGGTTCGTTTGTTTCAGGACGACGTTCTATTAATGTGGTCGAAATATACCGCAAATCAAACTAATGTCAAGCAAAAATATGTACATTATCTCGCAAGGGTTTGAATCTGTTGGATTTCGTACCGATCAGTGTTCCTCCTGGCACAATTCGGTTAAAACACCGGCGCTGCTTTTTGGGTGGATAAAGGCGATCTGTGTTCCATGGGCACCGCTACGGGGAGATTCATCAATCATCCTGACACCGTCGGCCAGCAGCTTGGCGATTGCAGCCGTCAGGTCATCCACCTGATAGGCGATGTGATGAATACCGGCGCCGTTTTTCTGAATAAACTTTGCGATCGGACTTTCGGGCGATGTCGGCTCAAGGAGTTCAATTTTTGAGGCGCCAATCTGCAGCATGGCGACACGGACTTTCTGTTCAGGCACTTCTTCAATACCTGCAAACGGCATGGTTAAATTGCCCTGGTAGAACGGCAGGGCAGCTTCAAGAGAGGTAACCGCGATACCGATATGATTTATTTTCTGGAGCATACGAGATCCTTTCATAAGAAAATTACCTTCGGAACACATCCAATAAACGCCTGGCGGCTGCTGACGGAGTGGTAACACCGGTGGAAACCGCTTCCTGGACCTGGGGGAAGATCCCCCGTACATCCTTGTGATTGATAAAGAGCTCTTTTAAGTCATCCATCAAGAGCGACCACATCCAATCCACCGATTGTCTGCGTCGGTTTTCATCAAATTCACCGGAACCGCGCTGGGTAGCTTCAAACTGTTCCAGCATCTGCCACACTTCTGCCACACCTTCACTGCGCAGGGCACTGACGGTCATTACCGGAACCTGCCAGTTACTGCTTTTAGGGCGCAGGATGTGAAGCGCATTCTGGTATTGCTGACAGGCCAGTTCAGTTTTTTGTCGGTCAATATCGGCCTTATTGACGACAATGGCATCCGCTAACTCCATTACCCCTTTTTTAATTCCCTGCAGTTCGTCACCGGCAGTTGCCAGCTGCAACAGCATGAAAAAGTCGACCATGGATGCTACGGTTGTTTCAGACTGCCCCACCCCAACGGTTTCAACAATGATCACGTCAAATCCAGCTGCTTCACACAGCAACATGGTTTCACGGGTACGGCGAGCAACACCACCCAAAGTGTCACCAGCCGGTGAAGGGCGAATAAAGGCATTGGGATTGCGGGAAAGCTCCTCCATGCGGGTTTTATCGCCCAGAATACTGCCACCGGTAATCTGCGATGAGGGATCGACCGCCAGCACCGCAACCTTATGCCCTGCACCGGTCAGGTAGGTACCGAATGCTTCGATGAAGGTACTTTTGCCAACTCCCGGCACTCCGGTGATGCCGATGCGCAGACTGTTGCCGCTGTAGGGAAGCAGCAGATCAAGCAGCTCCGCAGCTCTTTGGAAATGTTCCGGTTTTCTGCTTTCGATCAGGGTAATCCCTTTGCCAATGGCACGGATATTTCCGGAGCGAATTTTATCTGCAAGCGTTTGTAATTCCATAAACCTATAAACCTGTTAAACACCGAGACACGGAGAAAAACATAGCGGAAAGAGACGACGTGAATCACTGAACAGATAACGAATTTTAGCTTTTCACCAGTATCCGTTGTTTTAGTCGCCCTTCTCTGTGCCTCGGTGTCCCGGCGTTTTATTTGACTTCAGTTTTTCTTCCTGATTGCTGCCAGGGTTTCACGGGCCGAGGTGGTGATCGGCGTACCCGGTCCAAAGATGCAGGCAGCACCCGCTGCGTACAGGGTTTCATAATCCTGGTGCGGAATAACGCCACCACAGACCACCACGATGTCATCGGCTCCCAGTTTTTTCAGTTCCGCCACCAATTGGGGAACCAGGGTCTTGTGACCAGCTGCCAGACTGGAAACGCCAATGGCATGCACATCATTTTCAACCGCAATTTTTGCAGTTTCTTCCGGCGTCTGGAATAGTGGCCCCATATCCACATCAAAGCCGACATCGGCAAATGCGGTGGCAATCACCTTGGCGCCACGGTCATGTCCATCCTGTCCCATCTTGGCAATCAGAATACGGGGACGACGCCCCTCTGCTTCCGCAAAATCATCCGCTTCTTTTTTCAGTGCGGCAAACTCATCGCTCGATTCAAACACTTTTCCGTAGACCCCCGAAACCAGCTTGATCTCTGCTTTGTGACGACCAAAAATCTTTTCCATGGCATCGGAGATTTCACCTACGCTGGCACGTTTGCGAGCGGCATCAACACAGGCCTCCAACAGATTACCCTGACCGGATTCAGCAACTGCGGTGATTGTTTCCAGGGCAGCGCGACAGGCCGCTTCATCCCGCTCATCGCGAAGTTTTTTAAGACGCGCAATCTGGGCTTCACGTACGGCGGTGTTGTCGATATCCAATACATCAATCGGTGATTCCTTGGCAAGTTTGTACTTATTGACACCTACGATCACGTCGAAGCCACGATCGATACGGGCCTGCTTGCGGGCTGCCGACTCTTCGATTTTCAATTTGGGCATACCGGATTCAATCGCTTTGGTCATACCACCCAGACTGTCGATCTCTTTGATCAGCTTTCTTCCTTCCTGGATCAGCGAGTCGGTCAGGCTTTCCACGTAATATGAGCCGGCCAGCGGATCAACCACCTTGGTAATACCGCTTTCTTCCTGAATCACCAACTGGGTGTTGCGGGCAATCCGGGCTGAATGTTCCGTCGGAAGTGCAATCGCTTCGTCCAGTGCATTGGTATGCAACGACTGGGTCCCACCCAGTACTGCTGCCATAGCTTCGATGGTGGTACGTATAACGTTATTGTACGGATCCTGTTCGGTCAGACTCCACCCCGAGGTCTGACAGTGGGTACGCAACGCCAGGGAGAGCGGGTTTTTGGGGTTAAACTGGGACATCAGCTCCGCCCACAGGAAGCGGGCAGCCCGCAGTTTGGCAACTTCCATGAAGAAGTTCATCCCAATGGCAAAGAAGAACGAGAGCCGTGGTGCAAACTGATCGACTTCCAACCCTTTGGCCAGGGCTGCTTTCACGTATTCGACACCATCTGCCAGGGTGAAGGCCAATTCCTGAACATTGTTGGCTCCGGCTTCCTGGATATGGTAACCACTGATGGAGATGGAGTTGAATTTTGGCATGTACTTACTGGTGTATTCAATGATATCGGCAATTATCCGCATGGACGGCGCCGGCGGATAAATGTAGGTGTTACGCACCATGAATTCCTTGAGGATGTCATTCTGAATGGTACCGGCCAGCTTTTCCTTGGGAACCCCCTGCTCTTCTGCTGCCACGATGTAGAGCGCCAGAATGGGGAGTACGGCACCGTTCATGGTCATGGAAACAGACACGTCCGCCAACGGGATATCCTTGAACAACACTTCCATATCGAGAATCGAATCAATGGCAACCCCGGCCTTACCCACATCACCAACCACCCGCGGATGATCGGAATCGTAACCACGATGGGTTGCCAGGTCAAAGGCAACTGATAATCCCTGCTGCCCTGCCGCCAGATTGCGACGGTAAAATGCGTTAGATTCCTCGGCTGTGGAGAAACCGGCATATTGCCGGACCGTCCAGGGGCGACCGGCATACATGGTTGCTTTCGGCCCACGCAGGTAGGGCGCAAAGCCCGGCAAGGTATCGACATTTTCCAGTTTTTCAAGATCAGCCAGTGTGTAGAGCGGCTTTACCGCAATTCCTTCGGGAGTATCCCACACCAGCGAGTCGGTGGTTTCCTTCTTGATTTCTTTGGCTGCCAGTTTATCCCAATCCTGCAGCGATTTTTTATCAAACGTAGCCATGACGGTTACCTCGTATATGTGAAGTGATAGTTAAGATTAGACGTAAAAAAACAGGCGGGCATAAAACCCGCCTGTCGTTTGAGTATACCGATCCTACAAAATCGCCTGAACAGCCGCGACCGCATCAGCAATAATTTCCTCATCTGAGCGTTTTGTCGAGGCATCGATTCTGACGCCGTGCCAACGGGTGATCTCTTTGCAATAGAATTCACGCATCTTCTGGTAATACTCCAGACCACCTTCATGGTGAATCTGCAGTACATCTTCCACCCGTTCGAACGCTTCTTCAGCCGGAACATCAAAGAAGATCGTCAAGTCGGGATAGATTTCATCTTCAAACAGAAATCCACGGGACATTTTTTCCAGCATCCGGGCGGCATCAAAATGTTTGGTATGCCCCTGCACCCAGATATTTGCCAAGGAGGAAATACTGGACTGTTTGCAGAGCACAATCTTGTCGTTTTCAAGTGCCGGAGCTACAACTCCCCGGAATATTTCGGAACGGACCGCAGATTCAAAGAAGAAATCAGCCCGCACATCCCGGCCAAACGGCCATTTCAGAAACGACTCCATTCCCAGTTCACGGGCACGCCCGGAATCGGGGTTGGCACATTCCACCACATCATAATTGAGTTGCGTCAGCGCTTTATGCAAACCAACAACACCGGCTTTAACCTGCTGCCCGGAACCATTGATACCTTCAAGAACAATAAATTTACCTTTTCGCACGATTTCCTCCTGTTGTTCGTTTGTTTATTACACAATCGCCTTCAAATACGTCGAGGTACGCTCACGTTTTACCAGAGCGATCTCATCCGGATTAACGTCAACAAATTTCTCATCAGGGGATATCTTGAACAACGGCTGCCCTTTTTGAACAATCGAGCCATCGGCGCCCTGCATGATAATTTTATCAATCGTTCCGGAGAAGGTGGCGCGCACAGTGTTAAACATCTTCATAACTTCAATGATGTAGAGTGCCTGTCCTTTTTCGAAATGCATACCTTCCGTTACAAACGGCGGTAATCCCGGCCCTTCCTGTCCATAGTACATCCCGCCGCAGATTGAAACTATCTCGTCTGCCTTGGTGGCTGGTGGTGGGACCAGAACCTTCTTCATCTGTGCCTGCAGCTCGGTGTTGTGCAGATGTTCCGGGATGGTAACCTCCAGATCGTCTTCAATTTTAAAATCCCAGAATTTGACATTTTCGGCGATCAAAAAGAGCATTCCCAGCAATTCAAGCCCGGCTTCAAAACCGATGTGAGCACTTTGAATTTCACTCCACACCTCTGCACTGAAACCGCCTTGCGGCTTATCCTTGGCAAGCAAGGCTGTCAGTTTGTCATAATCATGGAGATCAAACTTGAACTGGTCAGCCAGAGTTTGGTAGAAACGCAACCCTTTCTGCAGGAGGGTGTTGTCGTGATCCCAGATAACATCGGCGGCCGGTGCTGCCGGATCATAGCTCATGTTCAGATATTCATAGGTATCGGCCAAAATAACGAATGGATTGCCATGCCATTTAACTTTCCCTTTTTCCAAAGTGAAGGTGGTACGGTTAAGCGACAGCCAACCGGAAAGCAGATGGGGATCTTCCAGCAGTTTTTCCATCGGACGGGTAACCAGGGTTCCTTTACGATCCAGAATCGCCGACATTTCCTTGGCAACCTTGGGATCATCGGGAAACTGCTCAGCCATTTTCTTGGCATACTGTTTTTTCATCTGGATAAAGGCGAAGGTGGTATCCAGCTTGGACCCTTCCTCTTTCAACTGGCCGATCAGAGTCAGATACGGCACCACAAAGCGGGTGGTCGGCTTTGCCATCACATTCTGCCCCAGGAACCAGTTAACCAGGCCGTAGTGGAATTCCAGGTTGGTGCCAACGTCAGAACCACGCAAGGTTGTCTTACCCAGAACCTTGGAGAGATGTTGGTAACTTGCGAGGCGATCTTCCCCTTTGGTCAACAGCAGTGCGATGTTGGAGTCATAGGCGCCGGCCACCTTGTAGCGCATGAACATGCCAGTGTCAGGATTGACCATACAGATCCCCTGGTCATCGCGGATTTCACCTTCGATCGGCGCTGACCAGTAACGGATCATGCCACCGGCATGGGGGGAGAGGGAGCAATCGGTAGCATTGAGACGTGCTTCCGCTGCAGCGGCAAAACGGGGGATCCGCTCAGGTTTCGGCAAACGTTTTTTGTGACGGGCCAGCAACGCCATCATTTCCACCAGTGATTCAACCACGAAGAAGTCGTTTTTATCCTTCGGATTGGTGAATTTAAGCGAGTAACAGAGTTCTGAAACCCGATGTTCAACCTGAATGCGGGTATTGACTTCCATGAAGTAGTAACGGTCACGGTCAACGATACATTCAAAGGTTGAGGCAGAATCGAGTCCAACCGCCATACCGAACTTGGTGGAATCTTCTTCCATCCGTTTAAGAACCTTGAGGTCGCTTTCCAGCGCAGCTACTTCGGCCTTCCGTCCGGCTTTTTTAGCTTTTTCAATGGCCAGCGCCAGACTTTCCTGAGTAACTGAAATTTCCAGCAGTTTCTGTTCATGCATCTGCAACGAGCAGTCACGACCCCCCAGGGAAACACACCACTCGCCATTACCGATCAACTGGATTTCGTTATGGCGAGTCTGCTCGATATTGAGCTCTACCAACACGTTTTTGTTGTCACCAACGCCATTGGCCTTGACTTCGTTTAAGATTTCGCGAACCAGCACCGGTGCATCCACCGCTGCTTCTTTAATCTGCTCATCGGTCGGCTTTTTAATGGAAAGCAGTGCGGCGCCCAGGATACGCTGTCCTTTACCACCACCGCCACCGATTGCCTTCAGACGGATGCGGCTCCCCGGGTACTCCTTGAACATCGCTTCCACTTCGGCCTGCACCTGTTCCGACATTTCATCAACCGTATACAGGTCAAGCCCCTTTTCATAGGAGGCGTACAGGATCTGATCTGCCAGATCCTCCAGAGAAACGTTCTTGTCGTTCAGGTAGGCAGCATCAATCGTCAGGTCATGGGATTTGGCCAATGCCAGCAAATTTTCACGACTGCCATGTTTTTTAACCAGCGTACGGGCAGTTACATTGTTAATCCCCGGTGTGACACTAACGCCCACCGAAAGTGCTGTCCGCTTGGCTTCGTCTTTTTTACCGGCATCCGCCTGGGTACGTGAATTGGGGCCGATAAAATTCAAGCCGGCATTTTCGATCGCTGCAACAAACTCCTCATCTTCTGCCATGAAGCCGTATCCGGCAAAGATTGAGTCATAGCCATTATCCTTGGCAATCTGGATGATCTGGCCGATGCGCTCAACTCGCTCTTCCTTGCTGGCGCCGCTGTAATCGGGAACACGGTGGACACGGCTGGAATCGGTCAACTTACGCAGTTCGGGAGCCAAAGCATTAGGGTACACGATGGAGTCTTTTTCCGAAAGCAGAATACCGTAATGGGAAATCCCCATTTCATCGTACACATCCATCGCTTCCTTACGGATCGGCCCACGACAAACGATCAACGGCTTCAAATCCTCACTGGCAAAGGAGCGCACCCATTCCGAGTCTGACTTCCCAAGGCGACGGTCACGGTGAATCAAGGGGTTATTCATGTAAAGGTCGTTCATATATCTATCTCCAATTAGATTGAATATTTTTATCTCGCCACAGGAACGGAGAGGCAGAGAGGCATGTAAAAAGACAGCACCTGGAGCGCTGAAATCAGTCTCACTGATTAGTCCCTCTTTCTCTGTGACCCTCTGTTTTCGAGCTACATCAATGGAATTCCCGCTGGGGAGCCATCATCGGACCTGGCTTATAATGCCGCATCAGGAAGGAGATGTTTTCACCGAGCACCTGACGCAGGTCGGTCGGCATGACGATCGACGAGATCGAACCGAGTGCCAGTCCTTCTTTGGGGTTCATCAGCTCTTTTTCATAACGTTGATTGAGCGCAACCTCTTGCAGTTTCAGCCATTCCGTAGCTTCTTTTTCAGCATCTTTCTTGGCTTCGGCCGGGTCTGATCCTGCCTTGACCCGCTCCTCTACCCCTTTTTTAACCAGTTCGGATGCTGTTGCACGGGCTTTTCGCAGTTCATCCTTGTAGACGAATTCTTTCCCCGCCGGCCCCATAACAGCCAGACGTGTGGTAGGAAGCGCCAATACCAGATCCGCGCCGGTCGGATAGTTATTGTAGGAAGCATACGCTCCGCCGTAGGCATTGCGCAGAATCAACAGAATGCGTGGCGTGCGAACATCAACGATGGAATCGAGCATGGAACGGCCAGCCTGGACAATTCCGCGCGCTTCCTGTTCACGACCGGGAAGGAAGCCGGTTGTATCTTCCATGAAAATAATCGGGATATTGTAGATATTGCAGAAACGGACAAAACGGGCAATCTTAACCGCCGAATCGCAATCGATCTGACCGGAGGAAACAGCCGAATTGTTGGCAACAAAACCGACCACCTGCCCACCGAGACGGCCAAAGGCAGTAACCACCTCACGGGCACGTTCCGGTTGCAGTTCAAAATAATCACCATGATCACAGACCTGCTGGATGATAATGGAAACATCAAAAGGTGTATTAAAACCGGTCGGTGAATTGAAGGCCTTTTTCAACAGTGTATTGATTTCCCAGGTTTTACGATTGAGCGGATCACTGGTTTCCTGAAATGGTGCAGCAACGCTGTTGTTATCGGGAATATAGGAGAGCAGACGAACTGCAGTACGAAGTGCAGCGACTTCATCGGTTACGGTCAAATCGGCCACACCGGTACGACCATGAACTTTAGGTCCACCCAGTTCTTCCGGAGTTACATCTTCTCCCAGAACCGATTTAACAACCCCGGGACCGGTCAATCCAAAAAAGGTATCGTTAGGCTGAATAACAAAACTTCCCTGACGAGGCAGATAGGATCCACCACCGGCATTAAAGCCAAACATACACATGATGGAGGGAACAACACCGCTGATACGGCGAAGCGCCGTAAATGCCTCGGCATACCCATCCAATCCACCAACACCGGCAGGGACAAAGGCACCGGCGGAGTCGTTCATGCCGATTACCGGAATCCCTTTTTCACCGGCCATGTTGAATAATTTTGCCAATTTACTACCGTTAGTTGCATCAATGGAACCGGCACGCACGGTAAAATCATGTCCATAGACTGCAACGTCACGACCACCAATGTTGAGTACCGCAGTAACAAGTGAGGCACCATCAAGGTTTTTACCCCAGTTTTGAAAAAGAACGTTGGGCTGTTTGTCGGAAAGCACCCGCAAGCGTTCCCAGACGGTCATACGCTTTTTGAAATGCTGTTTTTCGATCTGATCAACCTTTACCGACTTGATCGGACGCTGAATCAGTTCGTACCCTTCTTTCATCGCCTCTTCATAGCCACCAGTTGTTTTGGAAATTTCACCCGGAATATTAAATTCCAGTGTTTCGGGTGGGTCAAACGGGTTTTTCAAAATTGGCTTGGGTGCTGTGCTTGACATTGTTACCATCCTTTGGTGTGGGATTATTCTACAACCTTGTGTATGAATTAAAATTACTGACAGAACTGATTTCCGGAACCTGCTACAAATCTACGGTTAACGTGTGACAACGGCCAGAACCTTGACTTCATCGCCATATTTTGACAACAGGCGATGGCGCAGAGATGAATCAAAATAGACGCAATCCCCCTCTTCCAGCACGAAGCGGCGTTCATCAAGTATCAACTCTGCCGTACCTTTCATGATGAACAGAAATTCCTCACCATCATGACTATAGGTATTCTCTTCCAGCGCTTTTTCAGTAACAGCAAGCAGAAACGGTTCCATTTTCTTGTTCTGTTTGTGAAACGAAAGGGATTCGTAGGAATATCCCTGGCTGGTGCCGGCTCGCGAAATCACGCGCGGAATTGCCTTGCGTTCAGAGGCGCGAACTATTTCATAGCGACACTCTTCTTCTTCATCAGCAAAGAAAAGTCCGATTTTTACATCAAAAAATTTCGCTATTTTGGATAGTGTTGCGATGGGGGGGGAAACATTATTGTTTTCAATTTGCGATATGAGAGCTGGCGAAAAGCCGGTTTCCTTTGCAACAGCCTGTAACGTCAGCTTTTTCGAAAGGCGGAGTTTTTTTATTTTGGCTCCAATATTGTAATTGTTCATCCGGGCTCCGACATAAAATAAAACCAGTTTTTATGCGGCGTTTTGTATACAATTTGAGCTGCGATGTCAATCAAATATTTTTACTACGGATAAAGTTTGCTGGAGGATTGGGGGGGCAGAGGGGGTAAATAAAATCAGTATTCAAAACAATGGTAAGGATCGGGGCGTGGGGTACGGCTGTCAGCCAATTAACGATTAAGCACGAGATAAATTTAATTTATACACAAATCGGAGAGATCATCGGAGCCCCCCGCTAACAGACATAATCAACATTCGTAAGAGTTGGTCAGACCGGGAGTACATTTGCATAAAGCCAATCCAATACTCTCTCCGATTTTGTGCGAAGTTACTGCTGATGTTACGACCTTACTGTCTCAGCTTGCGCGCCAGCAACTGCAGGGTATGTAATACTTCTACCTTTGAACCATGCTGTTTCAAACCATCGGACAACTGCATCATACAACCGGGACACCCGGTGGCAACCGCTTTGGCAGCTGTTGCGATAATGGCCAGACTTTTTGCTTCATTAATGGTCATGGATGAACCGTAATGGTAGACGTTAAAGGTTCCTCCCAGGCCACAACAACGGTCAGCCCCTTCCATTTCTGCCAGTGTAACACCCGGTGTTTGCTTGAGAAGCTCCCGCGGCTGCTTGGTAATACCACGCGTTCGCAGATGACAAGGGTCATGGTAGGTTATGCTCAAATTTTCACCCGCACCGGTTTCACCCGGGTCGAGCCCCAGTTTATGCAGCAGTTGAGCGGCATCAACCGTTTTGGCAGCCAACGCTTCCAGGCGTGATTTCAGTTCCGGATTACGCTTGCCAATTACCAGCGGATAGAGACGGTGTAATGCGCCACCACAGGTAGCACAGGCACTCATGACATAATCTGCTTCATAGCGTTCCAGCTCCAGCAGATTTTTTTCTGCCAGTTCCCGCACCGTATCCAGGTCTCCTCCCGACATTCCGGGAAGTCCACAGCACTGTTGACCTTTAGGAATAATAATCGTACAGCCAAGATGGCGGAAGAGCTTTACGGCAGCTTCCCCAATTTCGGTATAGACAAAATTGGTCATACAACCTACGAAAAAGACAATCCTCGGCTTCCCCGGCTCACCCGGGATCACTTCAGGATGGCAATCCATAAAAGCTTTTTTGGCAATGGCAGGAATATGACGGGTATTCCCCACAAACGGGAGCGGAAAACGAAGGCGTAGTCCCGATGTTTCCGGTATTTTCTTAAAAAACAGCGGACCGAGCAAGGAAGCAAGCTTGGTTCCCATTTTCATACGGGTACGATTCTTGATAACTTGACCAATTGCGGCATGAAAGGTGGTCAGACCCCGTTTTTTTGCAAGCGCTTCGCGGGCGGCAATCACAATTTCATCCGTTGGCACTTCATTGGGGCATTTCTCGACACAACTACCACACAGCAAGCATTTTGACATCGCTTCGTAGGTCTGATCATCCAGTTCGATATCATCTTTTAATATATGCTGTGCCAGGGCAATCTTTCCGCGCGCAACCGCCGGTTCTCGTCCAAAGGCGGTAAAGGCAGGACAATTGGCTCGACAGGCGCCACACTTGACACATTTTTTAAGTTGCTCTTCCACCCGCTGCAGAGCCGTATTTTCTGATTCAGACATGACAGATTCCTTTATAGATGACGCATAACATCAAGTTTGTTCGCTGAAGATTTGAGCACTGAAAATATAAATTTCGCACTCCTGCTGCCAGGCATTTTCAGACAATCCGGCCTTGAGACAGGTATGTCGCAGAAATTCGTCCCGATCCCACCCATATTCCACCGCCACCTGCGGTAACAGTACGCCACGATTATGCCCCTTGATCAGATAGAGCCCATGTTCACCAACGCGAATATCATCAAGGTCAGATATGCGAGTCAACGGAGAAAGAACTGAAATTTCCAGGTCAAACGAGCGTAGATCATGCGCTTTCATTGGATAAAAACGGGGATCACGGGTCGCAGCTGACACGGCCATTTCCTGCACCAGCAGATATAATGGCTGATCGGAAATAAAATTACCAATACAACCACGTAACTGACTGTTTTGATGAATCGTCACAAAACAACCACTCTGCTGTAACAGGCCGGGGGAATCAGACACGACTTTTTCCACCTGTCCGCTTGTCACGTACGACACAATCGTGGATCGTGCAATACCAAGCAGGAACTGCTTCTCAGCGTCCGTCAAACGAGATTTCATGGAGTCCTCCCGGCAACCAGTTTTTTATGATAAAAAGCCCGGAAAACAGAGTTTTCCGGGCTTTCATCGTGCATATCTGTGGCAATTTAGTTAGGATATACGGAAACTTTTTTCCGGTCTTTTCCCATCCGTTCAAAAGTCACAATCCCCTCAATCAGTGCAAACAGGGTGTAATCCTTGCCGCAACCGACATTATTACCGGGGTGAATCTGTGTCCCATGCTGACGGTAAATGATATTACCTGCTTTCACCAACTGGCCACCAAACTTTTTACAGCCAAGACGCTGGCCATCTGAATCGCGACCGTTACGTGAACTACCTACACCTTTCTTATGTGCCATTTCCGTATCTCCCCAGAAAAATATGTATTAGTGTGAACTGCCGGAACTTATGCGCTGATTTTCTCAATCTTGAGAACGGTTTTAAACTGACGATGGCCGCGCAACTTGCGGGTACCTTTACGGCGTTTGGACTTGAAAACAAGAATTTTCTTGTCTTTTCCCTGGGCTGCAATCTTGGCAGTTACCACTGCCCCGGCAACAACGGGAGCACCAACGCTGATCTTTTCGCCGCCAACCATTAAAACGTCGGCAAACTCGATGCTATCGCCAATTTCTCCCACCAGTTTTTCAACCTTGAGAAATTCACCTTCAGAAACTTTGTATTGTTTACCACCTGTTTTAATAACTGCGTACATAGCCGTCTCCATCCGCTTCATTTTTTAAAGAGTTTTGGAATATAAGGGCATATGATTAATCTGTCAAGCAGATTTTTCATATACCGATCATCTTATTTTCGTTATTGCCAAGCAAAGCAACGAGACAGTATCATGGAATCCTCAATCAATCAACAGTTCATAACCCCATAATTTCTGGCGACAAAGGATTGTGCCAACGTGCCATCAGATCTCCGTACGTTTATAGCCACACTGGAGCATACGCACCAGCTGACTCGAATTTCCGCTACCACAGACCCACTGCTCGAAATCGCAGCCATCACCTGCCGCATCTGCCAACAGCAGGATGGAGGCCCAGCATTACTGTTTGAATCACCCCGTGGCAGCCGTTTTCCGGTTGCCACCAATCTATTGGGATCCCATCAGAGGGTGGCATTGGCATCAGGCACTGGGGATCTTAATAAACTGACAATAAAAATACGCGAACTGCTCCGGCAACTCCCCAACCTGCAATTCGAAACACTTGACCAGCAGCTTTCCCAATCTCCCGTTTTTTCATCATTCGCACGCACTCCGGCCACACCAGCGTGGGATCAAACCCAGCCGGTTTCCGACCTGTCACTCTTTCCGTTTCTACAAAATTGGCCAGGTGACGGCTCCGCCAACGGATTTCCACGTTACATAACCCTCGGGCAATGCCACACAACCGCGCCCGACGGCTCAACCCCCAACTGTGGCGTTTACCGTGCCCAGATTTGCGGCAAACAGCAACTTGCCATTCGCTGGAACGCCACCAGCGGCGCTGCCCGACACCTGAAACAATACCGTCGCAACAATCTACCAATGCCGGTGGCACTTGCCCTGGGTGGCGATCCGGGCCTCTTGCTGGCAGCCATGATGCCATTGCCGGGTAATCTTGATGAAGTCACCTTTGCCGGTTTCCTGCAGGGGGCGCCACAACAGTTTTCACCATGTGCGACCATCCCCTTGTCAGTTCCTGCCAGCGCCGAACTGGTAATCGAAGGGTTCGTATCCCCAAACCAGTTCTTTCAGGAGGGACCGTACGGAAACCACACCGGCTCATACTCCCCCGCCGGCAAGGCGGCACTCATGCAGATCACCCGCATCAGTCATCGCCCGGACGCCATAATCCCCGCAACAGTCGTGGGACCACCACCGATGGAGGATTGCTGGATGACAGGTGCATGGGAGCGCGTGCTGCTGGCATTCCTCTCAACAATGATTCCCGCAATTGTCGACATCCATATTCCGCTCGCCTGGAGTTTCCACCAAAGCGCCATCATTTCTCTTGAAACTCCCTCCTCCGGCATGGTAAGGGACATTTCCGCGCAATTATGGAAACTCAGCTGGTTTAGCGCTTCACGAATTCTGGTATTTGTTGCTGCCGACGAGACTCCGCTGGCCAAAACCGATATTTCCTGGAGGTGTATCAACCTGGTTGATGCAACAGATGACATGATCTTCGATGCCACACATACGAAAATTGCGCTTGATGCAACCGGCCGCGGCAGAACAACACCCCGCCTGATTCATGACACTGCAACGGAAGCAGCGGTTTCTGGCCGATGGGAGGAGTTTAGTCTTGCGTAACCTGATGTATTTATTTGCACTATCGATGATCCTTACCATTTCGGGCTGTTATCATATGAGGATTGACCCCGAACCACTCCCGACCGAAACCGTGGTCACCTCAAAATCAACCGAGACGGCAAGCCGCATCATCAAGCGAGTGCTAGAGAATGACTTGCAGGTCAGAATTCTTGATGAACGGAACAACGGCAACATATTGATTTCTGCGCCGCGCCATTTTGCCACTGAAACCGGATTTGGCCAACCAGACGGGGGACGCCAATATTATCTGCAATTACAAATTGACTTCATCCGGGAGCAAAATCGCAGCTATATCCGCCTTTCTCCCTATCATTATGAGTTACGCACATCCTATGCATATGGCCTGGAAGGGCAGGTCAAGACACTCTACAAAATATATCCCTACCCCGAATACCCCGGCATGTTTGATATCAGCTACCTTGAGAATGAATTGAAACGAATCGCCAGCTTGCTTGAACATGCACTGAAAGACATACAATGACCGCAGAGACATCATTCTTCAGCAAACTTTCCATTTTCATGGAAATGATCAAATTTTCCCACACCATTTTTGCACTCCCCTTCGCGCTCACCGGGGCATTGCTGGCAGCCAACGGCATGCCAACCGGTGCGACCATCACCTGGATCGTCCTTGCCATGATTGGAGCCCGCACCGCTGCCATGGGACTTAACCGTTTAATAGATGCGGAGATCGATGGCCGTAACCCCCGTACAGCCAATCGCGCCATTCCGGCTGGCCTGATCAGCAAAACCTTTACGCTTACCATCATCATCGGATCAATAGCACTTTTACTGATTGCCGCTGCCCGTCTTAACCCGCTCTGCCTCAAACTTTCACCACTGGCAGTCGGATTTCTGGTACTTTACTCCTACTGCAAGCGCTTTACGTCGCTGGCGCACCTTGTACTCGGCATCTGCCTGGCTGCTGCACCACTCGGGGCCTGGATTGCTATCAGAGGAACTATTGACACGGCTGCCCTGGTACTGGGTTTGCTGGTACTGTTCTGGGTAGCCGGCTTTGATATCCTCTATGCCCTGCAAGACCTGGAATTTGACCGGGCCGCCGGACTGCATTCTATACCGGTACGACTCGGAGTATCGGGGTCACTCTGGGCTGCCCGTATATTTCATCTCGCAATGCTCGGCCTGCTGTTACTGCTCTGGAGCATGCTGCAACTGCAGTTACTTTTCTTGATTGGAATCGGCATATGCGCCACCCTGCTTTTCTATGAACACTGGCTGCTACGCAAGGGAGATCTGTCAAAGCTCGACGCGGCTTTTTTTTCCATGAACGGCTACATTAGCATTGCAGTTCTCGTTTTCACGTCCCTTGACCTTTTGACTCGGTGAAACCAATGGAACATACCATCATGATTGCAATCACCGGCGCATCCGGCTCCGTGTACGGACTACGCCTGGCCGAGCAACTCGCACTGCTGGGATACCAGATTTTATTCGTAGCCAGCGGCAGCGGCTGTGAGGTATGCCGGGAAGAAACCGGGCTTGACCTTTCCGGTGACCTGACAAAAGCAACCGAACGCCTCCACGCCCACCTTGAAATTTCACGCGGCATCAGCATGGTACACCCTGATGATCTTTTTTGTGCCGCAGCCAGCGGATCAGCTGCACCGGAAGCGATGATCATAGCACCCTGCAGCATGGGGACGCTGGCACGGGTTAGCCATGGTATTTCCAGCAATCTGATCGAACGGAGCGCCGACGTTATGTTGAAAGAGCATCGGCCGCTGCTGCTGGTTCCCCGTGAAACCCCATTGTCCGACATTCACCTGGAAAACATGCTCAAGCTTTCACGATCAGGAGCACGCATCATCCCGGCCATGCCGGCCTTTTACAGCAAACCGGAAGCAATCATCGACATGATCGATTTTATGATCGGTAAAATACTTGATCAGCTCAACATCCCCCACACTCTGTATCAACGCTGGGGAGCACAACAAGTCGCATACCCCAAATAAGGTACTCACGGTAGGATCCAAGGTTTTTGTCTTATTGTCCTATTTTCAACCACACAATCACCAATAAGCATTTCAGACAGTTACACGTTCAGCAAAATTGGCACGACGCCTGCAAATGTAAAAAACAAACACATTCCTTTTGGAGGTAGTACAAATGAAAAAAGTTCTGTCCACTGTAGTTGCTGCTCTTGTTGCTGTTTCTTTCTCTGCTGTTGTTTTCGCTGCTCCTGCTCCTGCTGCTGCTCCTGCTGCTGCTCCTGCTGAAGCTGCTGCTCCTGCTGCAGACGCAAAGAAAGAAGTTAAAAAACCTGCTAAAAAGAAAAAAGCTGCTAAAAAAGCTGCTAAAAAAGCCGACGCTCCTGCTGCTGAAGCTGCACCTGCTGCTCCTGCTGCTAAGTAATTTATTTTACAAAACAGTACAAAAAAGCCGCATCAATATGATGCGGCTTTTTTGTATCCACAATCCAGCGAGGACTAATCAGTATGCATGACCACATCATCCGCGCCTTAAGCACACGAGGGGGGATCCGTATTCTCGCCTGTTCCGTGTCATCACTTGCCCGCCAGATATGCACCCTGCAGCGCACATCCGCCACAGCCAGTATTGCTCTGGGGCGCGGACTTGCCGCAGGAGCACTCATGGGAGGTCTGCTCAAGGAAAGACAACGAATTGCACTAAAATTCGAAGGCAATGGACCACTGCAAAAAATGATTATCGAGGCGGACCATGATGGCGCTGTTCGCGCCACAGTCGGCAACCCCCTCGCTGAAGCGGAGCCGGTAAATGGCAGATGGAATGTAGCAGGTATTATTGGCAAAGCAGGTTTTTTGACCGTATCCAAAGACATTGGCATGGGAGGAGAACCATATCGCGGTACGGTACAGTTATGTACCAGTGAGATTGGTGATGATCTCGCCTATTATCTCACAGATTCTGAGCAGATCCCTTCAGCAGTAGGACTGGCTGCCACCATTGACAGCGACTCTGTTCTGTCGGTCTGTGGCGGGTTTCTGGTGCAGGCACTTCCCGGCGCAGACGAATCCGAAATCGACGCAATTATGACCATCATTTCATCACTCCCTTCCCTTAGCAACATATTACAAGAAGAGGGTACACAGGCACTCGTTAGCAGGCTTTTTGGAGACACTTCCTACACCCTGCTGGAAACACAGCAGCTGGAATTTCGCTGCAGCTGTAGCCATGAGAAAGTCATTCGGGCGTTGAGCACCTTCGTTCCTGCCGATCTCCACACTATGATTCATGAAGACCAGGGAGCCACCGTAACCTGTGAATTTTGCCAACAACATTATACGATTGCCGCAGAAGAACTGCATCTCCTGGCAACATCAGATAGTAGCAATTCTCTGATTGCATAAGCGATGAGAACCATTCTGTTGACGATCGAATATGATGGAACTGTCTATTGCGGCTGGCAGAAGCAGCCCAACGGTGTTGCCATCCAGCAGGTGGTGGAACAGGCATTGCGACAACTGCTCAACCACGACATCACTCTGCTTTCCTCCGGCCGTACTGACGCCGGAGTTCACGCACTCGCCATGCCGGCGGCATTCACAACCAATGCGACAATCCCGCTGACAGCCTTTGTGGAAGGAGTTAATCGTTTTCTCCCCCCCGATATTGCCATTCATGAGGCTCGGGAAGTTCACTCTACCTTCCGACCGATCAAGGATGCCATCGCCAAGCATTATCGGTACACGATCCTGCAATCAGCCGTTCGCCGACCGCTTGACCGGCACTATTGCTGGCATATCCGTGAGACACTCGATGTAGCAGCCATGCAAGCGGCAGCAGTCCATTTCACCGGAACGCACCATTTTGGTTCATTCAGGGGATCAAACAGCGCTGCGCAAACTTCCGAACGGCGAATTGATTCCGTAAAGGTAAGCCGGAATGAGGATAAAATTCAAATTGATGTACAAGGAGGAGGTTTTTTGAAAAACATGGTGAGAATCATGGCTGGAACATTGGTTGATATCGGCAGGGGGCGTTTTACGCCGAACCATATTACGACACTGTTACAACATCCGGACAGAAGCAACGCCGGAGTAACTGCTCCAGCCTACGGATTATGCCTGATCAAGGTCTACTACGACTTGGATTGACGCCTATTTCTCTGTTAACATTTTTTTCACCTGCTGCTCAATTGAACGTTCGATATCATCGTTATATCCACGATACACTTCCGCAACATTCCCCTTTTTATCGATCAGATACATGACCGGCACCGCTCTGACACCATAATCTGCCAGCAAAGCATCACCTGCCAAAGCCACCGGATAATTAATATGTTGATCAGAAGTAAAAGCAGAAACCGTACGCTCCCCCTGCTCATCAACACTCAGGCCAAGCACCTGCAACCCCTGCTTGTTATATTTTTTATTCATCTCAACCAAATGGGGAATTGAAAACCGGCAAGGCTGACACCAGGTGGCAAAAAAATCAAGTATCAGGACACGACCACGAAAGCTCTCCAGTGAAACAGGTTGTCCGGAGATTGCGATGGTTTTGAAAGGGGGAGCAGCTTGTCCGCGACGCGGCGCCCCCCAGGCTGCAAGCGTAGTGCTGAAAATCGCCACCATGACGACTATCAGCACCACCTTAAAATTACGGATAGCACGCCCCATGGCCAATATCAGAGGGCTTTAGCTATCAGCGCATCAAGCTGAGATTTGGGGACAGCTCCCACAATCTGTTCAACCACCACACCATCTTTAAATAGAATCAAGGTCGGGATACCACGTACGCCATACTTCCCAGGAGTAGCCTGGTTTTCATCAACGTTAACCTTACCCACTTTAACCTTGTCGATATATTCCTCTGCAATAGAATCAACGATGGGCGCAATCGCCTTACAGGGAGCGCACCAGGTAGCCCAGAAATCAACCAGAACCGGAGTAGTTGACTGCAAAACCTCACGGTCAAAATTTGCATCAGTAAAAGCCATTACATGTTCACTCGCCATTTGTTATCTCCTTTAGCGGATATTGGATATGCTGGATGATATACAAGACACTAAAAAAATCAAGTACAAACTCGGCACGATACAATCTATTGAAATCAATGTTCGCTCCGTGTACTGTTACCCATCATTCCTGAGCGAGCACGTAATGCCAAAGAAACTTCCCTTGCATATATCACTTGATGGCCGCAGCATCGTTATTATCGGTGGAGGCAAGGTTGCACTGCGTAAAGTGCAGTCGCTCTTGCCAACGGCTGCCCTGATTACGGTTATTACCCCCTCCCCTTCTCCTCAGCTCCTTAAACTGGCTGGCGAAAATATTCTTCAGGTAAACTCAAAGAGCTATAGTGCCACAGATATCAAACAGGCATTCATGGTTATAGCGGCAACCAACGATTCATCAGTCAATAAACAGATTACCACTGATGCCCTCCAGCAGGGATGCATTGTTATCAACGCAGATAATCCCGAACAGGGTAACTGCACTTTTCCGGCACTTCTGCGGCGTGGCGAGGTAACAGTTTCAGTAGCAACCAATGGAAAAAGTCCGGGGTATGCGGCCTATCTACGCGATCTGATTGCCACAATAATCATCAAAAAACACGGTGAAATACTGAACAATCTTGCTGCTGAACGTGAAAAGCTGTTGACGAATGGGAATAGCAAACCGTACAATAGAAAAGTTTTGCACGCTCGCATAGCAAAACTTTTGGACGAATCTATCACACACAAGGAGGGGTGACTTGACACACTTCTTTTACCTTCTGACCTTAGCGCTCTATGGCACTGCCACCATCATGTACCTGACCTGCCTGGTACGTTCATCAACTAACTTGTCGCTCTGGGCAGGGCGCCTGTTAGTTGCCGGATGTTTGACTCACCTGCTTTCAACAATCCATCTTGCCGTCAAACTCCAACACCTGCCACTCACCAACACACAGGAATCATTATCATTTTTCAGCCTTGTAATTATTGCCAGTTTCATTTTCTTTGAACGTCGGTATAAAGTTACAACACTAGGCTCATTCATAACTCCGATCGCCCTGCTTATGTTTGGAATTTCTGCCGCACTGCATGGTGCCGTAAAACCGCTTCCACCGGTTCTGCAGAGCAACTGGTTCTGGATTCATGCCTTACTGGCATTTTTCAGCTATGCCGCTTTCACTATCGCCGCTGGTGTGGCAGTCATGTACTTGATACAGAACCATTTTTTAAAGAAAAAACATTTCTCGGGGCTTTTCCAGAAACTGCCAGCGCTTGATACCATGGATGACATCAGCTACCGTTCGCTGGCAATCGGATTTCCGTTGTTAACCATCGCAATCATTACCGGCTCAATCTGGTCGGAGAAAGCAATCGGGAGTTACTGGAACTGGGATCCCAAGCAAACCTGGTCGCTGATTACCTGGATGCTCTACGCAGCCCAATTGCATGGCCGTCTGGTTATTGGGTGGCGCGGCAAACGGGCAGCGATCCTTTCCATAACAGCATTCGTCGTATTATTGATCACGTTTTTAGGTATGAAGCACAGCATCAACTGGTAACAGATCCATGAATCATAGATATATCTCCACAAAGACTGGGTTATAGATGAATATCATTGTCGTTGGACTTTCACATAAGACCGCAAACGTTGAAATACGGGAAAAGGTTGCCTTTGCCCCGAGCCAGATTGAAAAGCCGTTGGCCGAGTTGGTTGCGCTGGACAGTATTATCGAAGGTATTATTGTCTCCACCTGCAACCGGGTTGAAATTTATGCTACTACGCGCGATATCGCCGGTGGCATTGCCCGTATCAAACGTTTCATGGCTGACTATCACCATCTGTCGTTAGAGACTCTGGAACCGCATCTTTACTGCCACCACTCCGAAGATGCCATCCGCCACGTATTCCGGGTAGCGTCCAGCCTTGATTCCATGATTGTTGGTGAACCACAGATTCTTGGACAGATCAAAACCTCCTACGGCTACGCAGCTGAATACAAATCGTCCGGTATCATTCTCAACCGTTTCCTTCACAAGGCATTTTCAGTTGCCAAGCGGGTCCGTACGGAAACAAAGATCGCATCCTCCGCAGTTTCGGTTGCCTTTGCCGCCGTTGAATTGGCCAAAAAAGTCCTTGGGGATCTCTCGGACAAGACCGTTATGCTGGTTGGTGCCGGTGAAATGTGCGAATTAGCGGCAAAACACTTTATGAACTGTGGCGCCAAAGGGGTCATGGTTACCAACCGCACCTTTGAACGGGCAGAAAAACTGGCGGAAGAATTTGCCGGCGAGGCAGTACATTTCGACGAGCTATTTCAGCACCTGCACCGGGCTGACATTGTCCTTTCATCCACCGGTGCCCCGCACATCATTATCGGCCCCAGAGATGTGGAAGATGTTATCAAACGCCGCAAATTCCGGCCCATGTTTTTTATCGACATTGCCGTGCCACGCGACATCGACCAGAAAGTCGACAATGTGGATGGCGCCTTTCTCTTTACAGTGGATGACCTGCAGGAAATTGTACAGGCGAACCTTGCCCAACGGAGCCTGGAAGCTGAAAAGGCCGAACAGATCATCAACCAGGAAATCGGACAATTTCATAAATGGCTTTCCTCGTTGGAAGTGACCCCCACGATTGTTGCCATGCGTTCCCGCTTCGACGAGATCAGGCGGGTTGAATTGGAAAAAACCATTGCCAATTGGAAAGATCTCCCCCCAGATGCTGAAAAGCGGCTGGAAACCATGACCATGGCAATCATGAACAAGATGTTGCACACCCCCACGGCAGTTCTCAAAAAAGCGGGACAGGGTGGAAGAGTCGACCTGTATATTGATGCCATGAGACAGCTGTTCGAGCTGGAAGCGGCAGCCGAAGAGAACGAAGAACTTGACTTGGAAGAATAGCGCAACGCCATGCACCTGCCACCTCTAATCGAGGGTACACTGATCAAGCGCTATAAACGCTTTCTGGCAGACGCGGAACT
>Ga0209798_10000448_pt1 | contig 24537 bp, 22 predicted proteins | sample DOMMetBare3Fresh_FD_187475 | JGI IMG/M metagenome (GOLD analysis project Ga0209798, IMG submission 187475) | Wetland sediment microbial communities from St. Louis River estuary, USA, under dissolved organic matter induced mercury methylation -... | ecosystem: Environmental > Aquatic >... | reverse complement strand
GATGCCAAAGCGCATGGACCCGAAACCATTGACGGAGTGTGCGTCGGTCGAGATCGCGAGCTTGACGCCCATCTCCTTCGCCGCATGGGCGTGGACATCGTTCAAGTCCAGCCGATCGGGTTCGGCGTTGATCTCAAGGCAGCATCCCAGATCGCGAGCCGCGGAGATGACGCGATCCATGTCGATCGCGTAAGGCTCTCGTTCACCGATCAATCGTCCGCTCGGGTGGGCAACGATGGAGACATGGCGATTGGTCATGGCGCGAACCACACGATCGGTTTGCGCCTCCTGCGCCAAGTCGAAATGCGAATGCACGGCGGCAACCACAACGTCCAGGCGCGCCAGGATTGAATCCGGCAGATCGAGGCTGCCATCTTTCAGGATGTCGACTTCGATACCTTTGAGGATGGTGAAGCCATTGAGCGTCTTGTTGAGCCGCTCGATGTCGCGGATTTGGCGCGACAGCCTTGCAGCGTCGAGACCATGCGCCATTGCCACGCGCCGGCTGTGATCGGTCACGGCCATGTAGGCGTAGCCGCGCGCCTGCGCGCCCGCCGCCATCTCGGCGATGGTCGCGGTGCCGTCGGTCCAATCCGAGTGCACGTGAAGATCGCCTCGAATATCCGACAACGCCACGAGTTCCGGCAATCGGTGGGCCTTGGCCAACGCAATCTCGCCGCGGTCCTCGCGCATTTCCGGCGGGATGAATGCCAGCCCGAGCTTCTGGTAGACCTCCTCCTCGGACGCGCCTGCGATCCGCCGCCGGCCCGCGAACAGCCCGTACTCGTTCAATTTCCAGCCGTGTTCGTTGGCGAGACTGCGCAACGCGATGTTGTGGGCCTTGGAGCCCGTGAAGTAGAGGAGGGCTGCGCCATAGCTCTGCTCCGGCACGACGCGAACATCGACCTGCAGTCCGGAGCGAAGGACAACGGTGGTCCGCGTGGGGCCATGCGCCAGAACCTCCCCGACGTTCTCGTATCCCAGCAGCCTGTCGCCCACGGCGGGCCCGTCCTGCGCCGTCACCAGGACGTCGAGATCGCCGACCGTGTCACGGCGCCGGCGGTAGCTGCCCGCCACGATGACGCGCTTGCCATCGCGCAGAAAAGTGACGAGCGCCTCGGCCTCGGCTTCAGCTACCGAAAGCTTGAAGCGCTTCTCCGCGGTCGGCTTTTCGAGCCCTGCCAGAATTTTCTTCTCGATCGTGGGGCCGAAGCCGCGAATCGCGCGTAATCGCCCGGCTGCGATGGCACGGCGCAAATCGGCCAGTGTGCGGACCTTGAGCTGGTCGTGGAGGAGCTTGACCCGTTTCGGCCCAAGACCCGGCAGCGCGGCGATTTCACCAAGCTGCCCCGGCAGCTTTTTCTTCAAGGAGTCGAGCAGCTCGAAGTGACCACTGTCGACAATGTCAGCAATCCTGTGGGCCAGGTCCTTCCCGATCCCCGGCAGCTCCGACAGGTCACGGCCTGCGGACAGCAGGCTCGTCACGCTCTGGGGCAGTGAATCGATGACCCGCGCCGCCCGCCGATAGGCGCGGACGCGAAAGGGGTTTTCTCCCTGGATCTCGAGGAGCTCGGCGGCCTGGTCGAACATGGCCGCGATTTCAGCATTCTGGACCGGCATGGGTCGGAGCCCGTGGCACAGACGCTATTTCGCATGACCGTGTCCGCGAATTTTTGATGCAGATCACGGGCTTCGGACGAACTGCCCGGTATTGGCGCTCGACGGCCCGGTGCGCCGGCATCGATTGCGGCGAGGAAGGCGGGGAGCTGTTGCCGCAAGAGGCAAGCCATGAGCGCACTCGCCAGCGACATTTCGCGCCACGTGTGGGAGACGAAATACCGCTATGTCGAGGGCGAGACGCGCGAAAACACGATCACAGACAGCTGGCGTCGCATCGCGCACGCGCTCGCGGCCTGCGAGCCCCATGATGCGGCCGCCTGGGAGCAGCGCTTCTTTGATGTCCTAGTGGATTTCAAGTTCCTGCCGGGCGGCCGCATCCAGGCGGGCGCCGGCACATCACGCAACGTCACGCTGTTCAACTGCTTTGTCATGGGGACCATCGAGGATTCCATCCCCGGCATTTTCCAGGCGTTGCAGGAAGGTGCGATCACGATGCAGCGAGGCGGCGGCATCGGCTACGACTTCTCGACGCTGCGGCCCCGCGGGATGCGCGCAAAAGGCACCGGCAGCATCGCGTCAGGCCCGGTCTCGTTCATGCGGGTGTGGGACGCGATGTGCGGCACCGTTCTCTCCACAGGCGCCCGCCGCGGCGCCATGATGGCGACGCTGCGCTGCGACCATCCCGACATCGAGGAATTCGTCACCGCCAAACAGCAGCCCGGGGAGCTCCGCCGGTTCAACCTGTCGGTCCAGGTGACCGACGCCTTCATGAAGACGGTGCGCGGTGACGCCGAATGGCCGCTGGTGTTTCCGGCGGCAGCCGTCGACGGAGATGACGAGGCGATCACGCGCGAATGGCCGGGCGAAGCCCGACCAGTTCCTTGCCGCGTTGTCCGGCGCATCAGCGCGCGGCAACTGTGGGAACGCATTCTGCGCGCGACTTATGACTATGCCGAGCCGGGCGTGCTCTTCATCGACCGCATCAATCAAGTGAACAATCTTTGGTACCGAGAACGCATCGGCGCCACGAACCCCTGTGGGGAGATTCCGCTGCCGCCCTATGGGGCCTGCAACCTGGGCTCGGTCAACCTGACACGCTTCGTGACGTCGCCCTTCACGCCACAGGCCAAGATCGACACCGAGAGCCTGGTGGCGATCGTGAACGTGGCCGTGCGGCTGCTTGACAATGTGATTGATGCGTCGCGGTTCCCGTTGCCGCAACAGGCCGAGAGCGCACGTGGCTCGCGACGCATTGGCCTTGGAATCACAGGCCTTGCCGATGCACTGGTGATGCTGGGACTGACCTACGGCAGCGACCGCTCCGTGGCGGTGGCCGCCGATGTCATGCGGCTCATCTGTCACACCGCCTACCGCGCCTCGATCGCGCTCGCCCGGGAAAAGACAAGCTTTCCGTATTTCGACCGGGACAAGTATATGCAGAGCGCCTTCGTGGCGAGCCTGCCCGATGCCATTCGGCATGGCATTGCGACCCATGGCATCCGCAACAGCCACCTGATCGCCATTGCGCCAACCGGCACCATCAGTCTCCTGGCCGGCAACGTGTCGAGCGGACTAGAGCCCATCTTTGCCGCCGCCTACGTGCGCAAAGTGCTCACCGAAGGTGGACAGACGCAAGAATTCGTGCTGACCGACCATGCGCTGCAGCGCTGGCGCGACGTGAATCACACGACCGTGGGGGTTCCGAACGGCCTCATCACCGCTGGCGAGCTTTCCATCCGCGCCCATCTCGACCTGCAGGCCGCCTTGCAGCCGTTTGTCGACAACTCGATCTCCAAGACCATCAACGTTCCCGCCGAATGTCCGTTCGACGAGTTCAAGCAGATCTACGATCTCGCCTACGACAAGCGCTTGAAGGGCTGCACCACGTTCCGCCCCAACCCGGTGACGGGGACGCTCTTGAGCGAAGAAGCGAGCGGGGTTGACGCTCCACACTGCTGCGTCCTCGAGCGTGAGGCGGATTGATCGTCGGTCCTTCTTGTCCATCTTCGCACCGAGCTGCCGCAATGCAGGCGCGGCCCGTTGACGCACGTGCGGTTGCGCGAATCGGAGTGCCCTCCTTCGTGCCTGCCAATTTGACCCGGATCAAAGCTCTCTGGAAGCCAATTGCTCATTTTAGTGACTCATTTTTGCCCAAGGCGAGCCATGGAATGGGAGCGAATTCGAAAGCGTCCTGAAGACCGCGCCGGCGCCAACCTCCTGGACTACGAGGAGCAGGTCAGGACGTTCTCGTGGGCGCAGGCCAGGGCGTTGCTCGAGGGTTTGCCGGGCGGCGGGCTCAACATCGCGCACGAGGCGATCGAGCGGCATGTGCTTGCCGGCCGCGGCGACAAGCTGGCGCTACGCTGGATTGGACGCAACGATGAGGTTCGCAACTTCAGTTATGCGGCGCTCGGCGCCGCAGTCAATCGATTTGCCAATGTCCTGACACGGTGCGGCGTTGCGAAAGGCGAGCGGGTTTTCTCGCTGCTCGGCCGCGTGCCTGAGCTTTATTTCGCTGCGCTCGGCACGCTCAAGAACGGCAGCGTGTTCTCGCCGCTGTTCTCGGCGTTCGGACCGGAGCCGATCAAGGCGCGCATGACCATCGGCGCGGCCAAGGTTCTGGTCACGTCCGAGGCCTTCTATCGGCGCAAGGTCGCGCCCTGGCGCGGCGAGCTTGCGAGCCTGGAACACGTGTTGCTGACGGACTGTTCGGATAGCCCGCCGGCCGGCACGACCAATCTGTCGACCGCCATGGAGGATGCGTCGGATTCTTTTGCGACCATCTGGACCGAGCCCGAAGACATGGCTTTGCTGCACTTCACGAGCGGCACGACGGGGAGGCCCAAGGGGGCGGTGCATGTGCACGAAGCCGTCGTCGCGCATCACGTCACCGGCCGCCTCGCCCTCGATCTGCATCCGGACGACATTTTCTGGTGCACCGCAGATCCCGGATGGGTGACCGGCACGTCCTACGGAATCATCTCACCCCTCACCAACGGCGCGACCTTGATCGTCGATCAGGCCGAGTTCGACGCCGAACGCTGGTACCGGATCCTGCAGGATCAGAAGATCACCAACTGGTACACGGCACCGACTGCGATTCGAATGCTGATGAAGATCGGCGCCGAGGTCCCCAAGCGCTTCGACCTGTCGAGGCTGCGCTTCATGGCCAGCGTCGGCGAGCCGCTCAATCCGGAAGCGGTCGTCTGGGCGGTCGACGCCTTCGGCAAGCCGTTCCACGACAATTGGTGGCAGACCGAAACCGGCGGCATCATGATCTCCAATTATTCGTCGATGGATGTGAAGCCAGGCTCGATGGGCCGCCCCGTCCCCGGCCTCTCGGCCGGGATCGTCGAGCGGCTGAATGGCGGAGCGCTGCGGGAGATCACGGAACCGATGGCGATGGGCGAGCTCGCGCTCCGTCCAGGCTGGCCGTCGATGATGCGCGGCTACCTCAACGAAGAAGAGCGATATCGCAAGTGCTTCGCGGGTGGATGGTACCTCACGGGCGATCTCGCCATGCGCGACCAGGAGGGCTACTACTGGTTTGTCGGCCGGGCGGACGATGTCATCAAAAGCGCCGGGCACCTGATCGGACCGTTCGAGGTGGAAAGCGCGCTCATGGAGCACCCGGCCGTCGCCGAGGCTGGTGTGATCGGGATCCCGGAGCCGGTTGCAGGCGAAGTGGTGAAGGCCTTCGTCGCGCTCAAGAACGGCATCGAGCCAAGCGAAGCATTGCGCAAGGAACTGCTCGGCCATGCCCGCCAGCGCCTTGGTCCGGCGGTGGCGCCCAAGGACATCGCGTTTCGGAAAAATCTGCCGAAGACGCGCAGCGGTAAGATCATGCGCCGGCTGTTGAGGGCACGCGAGCTCGGGCTGCCGGAAGGCGACATCTCGACGCTCGAGAGCGAGGAGAAATGACCACGCTGGCTGACAAGCCGCATTTGTCGCGGCAGCATATGCTCGATCTGTTGAAACACATGATCCGCATTCGCCGCTTCGAGGACAAGTGTGCGGAGCTCTATACCCAGGAGAAGATCCGAGGCTTTTTGCATCTCTATGACGGCGAGGAGGCGGTCGCTGTCGGTATCATCCCGGTCCTCGATAAACGCGATCGCGTCGTCGCCACCTACCGCGAGCACGGGCACGCATTGGTGCGGGGCGTTCCGATGGCGACGACGCTCGCCGAGATGCTTGGTAAGCAGGAAGGGTGCAGCCGCGGCCGCGGCGGCTCCATGCACCTGTTCGATCGGGCGACCAACTTCTACGGTGGAAACGCGATCGTGGGTGGCGGCCTGCCGCTCTCGGTCGGGCTTGCGCTCGCTGATCACATGCGGCGCGCCGATATCGTCACGGCCTGCTTCTTCGGCGAGGGTGCCGTGGCCGAGGGCGAATTTCACGAGAGCCTCAATCTCGCTGCGCTCTGGGGACTGCCCGTGCTGTTCGTGTGCGAGAACAACCTGTATGCGATGGGAACAGCGCTGGCGATCTCGGAGTCGGAGACGGACATCCAGCGCAAGGCCTCCTGCTATCAGATCAGCGCGGAGGCCGTCGACGGCATGGATGTCGTGGCGGTCGAGGCGGCCGCGCGGCGCGCGATCCATGCCATCCGCGAGACCGGAAAGCCCCGCTTTCTCGAATGCCGGACCTACCGGTTGCGCGCTCATTCGATGTTCGACGCTCAGCTCTACCGCGACAAGGGCGAGGTCGAGTCATGGCGGCAGCGCGATCCGATCACGCGATTTCGATCCTGGCTCGAGACCAATCACATGGTCCACTCCGACGAGTTGACGCATATCGAAGAGGAGGTTGCCGCCGAGATCGCCGCGGCCGTCGCCTTCGCCGAAGCCGGGACCTGGGAGCCGGTCGAAGAGCTCGCCCGCTTCACCTATGAAGACAGAACTTTTGAAGACAGAGGCGTACAATGAGCCGGCGTCGCACAGCGCCGAAAGAAGCAGCCGCGCCCGCAGCGGCGGAACTCACCTATCGCGATGCGATCCGTGAAGCGATCCGCGACGCCATGCGCCGCGATGAACGCGTGTTCCTCATGGGCGAGGATGTCGGCCGCTACGGCGGCTGCTATGCGGTGAGCAAGGGGCTGCTGGCGGAATTCGGCCCCGAGCGGATCCGCGATACGCCGCTGTCGGAATCCGGCTTCACCGGCGCCGGCATCGGCGCCGCGATGGCGGGCATGCGCCCGATCGTGGAGCTGATGACGGTCAATTTCAGCCTGCTGGCGCTTGACCAGATTCTCAACACGGCGGCGACCGTGCGCCACATGTCAGGAAACCAGTTCGGCGTGCCGCTGGTCATTCGCATGGCGACCGGCGCGGGGCGCCAGCTTGCCGCCCAGCATTCGCACAGCCTGGAAGGCTGGTATGCGCACATCCCGGGCATCAAGGTATTGGCACCGGCAACGCTCGAAGACGCGCGCGGGATGTTATGGACCGCCCTGCAAGACCCCGATCCAGTGCTGATCTTCGAGAATGTCATGCTCTACAACATGACGGGAAAGCTGGCGGCGGACGCCGGTCCGGTTGAGATCGACAAGGCCGCTGTCCGGCGCGCTGGGCGCGACGTTACCCTCATCACCTACGGCGGCTCGTTGTGGAAGACGCTCGAGGCGGCCACAGCGCTCGCCGCCGAGAGCATCGATGCGGAGGTCATCGACCTGCGCAGCCTGCGGCCACTCGATGACGCAACCGTGATGGCGTCGGTGAGCAAGACACGCCGCGCCGTGATCGTGGACGAAGGCTGGCGCAGCGGCAGCCTGTCCGCTGAAATCGGCATGCGCATCGTCGAGCAGGCCTTCTGGGAGCTCGACGCCCCGATCGGCCGCGTGTGCAGCGAGGAGGTGCCGATCCCCTATCCCCGCCATCTCGAAAATGCGGCGATCCCGCAGGTGCCGAAGATCGTTGCGGCCGCCAAGTCCGCGCTCGGGCGGGCGTAAAGGAGGCCCCGTGGTCGATTTCCGGATGCCCTCGCTCGGTGCCGACATGGAGGCGGGCACGCTGGTCGAATGGCTGGTCAAGCCTGGCGACAAGGTCAAACGCGGCGACGTCGTCGCCATTGTGGAGACGCAGAAGGGCGCGATTGAAATCGAGACTTTCGAGGCCGGCGAGATCGAACAGATCCTGGTCGATCTGAACGCGAAGGTGCCGGTGGGGACTTCGCTGGCTCGGATCCGAACGGAGCTCGAGCCCACAGCCGGGCTGCCGAAGGCCGCGGTCGCTCCGCCAACAGCGGTCGTTCCGCCAATCCCACCGCCTTCCATCACACCGGCGCCGCCCCCAAGCGCCGGGCCGGTGCTGCCGCAGCCGGTGTTGCCCGTGCCCGCTGCCCCAGTGCCAAGCGTCGCGGGCCGCATGCGAGCATCACCCGCCGCGCGCCGGCTGGCGGAGCAGCGGAGGATCGATCTGGCGTCCGTCACTGGCACTGGAACAGTCGGTGCGATCCTGCGTGCTGATGTCGAGCGCCACCCCGGGCCGACGCCGAGCGCACCGAAACGCGCGATCGGGCTCGATCTCGACGCCATGCGCACCGCCATCGCTGCCGCCATGGCGCGCTCGAAGCGGGAGATCCCGCACTATTATCTCGAACATCAGGTTGACGTCACCGGCTGCGAACAGTGGCTTGCTCGCACCAATGCGGCTCAGCCACCCGAAAGCCGGCTGCTCCTTGGCGCCCTTCTGATCAAGGCCGTGGCGCTCGCCACGCGCCGGTTCCAGGCATTCAACGGCTTCTACAGTGACGGCAAGTTCGAGCCCTCGCCGGCGGTGCACATCGGTGTTGCGATTGCCATCCGCGGTGGCGGACTGGCGGCGCCGGCCTTGCATGACACCGATCAACTCGCGCTGGATGACCTGATGACCCGCATGCGCGACCTCGTTCAACGCATGCGCGCCGGACGCATCCGCGGCTCCGAGCTGTCCGATCCGACGATCACTGTCTCCAGCCTTGGGGAACGCGGCGTGGAGGCGCTCTATGGCGTGATTTATCCACCGCAGGTGGCGATTGTCGGCTTTGGCAAGGTGGTCGTGCGGCCGTGGGTCATCGACGGCGCCATTGGGCCGCGCTCCATCGTCACCGTCACGCTTGCAGCCGACCACCGGGTGAGTGACGGCCATGCCGGGGCGCTGTTCCTGGCCGACATCGGACATCTGCTGCAGGAGCCTGACGAGCTATGAGTGACATCGACATTCGCGCGGCGATAATGGAAGAGCTCGGTAATATCGCGCCCGAAGCCGACCTTGCGGCCGTCAAACCTGCGGCGGACTTGCGGGAAGCCCTCGACATCGATTCCATGGACTTTCTGAATTTCGTCATTGCCCTGCATCGGCGTCTCGGCCTCGACATTCCCGAGATCGACTATCCGAAGCTTGTCACGCTTGAAGGGGCAGTGGCCTATCTCACGGCGAAGGCGGGGCGCCGCTGACCCGGGCTCAACCCGTCCGCGCTGGTGCCTCGTGGCGATGAGAGGCCCCTTGATACCGGCTTCCGAGCAGGTCCTCGAGCCCTTGAAGAAGTACATCGACGTCGGCATCGATAGTGTACGGCGCGAGGCTCGCGCGAGCGGCACCCTCGACTCCGAATGCACGCACCAGCGGCTGAGCGCAGTGGTAGCCGCCCCGTAGCGCAATCCCGCTCTCATCGAGAAACCGACAAATATCGTTTGCGGAGAACCCCTCGATCGAGAATGAGACGACGCCCAGGCGATCGCGGGTGTCAAGCGGACCCAACACCCGCACGCCGGCAAAACGCGTCAAGCCGCCGATCAGCCGCTGCGTCAAGCGCTCCTCGTGCGCCTGGATCGCACGCCAGTCGAGCCCCTTCATCCAATCCAATGCGGCGCCCAGGCCGATCGCCTGGGCGATCGGCGGCGTGCCGGCTTCAAAGCGGCGGGGCGGCGGTCTGAAGGTGGTGCTGGTCAGCGTGACCGTCTCGATCATCTGTCCGCCGGTCATGAACGGTGGCATCTGATCGAGGAGCTCCTTGCGGCCCCACAGCACGCCGATCCCGGTCGGGCCATAGGTCTTGTGACCCGAAAAGACATAGAAATCGATATCGAGCTTGCGCACGTCGACCGGCCCATGCGGAGCGCGCTGGGCGCCGTCGAGCATGACCTTGGCCCCGACCGCGCGCGCGGCTGCCACCACGCGAGGAACGTCGGTGAGTGCACCGGTGACATTCGAACAGTGGGTGAGGGCAACGAGGCGGCAGCGGTCGGTGAGTTCTGTCTCCAGAGCGTCGAGCTTGAGCCGACCTTCATTCGTCATCGGCAGGAAACGGAGGACGATCCCGCGTCGCTTGGCGAGCTCTTGCCAGGGAATCAGATTGCTGTGGTGTTCAAGAACCGAAAGCAGGATCTCGTCCCCGGCCTTAAGCGACTCTCCCCAGGCATAGGCCAGCAAATTGATCGACGATGTCGCGCCATAGGTGAAAACGATTTCTTCGGCCGAGGACGCGTTGAGGAAACGCGCCGCACGGGCACGCGCCTCCTGATAGGCCTCGGTCGCGGCGCGCGCCCGCCGATGGTTGACTTCATGCACGTTTGCTCTCGCCTCGAGCTCGAAGCGATGCAAGGTGCTCAGCACAACGTCCGGCATTTGCGCAGTCGCGGCGCTATCCAAGTAATGCAGGCTCGTGTCTGCCAAGCTCGGAAATTCGCGCTTGAGTGCTGGTGCATCAAACATTTGGTCTCGGCTGCTCACACGGCCGCGACTGCGTTGCTGTCGCATCCGTTCGTCATCTTGGTAATATCTGTGCAACGATCCGAAACCGGGTCGTTGACCCAGGTCAATGTGCGCCCGGCGTGGCCGGATATTTGTTCGAACGGGGCACAAGGTCCGACGAGTGCATGATGAACGAACGCGTGGTGCCTGTGTTGCCGCAGGGACAAGACCAAGGTCCGCCAATCCCACCCCTCTTAGCGGCTCTGACTCCGGGCCGCAACGCCAAGACATATTGGCTGTTTGGCGGTCTCGTGGCGTTGCTACTCACCGCCGTCGTTGCGGGTGCGTGGTGGCTGTTCGGAGCGGGCGGAGAAGTCCAATACAACACCGCGCCGGTGAGCCGGGGCGCGGTCACCCGCACCGTGACCGCCACAGGCGTCGTCAATCCCGAGCTCACAATCATCGTCGGGACCTATGTCTCCGGCGTCATCCAGCACCTTTATTGCGACTACAACACGCAAGTGAAGAAAGGGCAGGTCTGCGCCGAGATCGACCCGCGCCCGTATCAGTCTGTTGTCGACCAGGCCAAGGCCAACCTCGCGGTCGCCAAAGCGCAGCTCGAAAAGGACAAGGCGCAGCTCAACTACGCCAAGTCGGCCTTCGACCGCGCGGCCAAGCTGATCCAGACCAGTGCGATCTCCCAGGACGCTTTCGAGAGCGCCAAGAGCGCCAACGAGCAAGCGCAGGCGCAAATCCTCTTCGACGAAGCTACAATCCAGCAGCGCCAAGCTGCGCTTGATGCGGCGCAGGTCAATCTCGACTATACCCGCATTATCTCGCCGGTAGACGGCACCGTCGTTTCCCGCAATGTCACGATGGGGCAGACCGTCGCGGCAAGCTTCCAGACCCCGACTCTGTTTCTGATTGCAACCGATCTCACCAAGATGACGGTTGATACCAACGTTAGCGAGAGCGATATCGGCAACGTCGAAGTCGGGGACAAGGCCACTTTCACGGTCGACGCCTTTGCCAGGCGTGTCTTCCGCGGCGCCGTGAGCCAGGTGCGCCAGTCGCCGCAGACGGTGCAGAATGTCGTGACCTATGATGTGGTCGTCAATGTCGACAACAAGGACCTCGCGCTCAAGCCCGGCATGACAGCGACCAGCCGCCTGATCGTTGATGAGCGCAATGACGTGATCCGAGTGCCGAACCAGGCCTTGCGCTACACCCCCGGGGGGATTGCCGGCGGCAGATCGCGTGACCAGGCGCGGGTCTGGGTTCGGCGCGGGCAGGAGCCGGTGCCCGTCTCCGTTGTGACCGGTCTGCAGGATGACAGCTTCACCGAGATCGTCAGTGGCGAGCTCAAGGCCGGGGATGAGGTGATTGTTGCCGAGCGGCTTGCGGGCAACAGCCGATCCAGCGTGCCGCGCTTGCGGCTGTGATGTCACGGCTTGCAGCCCAGCCAAGGATATCGCCTGTGCCGGAGCCCCTGATCAGAGTCGACAATATCACGCGGACGTTTCGTGTCGGCGACGTCGATATCCACGCGCTGCGCGGCGTAAGCCTCGTCATCGAGCGGGGCGAATTTCTCGCGATCATGGGCTCATCGGGTTCCGGCAAGTCCACGCTCATGGCAGTCCTCGGCTGTCTCGATCGGCCGACGGGCGGCAGCTATTATTTCGAGGGTACTGACGTCGCCAAGCTCGACGAGCCGGAGTTGGCGCGCATTCGCAGCGAGCGGCTCGGCTTCGTGTTCCAGAGCTTCAACCTCCTCGCTCGCACCAGCGCCATTGAGAACATCGCGCTGCCCCTCTTCTATGCGGCATCCGGGCCTGCCGGCCGCTCACTGCGCCTGGAGCGAGCGCGTTCGGCGCTGACGCTGCTCGGGCTTGCCGGTCGCGAACGCAACACACCGGGAAAGCTTTCGGGCGGCGAGCAGCAGCGGGTTGCGATCGCGCGCGCGCTCATCAATTCGCCAAGCCTGTTGCTGGCCGACGAGCCGACCGGCAACCTCGATTCGCGCACGTCGCATGAGATCATGGAGACGCTGCAACGGCTCAATCGCGAACAGCATGTCACCATTGTGGTTGTCACGCACGAAGCAGACATCGCGGCATTTGCCGATCGCGTCGTTACCATGCGGGATGGCCTGATCATCTCGGACGTTCGGGTCGAGAAGCCAACCCAGCCGGGGCGGGCGGTCGCGGCCCAACCGACGTCCGTGCGCGGGGCCTTGCTCGGAGGGCAACAGGCAGATGAGGGCAGTGCGTCGCGGTCCACCGCGTTCGGGGCTTTTGCAACGATGGTGACGGCCTCTGCAGTGCAGGCGCTCGCGCGCAACAAGATGCGATCCGCTCTCACCATGCTCGGAGTGTTCATCGGAGTTGCCGCGCTCATAGCCATGGTGGCAGTGGGTGAGGGCGCCAATCAGGCGGTTCGCAAGCAGATCGAGAGCCTCGGAACCAACCTGGTCGTGGTCATGCCGGGCGCTGCCCGCATGGGCGGCGTCCGCGGCGGATTCGGCAGCGCCTCGACGCTGACCGTCTCGGACGCGGAAGCGATCAGACGTGAGGCGACCGCGGCCAGCAGCGTTAGCTATACCATCCGGCAGTCGGGCCAGACGCAATATGCCAACCGCAACTGGAGCACGGGCATTCAGGGTGTCAGCGCCAACTACCCACCCGTCACCAATTGGCAGATCGCAGTGGGGCGCGGGATTTCGGAGGAGGACAACGACAGCGCGGCGCTGGTCGCGGTCCTCGGCCAGACCGCCTATCGGCAACTGTTCGATCCCAACGAAAACCCGATCGACGCCATGATCCAGGTCAGGAACGTGCCGCTGCGTGTGATCGGCCTTCTCGCCTCGAAAGGACAGACACCGTTCGGAATGGACCAGGATGATCTCATCATGGTTCCGTTCACGACCGCGGAGCGCAAAATTCTCGGAGTTGCCGCACCCAGTCAGCAGCAGGCGCCAATGAACTGGGTCTATCCGCCCGCACCCAACCCCTACAATCTGCAGAAGCGTCTGACCGGCCTTGTGAACCAGATCTATGTCCAGGCGATCAGTCCAGCTCAGGTCAATCCGGCGATCAACCAGGTGACCGAGATCCTTGCGCGACGCCACCGGATCAAGCCGGGCGAGACCAACGACTTCTCGGTTCGGAACCTCAGTCAGATCGCCGAGACCGCCGAGAGCAGCAGTCGTATCCTGGCGCTCTTGCTTGCCGCTGTCGCCTCGATCTCGCTGGTCGTCGGCGGCATCGGCATCATGAACATCCTCTTGGTCTCGGTGACGGAGCGAACCCGCGAGATCGGGCTGCGCATGGCTATCGGCGCGCGCCGGCTGCATGTGCTGCTGCAGTTTCTGGCCGAGGCGGTCATCCTCAGCGTGACCGGCGGGATTGCGGGGATCCTGATGGGCGCCGCCTTTTCGCAGGCCCTTTCTCTGATCGCCGGCTGGCCGGCGCCGATCTCACTCACCGCCATCGTGGGCGGCTTCGTGTTCTCGGCGGCGGTGGGCATCTTCTTCGGCTATTACCCGGCACGGAAAGCCGCCCGCCTCGATCCGATCGAGGCCTTGCGCTACGAGTAAGGCGCGTGCGTTGCGGCTAAGCGCCAACCTTGGACTTGGCGATCCAGCTGGTGCCCACTTTCACATACGATCGCTTTACAGCTGCCCAGGCGATGCGATGGGCCCGTTCCTCGCGCCCGGCTTCGCCGGCATGATCGGCATAGGCATGGTTGAATGCGGCGCGATAGATGTCCTGCGCATGATCCGGGAGATGACGCTTGACCGAATCCGGCAGGTCGGCATTGGTCTGATATGGCATGGGCTCACCTCGCGGTTCACTCTTGCAGCACGTAGGTTCCCGGCGCGTCGCAGAGCGGCGCATAGCCTGCCTCGGGCGCGCCGAGCATCCTTGGCGCAACCGGCGCGCCCGAGCGAGTCGCGAGCCAGTCGGCCCATTGCGGCCACCATGACCCTTCGTTGCGCGGCGCAGTTGCCACGAAGGCCTCGGGGTCGAGGTAGCGATCGTCCGCCTCCGTCGTCATCACCTGGAAGAAGCGGCGGTCGTGGCCCGGTTCCGACACAATCCCAGCATTGTGGCCACCGCTGGCGAGCAGATAGGTCACTTCGCAATCGGTGAGCAGGTGGATCTTGTAGGTCGATCGCCATGGCGCGACGTGGTCGAGCCACGTGCCGACGGCGAAGATCGGCAGACGGATATCGGTGAGCGCAACGGGCTTTCCCGCGGCCGCAAAGCGGCCTTCGGCCAGATCATTGTCGAGGAAGAGCCGGCGCAGATACTCCGAATGCATCCGATAGGGCATGCGCGTGGCATCGGCATTCCAGGCCATGAGATCGGTCATCGGCCGGCGTTCGCCCATCAGATATTCGCGCACGATCCTCGACCACACGAGGTCGTTCGAGCGCAGCAGCTGGAACGCGCCGGCCATTTGTCGGCTGTCGAGAAAGCCCTGCTCCCACATCATGTCTTCGAGAAACGCGAGCTGGCTTTCGTTGATGAACAGCATGAGCTCGCCGGCTTCCGTAAAATCTGTCTGCGCGGCCAGCAGCGTCATGGTCTTGAGCCGCGCGTCGCCATCGCGCGCCATGGCGGCGGCCGCAATGGCGAGCAGCGTCCCGCCCAGACAATAGCCAACCCCATGCACCTGTTGGTCCGGGACGATGCCGCGGACGGCGTCGAGCGCGGCCATCACGCCGAGCGCGCGGTAGTCGTCCATGCCGAGATCGCGATCCTCCGGGCCGGGGTTCCGCCATGAGATCATGAACACCGTGAAGCCCTGCTGGGTGAGATATCTCACCAGCGAGTTCTGCGGAGACAGATCGAGGATGTAGTATTTCATGATCCAGGCCGGCACGATTAGAACCGGCTCGGGCCTGACCTCGGGGGTCGCGGGGGCATACTGGATGAGCTCGATCAGGCGATTGCGATAGACGACTTTTCCGGGTGTCGCCGCGACGTCGCGACCGACGCGGAAATTCTCAGTGCCCACGGGCCTCTTGCCGCTGACGGAGCGCTCCCAATCTTCCATGAGATTCTGAAAGCCGCTGACGAGATTCATCCCGCCCTTGCTGATGGTATGACGAAGCGCCTCTGGATTGGTCAGCAGGAAATTCGACGGTGAAACCATGTCGAGCAGCTGGCGCGACGCGAACTCGACGATGTCCTCGTGCCGCTTGGAGGGGCCGCGGATGCCGGTTGTCGCGTTGTGCCACCATTGCTGATGAAGCAGGAAAGCCTGATGCAGGATGTTGTAGGGCCAGCTCTGCCAAGCCTCGCCCAAAAATCGCCTGTCCTGCGGCAACGGCTCGATGCAGCACCCCGTTGCTCGGCCCTCCAGCCCGTAGCGCCAGATGTAGTTCGCGAAGCGGACAGTCTTGCGCATGCCCTTGTCGAGGAGTTGCAGGCGTTTGCCCGGCGAATAGGCGAGATGGGTCGCCCAGTCGAGATAGGCATGGGCAAGAGCCGCCGGCGACAGTCCGGCCGTGAATCGCGCGGCTGTCGCATGCAGCGAGCGATCGGTAATGTCGGCTATCGCTGTGACCGCGTAGGAGTCGCGGGCCCCGGGCGCCTCAGCGGCGGCTCTCGGCACCAGGGTGCTGGCCGCTTGCGCCCGCGTTGCCACGGTGATGGCTCGGGCCCCGGCAGCGCTTGCCGCGCGGCTCATGGGCGCAGCCCATGCTTGCCAAGCAACTTCACCGTGCTCGCCTGCGGGCCTTTCTCACCCATCTCCTCCGCAAAGGTCACGCGCGAGCCGATGGCGAGGCGATCAAAGCCGTCGAGCACGCTGTTACGGTGAAAATACATTTCGCGGCCGTCGCTCGTTTCGAGGAATCCGAACTCGCCCAATTCATCCAGCCGCACGACGGTTCCGATTGGCTGGCTTTCATGGACCTTCACCTGACCCTGCAGCCGGCGGGCCTGATCCTGCAGCTGACGGCGCGCCCGCTTGAATGCGTCATTGATCGCGAATGTCAGGTCGGAATGTCGCTCGTCCGCCTGCGCGGTTCGTCCAATATTGACCTCGCGGCCATCGGGGAGCGCGAGCCGGATGTTGACCTCATAGAGCCCCCCGGTCCGGTGATGGCCGCCGGGCCCCTTGAGCACGACCCGACAGGCAGTCACTCGATTGTAACGGCGCTCCAGGTCTTCTACGTGCTTGACGATGGCATCCCGGAGTTCCGAGGTCCCATCCATGCCTTGAAAATCGATTTCGACCGGTGTTTCCATATATTCAAAATGAACCCCTCAAAGAGCTCGGATGTTGATGCATCTCAAGCCGCATCTCAAAATTGCTTCACCGGAATGTTACCGGTTCCGATCATGTCATTTGGGGCAGCCATCGAGGGCGATGTTTTCTGGGAGTTGATCTATGTCAACGACCACGACGTCAACTTGAGGTTGATGAAACAAAAAAGAGCCTCCATCTCGTTTTTTCAGTTTGGCAACCCCCACATTTGCTGATGGGCGGGGTTGGCATTTTCTTTGACGAGAAGGCTCCAATGAAGCCCACCGCGGGAGGTTGAAACGGACCTTATCATTGGACGACCGACGAAATTGCCGCGCCGCGTCGTACCAGAAGGCCGATGGAGGCTGGAATGAAGACCAAGAGCGATAAAGCTGCGCAACTGTCGGCGCTTAGCTGGATTCCTGCGACATTCGACAGCATGGGCAAGAAGCAGTACGAGGCGGCATTCGCGTTGCAGAAAGAGCTGCTCGATACCTTCGAACAAATGAACCGAGCTTGGTTTGTCCGGGCTCAGTCGGAAATTGACCTCGCAGCCGAGTTTATCGGCAAGGTGGCGGGGACACGGTCGATTCCTGATGTAGCGACTGCATGTCAGGAATGCATGAGCCGGCAACTTGAGATGCTCGCTGAAGATAGCCGGCGGATACTTGCAGATGGTGAGAAGCTCCTGCGAGCGAGCACGCGCCATCTCGGCAATGGCTCCGCCCGCGCCGCCAACTAGAGCGGCAGTCAGCCCGGCCGATAGGTTTCTTCAATGCACGACAAGTGCAATCAAAAAGGCGGGAGGACGATATGGATATGTTCGTCAGAGAGGAAAGATCGCCGCAAGTCTCGGCAGAGCAGCACGCCAAGAGCGAGCTCATGAAACGGATCCGCAAGCTGCGCTGGATCGGCATGGACGACGAAGCGAGGGTGTTGCAAAGGGCGCTCGACCCACCGCATGCGGACAGCGTGCTGGCAATGCCACATGATACCGACTGAGGCGCGTCTCCTGCTATCCTTTGACGCAGATCAGCGGTCTCAGGCGCGCCACCCTCCGTGCCAGACCGGCGCGTTCAGCCGCGGCCACGACGGCAGCGACGTCCTTGTAGGCGCCGGGTGCCTCTTCGGCGACACCGCGCGTTGAGGGACTGCGGATGAGGATGCCTTCCAAAGCGAGATCGTCGACGATCTTGCGGCCGCTCCAGCGCTTGAGCGCCGCGTGGCGGGAGAGGGCGCGGCCGGCGCCATGGCAAGCGGACGAAAATGCTTTCTCCTCGCCGCTTGCTTGACCGACGAGAACATACGAGCCCGTGCCCATACTGCCGCCGATCAGCACCGGTTGACCAAGCGGCCGAAGCGCTTCCGGCAGGCTGGGGTGCCCGGGCCCGAACGCCCTGGTCGCGCCCTTGCGATGAACAAACAGCTCGCGTCGCTTCCCATCGATGATGTGTGGTTCGACCTTACAGGTATTGTGCGAGACGTCGAACAGGAGGCGTAGGTCGCAGTGCGGGAAGAAGTGCGCAAAGACGCGACGCGCGTAATGCCCGAGGATTTCTCGATTGGCCAGTGCGCAGTTGATTGCGGCCCGCATGGCGCCGAGATAGCGCTGGCCCACCTCCGAATTGATCGGCGCACAGGCTAGCTCGCGATCCGGCAGCGCGATGCCGCTAGCTTCCGCGCTCACCACCATTTCCTTGAGAAACTCGCTTCCGATCTGATGGCCGAGGCCGCGCGAGCCGCAATGGATGGTCACAACGACATTGTCCTGCGCAAGGCGGAAGCCGTCGGCAATCACCGGATCATAGATTTGCGCGACTGCCTGGACTTCGAGATAGTGGTTGCCTGAGCCGAGCGTGCCCATTTCTCGGCGTTGTCGCTCCTTGGCGCGCTCGGACACCTGATCGGGCCTCGCGCCCGCCATTGTGCCCCGCTCCTCGATCCGATCGAGGTCGCGCATGTCCCCCCAGCCACGCTCGGTCGCCCAGCGGGCGCCGCCCGCCAGCATCGCGTCCATGTCGGCAGCGTCGAGCGTAATCGTTCCTTTGCTGCCCACTCCGGCGGGGATCTGACGGGACAAGGAATCGGCGAGCGATTTCTGGACCGGCAGGATGTCGGACACTGATAGACCGGTCAGCATGGTGCGGACGCCGCAGGAGATGTCGAAGCCAACGCCGCCCGCCGACACCACGCCGCCCCGGTCCGGATCGAAGGCGGCCACGCCGCCGATCGGAAACCCGTATCCCCAGTGGGCATCCGGCATGGCGTAGGACGCTTTGACGATTCCGGGCAGCATGGCTACGTTTGACGCCTGCTCGTAGACCTTGTCGTCCATGTCACGGATCAGGTCTTCATCCGCGTAGATGATGGCGGGCACCCGCATGGCGCCATGCGGCTCGATCCGCCAGGTGCTTGGATCAACGCGGGTGAAGCGTGACGGGTCCATATCCGACCTCCCTAGACGTCGACCACGCAAGTGGCAGACCACGTGCCGTCGGATCCCTGAGCGACTTTGAGCGCCGTATAGGTCGCGCCCTTTGGCTCGCACGCCGGGGCATGTCGATCGATATCAACCGGCTCACCCCGGAGCGTGCCATCGAGGCGAGTGCCATCAATGCGGACCGCAAAGCTGCCGAACAACATGGTGCGTACCGCCATCTCGTAGATGATGGCGTTGAGCCACTCGACAAACAGAAGTTCGAGATCCGGCGCTTCACAGCTGACCTGGATGGAGCACTGTGGCCGCACCTCCGTGTGCGTGACGATGGCGGTGAGCGCCAGCGCCCCTTGTTCAAACGCCTGCTCCACCGTCGCACCGACGCCACGAACGCCCATATCGGCGTCATGCGGGAAGTGCTCCCAGGCTGTTGTCTCGTGAACCGGGGCGGGGGACTGGTCCATGCTGCTTGCCTAAACGTCAGTGAGACATGAGGCAGCAAATCGGACCCGTCGCCAGCAGATCGTGGGTCATGCCTCCGAATATCCACTCGCCCATGCGGGAGTGCCCATAGGCGCCGGTGACGAGCAAGTCCGCCTTTTCATCCTTAGCAAGCTGAATGAGCTGTGCCGCACCGGAGCCCTCCTGCTGAAGAATGACCTTGGGGCCGACACTAATTCGATGGCGCGATAGATGCTTGGCCACGTCATCGATGTGGTCGCGCGCGGTTGCCTCCTCACCGGGCTCGCAGATCTCGACGATCGTGACCCGCGTGGCATCCCGCAGGAACGGAAGCGCATCTTGCGTAGCCCGGCGCGCTTCGCGCGTCTCTTTCCAGCCAATCACGATGTGTTCGGCCGTCAGTGAGCCAACCTTGTCGGGTACCACTAGCGCCGGCCGGCCGGCTCGCAAGATCGCCGCCCCGGAATCGAGCGCGTTGTAGGCGTCGCCCGGGCCCGTGTGTTGCCCAATCACGATGAGGTCGGCGCTGCGCGCCTCGCAGGTGAGCGCCTCGATTGGAAACTCCTGCAAGGCACGCCACTCAATCTTGCGGTGATCGGCGGCTGCAATGCGACGGAACCACTCGCCCTTGTCGGCGAGCTTGGTTCTCGTGGTCTCATTCTCGATCTCGACGAGTTCGTCACTGATGACGTCCCCGGCTGCTGCCAACGGCAGGCGATTGGCCTCGGCCGTCAGTCCAATGAGCGTTGCATGGAACTTGTCGGCAAGACCCGCCGCGAGCCGCACGCGCGGCTCGGGCGTGCCGTCGGCTTCGACATAGACCATCACTGCCGCATAGGACATGGGGAGCACCGCTCAGTAGAGGAATGGTCAATCTCTAAGCGGAGCCTGACAACAAGTAATTGATAGACATCAAAGGTCCGGCGATGGCGCATCGGATTAAACCGTGTCGTCGGGCTACCAAGCCTTTCCATTGCCGCAGAGTACCACCGCAGTGCCTTGAGCGCAGCGCCTACGCCGCGACCGTTGACGTACATCAATGACGCGTTTCGCGGCTCGGTATTGGTTGGGCCGACATGACGCAAAAATGGAGAGTTCTCATGCCGTGGTACAAACAGTTGGCAGCCGCTGCGCTCATCGGCAGTGCCGTGATGTTGACGGGATCGAATGTCGGCGCGCTTCCATTGTCGGCGGGCGCAGCGAACATCGCTGCCGATGCCGAAAGCCAGACGTTGACGACCCAGGTAGAGGCTCGGCGTAGCATTGGCGCCCCGCGTTTTAGTCGTGCACCAAGCATCGGCGTCGGCCCCCGTATTGGTGTGGGCCCGAGAGTGGGTGTGCGCCCGATCATCCGCCCGCACCGCTTCGTGCGCCGCCGCCCGTCCGTGATCATCGGCATCGGTCCCGGCTTCTACTACGAGCCTTACCCGTACTACTACGAGCCGTACTACTACGAAGCTCCCTACGACGATGCGGTCGCGTACTGTATCCGGCGCTTCCGGTCCTATGACCTCCGCACGCGGACGTATCTCGGCTTCGACGGCCTTCGTCACCCTTGCCCTTGAGCGTGAGCCGGGGGCGGCGATCTGTACCGGTCCGACGGGACAATGATTGGAGAACGTGAAATGTCACATCGCAAGTTACGAACGGCCAGCGTTCTGCTGGTAGCCGGTGTTGCGGTTGTATCGTGGATCTCTCCGTTGGCCGCGCAGCCGGGAGGTTTCGGCTGGGGCCCGGGAATGATGATGGGCCCTGGCATGATGGGATCTGGTGGAATGTGGGGTGGCGGCATGTGCAGCCCGCAAGCGGCCGGGCTCGCGCAATGGCGGATTGCGCGCATCGAGCGTGCGGTCAGGCCGACGGATGCCCAGCGGTCCAAGTTCGACGAGCTCAGGACCGCGTCGGCCAAGGCTGCCGAGACCATCACGGCCGCATGTCCACGCGAGATTCCGTCATCGCCGGTGGCGCGGCTTGAGCTTGCGGAAAAGCGGCTGACCGCGATGCTCGAGGCGGTGAAGATCGTGCGGCCAAAGTTCGAGGATTTCTATGCGTCGCTGACCAGCGAGCAGCAGTCGCGCCTCAACTCGGCCGGGCCACGGCAATGGGGATGGCGCGGCTGGCGTTGGCGTCAATGAGGTCGTAAGCCGTCACGCCGATCGAGCGCGCGCATCTCAAGGGTCGATAGAGCTATTTGGGTTCAACTGAACCCGGATAGCTGTCGACCGAGCGGCGGGTCGATCCCGGCCAGATCAGGACCATGATCAGAGCTGCGGCAGCGGCCCCGGCTCCGATCTGGAATGTGAGATTGGGCCCGCCGATGCTCCAGCACCAGCCGGCTGCTGCGCTGGCCACGAATGTTGCGAGCCCGGTCACGAAGTCATAGATGCCGAATGCCGTGCCGCGCAGGTGCGCGGGCACGGTATCGGCAATCGCGGCATTGAGCAGGCCGTAGCTTATGCCCATCTGCAGGCCCCAAAGCATCGCGCCCGCAACGGCACCCCAGACCGCGTCAGCGTCTGCCAACACGAAATCCGCCGCGATGAGGATCAGGCTCGCTGCTCCGAGCTGCAGTCGGCGATCGATGCGGTCGGCGAGCTTGCCGCAGGGATAGGCCGCCGCCGAGTAGACAAGGTAGGTCATCATGATGATGAGCGGCGTGAAGGCTTGCTCGACGCCGACCGCATGGGCCTTGAGGATTAGGAATGCCTCGCTGAAGCGGGCCAATGCGAACATGGCCGCGATGGCGACAGCCCACCAATAGGGCAGGGCAAGGCTCAGGAGCGCGCCGCGATCGACGCGCCGCCGAGTCCCGTTGTCGAGACTTGGGACACCAGGGGATTCCGTGACGCAGAAGGCGAGCACGACGATTGCGGCAAGCGCCGGCAGGAGCGCGATCCAGAAGACCAGACGGAAATTGTTGTCGCTGAGCACCATCAGGCCGATGGCCGACAGAGGGCCGAGCACAAAGCCAAGCGTATAAAGTGCCGCCCGCAGGCCAAAACCCGATCCCCGCAGCGCTGCTGGCGTCATGTCGGCAAGCAAGGCGTCGCGCGGTGCGTCGCGCGCACCCTTGCCGACGCGATCGATGGCGCGCGCTATGAATACGGTCAATGCCGTATCGGCCAGCGGAAACAGCACCTTGACCAGTGCCGACAGGCCGTAGCCAAAGACCAGCAATGGCTTGCGCCGGCCGATCAGATCGCTGAGGGCGCCTGAGAATATCTTGGTGATGGAGTTGGCAGCGCCCGCAAACCCCTCGATGATCCCGATCGAGGTCATATGCACTGAAAGGACAGTGGCCAGAAAAACCGGCAAGAGGCCAATGATCATCGCGGACGACATTGCCGTCAGCAGGCTGATCAGGCCGAGGACGATGATCTGGGCGGGAAGTCGCGGATCGGCTCCAGGTTCCGCTGATGGTGTCATAGGGGATCCGGAGCCCGATTCTTGTTCCCGCCGTGTGGAAGGAGCGAAGCGCTCCGGCGCCCGCGCGCCGGATGCGCTCTTGCAGGGTCAGCCCTTCTTCACCGCGATCTGGCGCTGCTTTTTCTGCGCCTCAGCGGTTTTGGGGAGCGTCACGGTCAATACGCCGTTCTTAAAGCTCGCTTCGATCTTGTCAGCCTCCACGCCTTCGGGAACGTAGAACGAACGTTGGAAGCTGCCGTAGCGCCGTTCCGACAGGTAGAAATCCTTCTTCTGCTCTTCCTTCTCCTCCTTTTTCTCGCCTTTGATCGTGAGCTTGCCGTCGGAGAAGCTCACGGTGATGTTGCTCTCATCCATTCCCGGGAGCTCGGCGGTGATCTCATAAGACTTGTCCTTCTCGACGAGATCGACAGCAGGCGCCTTGCCCCAGCTGATCTCGCCATGCCAGAACGGCTCGATGTCGAAGGGCCGTCGGCTGAACGGCAGCCGCAAGTGGAAGTCCTCGAACAAGCGATCGACTTCGCGGCGCAAGTTGTCGAACGGGCGCCAATCGACGGGCGAACGCTCGCTTTCCTTCGCTTCAGTCTTCACGGGCAGCTTGGTCACTGCTTCGGCCATGGTGTGTCTCCTTTCGATTCACGGGCACGCAAAGTGCCGTCATGCGAGGAGGAATACGGCTGCTGACTTGCCTGTCATTGAGGAATGTCAACAGACAATCGACAGTTGCGCGGGCCTGTGCGAATTGAGCTAGATCAACACGACAGCGCAGGGCGAGAGCAAGAAGATGGCATGGAGAACGCCATGTCCAAGCAGCAGGCAGCAGCAGGATTGATGGTCGATCGTGATGACGTCATACGCGTGCTGGGCGAGATGGATGATGCAATGATCATCGAAATCTTGGCGCTGAAGCCGACATTGAATGACCTCGAGCAGGCGGCCATGTGGAGCGCGGGAGACGGCGATGTGCTCGCTAAGCAGGGCCATCCGCTCGGCGGTGTCGTTGCCGATATTGTCGATCTTTTGACAGCCGATGAAGAAGAGCCGCCGCCCACCGGGTAGAATCCCGAGATGGATCGCATGAATCTCACGAGGTCGTCCGCATGGCTCACAAGCAGATCCTGTTTCGCTCCGCTGCCCGGGAAAAGATTCTGCGCGGCGCGACGCAGCTTGCCGACGCGATCCGCGTGACCCTTGGCCCACGGTCGAAATCCGTGCTGATCGAGAGGAAGTGGGGCACGCCCATCGTGTGCAACGACGGCGTCACCATCGCCAAGGAGTTCGACCTCAAGGATCCCGAAGAGAATCTCGGCGCGCGCATGCTGCGCCAGGCGGCCGAGAAGACCGGCGACATGGTGGGCGACGGCACCAGCACGTCGACCATCCTGGCGCACGCAATGTTCGCTGATGGCGTACGCAACGTGGTCGCCGGCGCGAGCGCCATCGACATCAAGCGCGGCCTGGATCGCGCCGCCAAGCGCGCGATCGAGACGCTGCGCAGCTTGTCCCGCCCGGTGGCGACACGCACCGAGAAAGCACAGGTGGCGGCGATCTCCGCGCACAACGACGCGGCGATCGGAGAGCTCGTGGCGGACGCCATGGACAAGGTCGGCGGGGAGGGCGTGATCACGGTCGAGGAATCCAAGACGACCGAGACGTCGCTCGACG
>Ga0209798_10000447_pt1 | contig 24562 bp, 13 predicted proteins | sample DOMMetBare3Fresh_FD_187475 | JGI IMG/M metagenome (GOLD analysis project Ga0209798, IMG submission 187475) | Wetland sediment microbial communities from St. Louis River estuary, USA, under dissolved organic matter induced mercury methylation -... | ecosystem: Environmental > Aquatic >... | reverse complement strand
GCGCTCCCCGCTCACGGTCGGTCGTACTCGCAGGTTCACGCCTTTGGAGGACGTATCCATGAAGCAAAGCCGTGTCAGCGCCTTCGCACGCGTTGCGCGCTTCATCGCGTTCGCGGCAGTCGCCGTGGGCCTGGGAGCGGGCTCGCTCCTCGCCCAGGGAACGACTGGTAAACTCGAAGGCAGGGTGCGAGACCAAGCGGGCGCACCCATCGCCCAAGCCCAGGTGTACGTCGTGGGGACGGCGTTCAACGCCCTCACCAACGCGCAGGGCTACTACTTCATCAACAACGTGCCGGCCGGCACCCTGGCGGTGCGAGCCGCCTTCATCGGGTACAAGTCGACCCAGGTGGAAGGCGTCAAGGTGCTGGCGGGCCAGACCATCACGGTGGACGTCCAGCTCGAGCAGACGGCGGTCGAGATCCAGGAGATCACGGTCGTCACCCAGGCGCAGCCGCTGGTACCGCGCGACGAGGTGACCACGAAGCAGCGGGTGGACGGCCAGTTCGCCGACAACCTCCCGGTCGACCGCATCAACCAGGTGCTGCAGCTGCAGCCGGGTGTCACGGCCGACAATAATGGGCAGATTTCGATTCGCGGCGGCCGCAACAACGAGGCCGCCACCTACATTGACGGCGTCCCGGTCCAGGCCGGCTATCGCGGCGATCGCTTCGTCGGCTCGCCCGGCGCCCAGATCAGCATCGGCGTCAATTCCTTCGAAGAGGCCTCCGTCACCACCGGTTCCTCCTCCGCCGAGTTCGGCAACGCCAAGTCCGGCATCATCTCCATCGTCACCAAGACCGGCAGCGCCACGGAATACAACGGCTCCGTCACGGTCCAGTCCGATGAGATGTTCGGCAAGAACCACGCGCCCGGCTTCAACCGGCTCGAGGCCAGCGTCAGCGGCCCGCTGGCGGGCCGGCTGACGTTCTCCCTGGGCGGGACGCTCGAGGGGCAGCGGGCCGTCGAGGAAGGCGTCGGCAGCGTGGACGTGCCGATCTTCCTGCAGGCGGGCGTGGACACGGTGGTCAACCAGGCCAGCGTGCCGGGCGACCCGCTGGCCGACACCACCCAGGTGCCGGTCTACAACTACGCGATCTCGCGCGGCAAGTGCGATGCCTTTGCCGATGCCGGCGCCGACGGCGCGAACGGCGCCGACTCGACGTACATCAGGCAGATCCGCAACAACTTCGGGCTGGACTGCAACGGTGTCCGCCTGCCGGCCACCGCGCGGACGCTCTACACGGCGTCGGGCAAGCTGAACTACAGCTACGGGACCGGCTCGCGGGTCTCGCTCAGCCTGGCGACGAGCCGGAACCACGGCCACACCTTCCCCTTCATCGTCTCGTACATCAACAACCTCGCGCTGCCTTCGTCGCTCCGGGGTTTCAATTTCCGGAACTACTTCGCGACCCTCGGCTGGACCCAAAACCTGAGCAAGAGCGCCGAACGGGCGCTGGCTCTCGACGTGGCGCTGTCGTTCCAGCAGGACCGGACAATCCAGGGCCCGCTCACGACTGAGAGCGACCTGGACACGCGTAACCCGTTCGCGGGCTTCATCATCAAGCCGATGCATTTCCTGTACGACTTCGACAACTTCCCGGTCAATGACGAGCTCATCAACAACATCCGGATCAACCAGGGTCGCATCACCCCGCTGGATCCCAACAACGGCGGCGCGTACAACATCGTCGACAACATCCGGAACAACGCCTACGGCCTGTACGGGCAGTATCAGAACTTCGCCAACACGCTGGACGGGGGCACCTGGACGTTCGGCGAGAGCGGCGGCCCGGCCAACGGCGGTAGTTTCCCGACCCGCCTGAGCCTGTACAAGGAGAACCGGTACATCGGCAAGGCCAAGCTCGACTGGCAGGCCGATCGCTACAACCGCTTGAACCTGGGCGGCGAGTACACCCGGTACAGCATCGACAACTACAGCTTCCGGCTACAGGACAAGTTCTTCTCGGATGCGTACCGCGAGAAGCCGATCCGGTGGAACGCCTATGTGGAAGACCGGCTCGACCTGGGTGACGTGGTCGTGGTGGGCGGCCTGCGCTACGACTTCTACGACACCCGCGCCTCGCGCCCGTTCGCCACGGATACGCTGCAGAACTCCTACCCGTTCCCGCGCGTCTCGAGCATGCCGGGCTTCGACCAGGCCAACCCGACTTCGCTCTACCGGCGCGACAAGAGCCACAACTACCTCAGCCCGCACATCCAGGTGTCGTTCCCGGTGACCGACCGGACCAACTTCCGGCTGTCCTACGCGCACCAGGTGCAGACCCCGGACTTCGCGCTGCTGCTCGGCGGGATCAACACCGATCTGGGCAACACCAACACCAACAATGTCTTCGGCTCCGACCTCGACTTCGGCAAGACCATCACCTTCGAGTTCGGCATCCGGCACGCGTTCAGCGACGACATGGTGCTCGATGTGGCGGCGTATAACAAGGACATCGTGTCCGACCCGGCCGCCCGCCTGGTCACCCTGTACGACCCGGCGCTCCGGCGCGACAACGATTTCCGTATCCTGACCAACCTCGACTTCGGCAACGTCCGCGGCCTGGACGTCCGGCTGGATCGGCGGTTCGGGAACTTCTTCAACGGCACGGTCAGCTACTCGTACCAGCAGGCCAAGAACACCGGCTCGGATCCGTTCACCTACGTAAACTATGGCTCGCGGATCGTGAACCAGGTCGGCGGCAACAACGGCGCGCAGCCGCCCCCGCAGGGCATCCTGCCCACCGACAACAGCCGGCCGCACACCCTGGCCAGCGCCTTCTCCGTCACCTTCCCCGGTGACTGGAAGCGGGGCACGGCCCTGGGTGACGTGCTGCATAACGTGAGCGTCTTCACGACCTTCCGCTACACCAGCGGCACCGCGTACACCAAGTGCGGGCTGAGCGCCGAAGAGCAGAGCGTGCTCTCGATCGAGAACTGCGTCCGGCTGTTCCCCGAGGGCCTCAACACCCAGCGGCTCCCCGCCCTCAAGGAGCTCAACACCAAGCTCACCAAGAGCTTCGGCCTGGGCGGCCTGGACCTGACCGGTTACCTCGACGTTCGCAACCTGCTGAACTGGAAGAACGTGCTGCAGGTCTTCGCGGTGAACGGCGACGTCCGGAACGACGACGAGCGGGCGGCGAACCTGAAGGCCGACCTGGACGACCTGGCCTCCGAGCGGGACAACAACGGCGCGGTCGGGCCGGACGGGGCCATCGACCTCAGCTTCGGTGGGGCGGCCGATCCGCGCGCCTCGTGCGGCAACTGGGTGAGCAGCAAGCAGGGCCCGGCCGCGGCGAACTGTGTGTACCTGATCCGGGCCGAAGAGCGCTACGGCAACGGCGACCACATCTATACGGTCGAAGAGCAGAGCCGGGCCATCAACGCGCTGTACGACGTCGCCCGCGGCACGCAGCAGCAGTACGGCGCCCCGCGCCGCGCTCGTCTGGGCTTCGAGATCAACTTCTGATTTGACCACCCCGAGCTCGCCGCGGTTCGGCCCGGTCCGGCCGGCCCGCGGGGAGCGAGGGAGCTGTGTTTCTCTCTAAGGAGGACGGGATGCGTTTCTCGCGTTGTCAGCGCATGGTCTTGCGGGCGGTCGTCGCGGCCCTGGCGCTCGGCGCCACCACCGCGCCGGCTGCGGTGGCCAAGCCGCGGCCCACGAAGCCCGGCGGGTTCCGGCTCTTCTCGAGTGCCCAGAACATCTTCGTGACCAACCGGGTGCAGTGCCGGATCTTCTCCTCCGGCCAGATTTGCGCCACGGGCTCGTCCACGGTCGGCGGCGGCATCTGGCCCCGCGGCACCGCGGACCAATACGTCTTCGGCTCCGGCATCAACATCGCCGGCATCATCAGCGACTCCTTGCCGAAGAGCCTGAACGGATTCTCGGGCGACACCGCTGGCGCGTTCTTCAACAACACGGCCGGCGGCGACAACGGCCAGGAAGTCCGGCCGATCTTCAATTCGACCAACGCGAGCGACGCGGCCAACTGGCCGGACGCCGCGCGGGTGCCGTGCTCCGTGGGGAGCACGTCCACCGCCTGTACCGACCCTGCCGACCAGGACGCGATCGGCGACCTGTTCGACACCGCGCTGCAGGGGAACCTCGCGGCGTCGCAGGGTGACGCCTGGTTCGTCGCGTGGGAGGGCGACCCGGCCCGCCTCGAGAGTCGCGCGCACCCGCTCGGCATCGTGGTCGAGACCCGGGCCCTGGGGTGGAACTTCCCCAGCGGCAACGACGACATCATCTACTTCCTGTACACGTTCTACAACGTCACTAGCACCGACCCGGCCGACTACGCGGGCGTGCGCTCGTCGCTGCGGCCGATCCTGCTGGAGAAGGCCCGGGACTTCCAGGCGCTGAACGCCGCCAAGTACGGCATCAACCTGCCGGCCCGCGGCTACACCATCAGGAACCTGTTCGCCGCGTTCGTGGCGGACATGGACGTGGCGCAGGCGGACGCGAACTACGCCAGCGTCAACGTGCCGTTCGCGATGGGCTATACCTACGAGCACACCTTCAGCGAGACCACGGCCAAGAGCATCGGCTGGACTTTCGACCCGGCCATCTTCGGCTCGGCGCCGTTCTTCAACGGCCCGGGCTTCGTGGGCGTCAAGTACCTCCGCAGCCCGATCGACCCGAACACGAACCAGGAAGTCGGCCTGACGCTGTTCGGCACCTTCTCCCGGTCGTCCGGCTCACTGCAGGACCCGAACGACGACAAGCAGCTCTACCGCTACATCACCGGCGGCCTGGTGGCGACCGACGGCGCCTGCTCGCTGGCCGATCCGCTCGTCTCGAAGATCTGCTTCGTCAACATCGGCAGCGCGGCGGACATGCGGTTCTTCGAATCGTCCGGCCCGCTCACGCTGCCCGCAGGCGGCTCTGGTACCATCGTGGTGGCCTACATCTTCGCCCCGCCGGCCTCGGTGGGCGGCTGCCCCGGCGCCACCTGCGACGTCAAGCCCGCCAACACCAACGGCGACCTCACGATTCTCGGTGACCCGGGCCGGATGGCGATCGGCGTCAACGCCATCGACACGGTGACCGGCTACCTCGGCAACACCAACGGCGCGCCGGGCGACCCCGACGCGACCAGGGTCACCCAGGACGAGTTCGTCACCCAGCCGGGCTCGCTGCTCGGCAAGGCCAAGATCGCCCAGACGGTGTTCGACAACCGGTTCCTGCTGCCGTTCTCGCCGGAGCGCCCGGAGTTTTTCCTGGTCCCCGGCAACAACCAGGTGACGGTGCTCTGGGCCCGCTCGGCCACCGAGACCACGCCCGATCCGTTCTTCGCCGTGGCCAGCCAGCCGTCATCGACGCTGTACGATCCGAACTTCCGCGGCACCGACCTGGAGGGCTACCGGGTTTACCGCGGCCGCACCAACAACCCGAGCGAGCTGACGCTGGTGGCGCAGTTCGACTACGCTCCCTCGGCGGACGGGAAGGGCATCTTCACGGACTTCCGCGGCACGGTGAACCCGGTCCCCGGCTGCGCGCCGGAGCTCGGTGTGCTCACCGACTGCGCTCCCGGCCTGGCGCCCCCGCCGCCGCCCGGCAACCCCTATGTCGGCTCGGTGGACGTGGATCTCGTCGGCACGATCACCCAGGTCATCCCCGGTAACCGCGTGCTGCTGGCCAACGGGAGCTCGCAGATCCTGCCGGGCAAGCTGGACACGGCGTTCGTGGATGTCTCCCGCGGCCGCATCGCCCAGGGCGTCTCGACCCAGCTCACCAACAGCGGCGTGCCGTTCCTCTTCATCGACCGGAACGTCCGCAACAGCCTGCGCTACTTCTACTCGGTGGTGGCGTTCGACGTGAACTCCGCGGCATCGGGTCCGACCAGCCTCGAGTCGCAGCGCCAGACCAAGGCCGTCACGCCGGTACCGCAGGCGGCCAACCAGGTCGTGGCCAGCAGCCTTGTCAGCCACGTCATCGGGCGCGGGGTGGCGACGGACACCATCATCACGTCGGGCCCGAGCATCAACGCGGCCACCGGCAAGTTCAGCGGTCCGTTCCAGCCGGCAGACGGCGGCGTAATCGGCTTCGTCGGCGAGTTTGCGGCCTCGGTCATCCAGCCGTACCAGGCCGGCGCCCTCACCATGCGGCTCGACAGCCTGCACATGGGCCAGTATGACGCCACTGCGGGGTTCGGCGCCACCGTCGGCCCTGCCATACCCGCGCAGTACTTCGTCACTCTCGGGAACGGTGTGGACAGCTTCAAGACGTTGATACCGTTCACCCAGGCCTTCAACTCAGGTGGCGGCTTCCCGGCCGGCAGCACCGAGGAGGCCAGCGCCTTCTTCGAGGCATTGACGGTCGATCCGGCCACCGCCACCAAGTTCGAGGGGACGCCGCCATTCAAGCTGCAGGGCCAGGCAACCTTGAGATCGCCGACCGGCACCGAGTTGGGTGGCTGGGGCGTCGGCTGCCGGTTTGGCGACTTCGGCGCCGGGGTGGACTGCTTCCTCAACGGCTCGCGCTGGTTCGACGGCCCCTCGCCGACCAAGAACGAGACGGTGGACAATCCCAATGCGGGCAACTGCCTCCCGGCGGCGTTCTCGACCGGCGGCGGCAGTGCCACGCCGCACGACCCGGCCGAGTGCAACCTCACGGCCTACAACAACGCCGGCGGGCTCACCGGGGTCACCACGATCCAGGGCATCCTGCCGTACATCCAGCTGAACGGCCAGTGGCGCAACATGGACTGGGTACTGCCCACCGTCCGCCGCGCCGCCGACTTCAACGTCTACTGGGGCGCCGGCGGGGTGGTCGATTCGGTCATCGACATCACCCACAACGTCGTCGTGCCGTTCCAGCCGTACATGGGCGGCGGGTTCGGCATCCTGAACCTCGCCTCCGGCGCCGACGGCGTGCTCGACGCACGGCCGGGCGTCCTCACCGCCGGCGATCTCGCCTGCGTCGAGCCGTGGGCCTCGGGCACCATCCCCGAGCCCAGCGTCCGCATCCAGTGCGCGGGCGCCCCGGTGGCCCTGAGCAGCACGGCCCAGCTCGGCAGCGTGGCGTTCTTCAAGACCAGCTTCGCGGACGCGTCGGTCAATCCGCCCGCGGCGGATCCCGGCTTCATCTTCTACATCGCGGGCGACATCTTCGTGATGTCGATGCCGTCGCTGCCGGCGGCTGGCACGGTCTGGGCGCTCCGCTCCTACGTGGGCGAGATCCTGGGCAACCCGGGCAGCTTCAGCTTCGCCAAGGCCGGCGTCCGGCCGTTCACCGCCGTCGGCGCCACCGCGGCGCTCGAGTTCGGCGTCACCAGCGTGGTCGCCGCGGCCAAGGACAGCGACCTCCGCGGCGTTCACACCGTGCCCGATCCGTACTACGTGAAGAGCGCGTACGAGGCGAGCACGGAGCAGAAGGTTCTGAAATTCGTCGGGCTACCGCAGGATGCGATCATCCGGATCTACTCGGCGAGCGGCGTGCTCGTGCGCCTGCTCGAGCACCACGGTGGGGGCAGCAACTACAGCTCCACCAGCGAGTCGCAGGGCAGCGAGATGAACTGGGATCTCCGCAATCGCAACAACCAGGTGGTCGCCAGTGGGGTGTACTTCTATCACGTCGAAGCCGGCGACGCCCGCAGGGTGGGCCGCTTCACGGTCGTGAACTTCGCCCAGTAGCCTTCGACGGGGGCGGGCCCCAGCGCCCGCCCCAACCTTCAGGAGATCGACATCTATGAGGAAGCTCACTGCACCTGGGTGGCTGCTCGCCGTCGGACTGCTCAACGTGCTCCCGGCCGGGTTGGCCGCGCAGAACCAGACCGGGCAGCCTGTCGGACAGGAAGACAACACCGCTTACGGGACGACCTCGGCGGAGTTCCTCCTGCTCGGCGCGGGCGCCCGGGGCACGGCCCTCGGCGGCTCCTTCGCTGCGATCGCCACCGACATCAGCGCGCTCTACTACAACCCCGCCGGCGTGGCCATGCTGGACCGGCCGGGCCTGATGATCGGCACCTACGACTACGTCGCCGACACCCGCTATTCGTGGGGCGGCGTGGCCTTCCCGTTCTCGGGCGGCTCCCGAACGATCGGCTTCCAGCTCGGCACCTTCGGGTTCAAGGACCAGCCGATCTATACCGAAGAGCAGCCCAACGGCACGGGCGGCACCTACTCGGTCAACCAGACCTTCGTCGGCGCCACCTTCGCCCAGAACTTCTCGGACCGCTTCTCGGCCGGCCTTACCGCCAAGTACGTGGATGACCGGCTCGGGACCGTGAGCGGCAGCGCGTTCGCCGTGGACTTCGGCACCAACTTCCACGCGTCGCTCAACAACCATCCGGTGAAGTTCTCGTTCGTGCTCGCCAACCTCGGCTCCAACCTGACCTATTCGGGCACGGGCCTCCAGGGGAACGTGCAGCGCGAGCCGCTGCCGGGCGAGGATCCGGTGCCGACGCTGCCGCAGCTGGCCGACCTGCAGACCAAGGACTTCCCGCTGCCCACGACCTTCCGGGTCGGGCTGGCCTACGACCTGCTCACCGGCGACAACAACCGGCTCACCCTGCTCGGCGACTTCAACCAGCCGAACAACAACAAGCCCGGCTTCGCCTTCGGCAGCGAGTGGCAGTCGGAGAAGCTCGGCGGCTCCAACTTCGGCTTCGCCCTCCGGGGCAGCTACAGCTACACCGGCGCCAACAACCTGGACCCGACCACGTCCACGACCTCGCTCAGCGGCGAGGAGAACCTCCAGGGCCTGGCCTTCGGCGGCGGCCTGCAGTACGGGGGGAACGGGAACGGGTTTGGCCTGAGCCTCGACTACGCATACAAGTACCTCGGCATCCTTGGCCCGACCAACTTCTTCAGCTTCTCGCTGGGGTGGTAACGGGCCCGTCCGTCGCTTGGAAGTGATGTAGCTGACACATGATCGCAGTCCGCCTGGCGGCCCTCGTGGCCATGACGGCGCTCGCGCCCCCGGGACAGACTCCGGGCCAGCCCGACGCCGGCCTCATCCTCCGCGCAGTGCGCTCGTACCGCGCGGAGCAGGGCCGAACCGAAGTCAACGCATTCGTGCAGGTGCCGTACTCGGTCCTCGCGTCCACCGGCGAGGGGAACACCGGGTCGCTGAGCTACCGGGTAGCGGTGAAGGTGACCGATTCGACCGGGCTCACCCTGCTGCAGCAGTCCTGGCAGAACCACGCCCCGGCGGCGGTCAAGAGCCCCGCGGCGTTCGCGGTGGAGATGGTGCGGTTTTCCCTCGCCCCCGGCCGCTACAGCCTCGAGGTCAGCGTCGAGGATTCGGTGTCCGGACGGAAGGTGGGCTCGACGGTGGCGCTCGAAGGATACCGCGCCGCCCCGCCGGCCTCGGACCTGCTGCTCTCGCCGCAGATCCGGCCGGTCACGGCCGGGGACACGGTCCCCCGGCCCGCGGAGTTGCGGTGGGGCCGGATGCTGGTCACGGCGGCGGCTCGGCTCCAGCTGACCCCGCTCCGTGCCACGGCCTTCTATCTCCTCGAGGCGTACTCGGCCCAGGAGGCCACCGGCACCCTGACGATGAAGGTGGTGGACTCGGCAGGGAAAACGCTGACAACCACCGCCGGAACGCCGGTGACCGTGCCAGCCGGCGGCGGCGTGCTCAAGGGGCAGCTCGACCTCAACGGGCTTCCGCCGGGCCACTACACGATGGCCGCGGCGCTGCAAATCGGCGGGCAGGGGGTGGAGCGGTCGGCCGCCTTCACGATGGCGGGACTCGACGAGACGCTGGAAAAGGACGTCGCCCGGCGGGAGGCCAACAAGGGCACCGACGAAGGCTATTTCGAGGCGATGGACGAGAAGCAGCTCGACGCCGTGAAGGAGCCGCTGATCCTCGTCGCAGAGTCGGGCGAGCTGTCGAAGTACACCAAGGACCTGAGTCTTCGCGCCAAGCGGCGGTTCCTGGTCGAGTTCTGGCAGAAGCGGGATCGGACGCCGGCGACGCCGGAGAACGAGATCCGCCAGCAGTTCTACGACGCGGTGGCGTACGTGGACCGCACCTACGGAGAAAAGGGACGCGCGGCGATTCCCGGCTGGAAGACGGACCGGGGCCGGATCTACGTCCGGAACGGCGCGCCCGAAGAGGTGCTGCAGCGGCCGCAAGCCGGCCGCTCCCCACCGTATGAAGTGTGGCGGTTCCGGAGCGGGAAAGACCGATATTACGTCTTCGTGGATCGGGCCAACGGGCTGGGCAACTACCAGCTGGTCCACTCGAACGATCTGAAGGAGCAGGGACAGCCGAACTGGCAGGAGCTGCTCCGCAAGCAGGAGGCGGTGGACGACATCGGCCGGTTCCTTGGCATCGAGCTCACGTCGGGCGGTAACCTGGACAGGTTTTAAGTGATGCTGCCTTTTCTACATGCCCTTTGACCGAGGTGCGAAGTATGAATCGCTTGACATCTGGTATGGTTCCATTGCTCGCCCTCCTGCTCGCGGTCGGCTGCAGCGGCGATCCCACCGATCCATTGCGGGGTGGTGTCACGCGACTCGATGCGGCGCCCTCGCAGCTCTTCCTGCAGCTGGGTGAGTCGAAGACGGTGGACATCAGTGCGGTGGACGAGCAGGGGAACCAGATCTCGTCCGCATACGAGGTGGCGGCTACCACCGGCGGGATCAGCGTCAAGCGCGACTCGACGTTCCTGCCGGTCTACATCAACGACAGCACGCTGAGCGTGCCGCCCGAGGCGCCCACCTTCCGGTACCTCGTGACCGCCACGGGCTACGGCTCGGCCTCGTTTACCGTGGCCACCGGCGACAAGGACGTCACGGTCCCGGTCCAGGTGGTCGCGCAGACCGTGCTCAATGCCCAGATCAGCAACCTGACGCCCGCGCTCGGCGAGGTCGTGACCATCACCGCGCCCGCCGGGATCACCTTCTCGGCGACGAGTACGGTCACGTTCGCGGGCGCGTCCACGCAGCCGGCCGCCGTGACGGTGGCTCCGAACGGAAAGAGCATCAGCTTCATTCCACCGCCGAACATCTCAAACGCGCAGGCGACGATCAGCGACGTGATCTCCGCCGCCGCGCCCACCGTGCCGTTCAGCCCGGTGACGGCCGATCGGATCACCACGCCGGAGGTCAAGGCGTTCCCAGGCACGGTGGACGATTTGACCCCGGCCGCCAACCAGGCCATCACGCTGACCCTGACCGGCGCCACGCTCGATCCGGCGGCAACGTTCGGCATCGGGGCAACGACGCCGCTCGTGCTTGGCACGACGGCCACCACCGCCACGTTGCTTCCGTTCCCGGGCGCGACGGGCCAGCTCCTGATCAACGGCGTCGTGCTGGACGCCTTGCCGCAGTTCTCGCTGAGCCTGCCCGCACCGGCGACGGACACGATCTCCGTGGGTGCGGCGACGGAAGCCGCGGGCACCGACGATTTCTTGACGGCCCCATCGGTCCCGGTACCGGGCGTCGGTGGCCTCAGCGGGTTCTTCGACGCGCCTGACTTCGGCGCGGCGGCGGATCGCTTCTACAAGCTGGTCGCACCAGCCGATGGCGACTACACCATTTCGCTCGATTGGACGAGCGGTTCGGACATCGACCTGTTCGTGTGTCCTGAGGCCGGAGTCGCCACGTTTGACTGCGATTTTGCCGCGGCCACGGGGAACCAGCCCGAGTCCTCGACATATACCCTCACCGCGGGAACGTATTATCTCATAGCCGAAGACTTCGGCGGCGACGCGGGCGTCTCGACGGTGACCATCACCGTGCAGCGCTGAACGCGAAGTAGCGGCCTCAGTAACTGAACGCCCCCGCCGGGATCTCCCGGCGGGGGCGTTCGCTTCCGCTGATCCCGGTGTAGGCTTGGCGACGAGACCTCAGGCTACTGGAGTGGCTCCTCCTCCGGACTACCTACCACTGCCGCCACCGCCTCCCTGAACTGCCGCTGGTACAGCCGCGCGTACAGTCCCCCGAGCGCCAGTAGCTCCCCGTGCGTCCCCTCCTCCACGATCCGCCCGTGCTCGAGCACCACCAGCCGGTCCGCCCGCTGCACCGTGCTGAGCCGGTGCGCGATGATGAGCGTCGTTCGCCCCACCAGCAGCTTCGCCAGCGCGTCCTCGATCAGCCGTTCGCTCTCGGTGTCGAGGCTGCTGGTGGCCTCGTCCAGGATCAGCACCGCCGGGTCCTTGAGGATCGCCCGGGCGATGGCCACGCGCTGGCGCTGGCCGCCTGAGAGCTTGATGCCCCGCTCACCCACCAGCGTGTCGTAGCCCTGCGGGAGCCGCTCGATGAACTCGTGCGCGTGCGCCGCACGCGCCGCCGCCTCGACCTCCGCTGGCCCGGCGGCCGGCCGCGCGTAGGCGATGTTCTCCCTGATCGTCCCGCTGAAGAGCGCCGGCTCCTGCGGCACGATGCCGACCGCGCCCCGCAGCTCGGCCAGCCGGAGCGAGCGGATGTCGGTGCCGTCGAGCGTGATCCGCCCCCGATTCAGGTCCCAGAACCGCGGCAGCAGGGAGACCAGCGTGGTCTTCCCGCCGCCCGAGGGGCCCACCAGCGCCACCACCTCGCCCGGCGCCACCGAGAGGGTGATCCCGTCGAGGGTCCAGGGGAGCGCAGAGTCGTCCTGGTACCGGAAGCTCACGTTCTCGTATGCCACCCGGCCGCGCACCGGTGATGGAAGCGGCGTCGGCGCCGGCGGATCCGCGATCCCCGGTGTCATCTCGAGAATCTCGAACACCCGCTCCGCGGCGCCCACCGCTTCCTGGTACGCCGTGAATGACGTGGCCAGCGCGCCGATGGAAGCCGCGATGGTGATGGTATACAGGAGGAAGCCGACCAGCGCGCCGGCCGTGAGCTTCCCGTCCAGCACCAGCAGGCCGCCCTGCCACAGCACGAACACGATCCCGGCGAAGGTCGAGAAGGTGAGCATCCCGAAGAACACCCCGCGCACCCGGGCCCGCTGCAGCGCCAGCCGCACGCTGGCCAGGATCCGCTCGCCGTAGCGCGCCCGCTCGGCCGGTTCCTGAACGAAGCTCTGCACCGTCCGGATCTGCGAGAACGCTTCCTCGGCGACGGCGCTCGCCTCGGCTACGCGGTCCTGGACCCCCGTCGTTATCCGGCGGAGGCGGCGGCCGAAGATCAGCGCCGTGCCGACCACCACCGGCGCCACCAGCAGCGCCGTCAGCGTGAGCCGCGGCTGCAGGTACGTCAGGAGAACGATGCCGCCCACGAGCGCCAGCACCTGGCGGGAGAACTCGGAGACCTGGTGGCTGAGCACGGTCTGCAGGAGCCCGATGTCCACCGTGAGCCGGCTGGTCAGCTCGCCCGTCCGGCGCTCGGCGAAGAAGCCGGGCGGCATCTCCAGCAGCCGCGCGAACAGCTCGCACCGGAGTCCGGCCACCGCCTGCTCGCCGGCCGCGCTCAGCAGATAGGCCTGCACGTAGTTGAGCACCGCCTGCACGCAGAACAGCGCAACCAGGCCCAGCGCGATGCGGTCCAGCAGGGCCCGGTCGCGGTTGACGAAGGCGGCGTCCAGGAGGTACCGGACCACCATCGGAAAGGCGAGGCTCGCAAGGCTGCTGAGTACCAGCGCCACGGTGGCGCCCATCAGCATTCCGCGGTAGGGGCGGATCCGGGGCCAGAGCCGCACGAGGCGACCGGGCTTGGGGATGCGGCGCGGGCGGGGGGGAGCTCGATCAGTCACGGTGAGGAGGCACGAAGGAAGTGGTTGGAGTCATCCTGAGCGCAGCAAAGGAGCCATGCCTCGGGGCATGCCCCATTCGCGGAGCCTGTCCTCGAGCGCAGCGAAGGGCTCAGGGTGACTCGTAGTTCAAGGATAAACGTGCGCCGCGGCGGGCATGGCCATCTGCACGCCCGGCTGGCCGAGAATGATCAACTTGGGCGCCGCCCCCGGCTGCCCGAACGGCAGCGCCCGGTCGATCCCCATGGCTACGAAGAGGAGCGCCAGGTAGAGCAGGGAATACCGGTACATCTGCCACGCCACCGGCGTGATGGACGGCTCTCGCAGAAGGCGGACGCAGTACCACAGCAGCCTGGCGCCCAGGATCACCGCCGCGACTCCGTAGAACACTCCGAGCGCTCCGAAGAGCGTGGGCATGATCGTGAGCGGCAGCAGCATCAGCGTGTACACCATCATCTCGTACTTGGTCCGGGCCTCGCCGCACACTACCGGCATCATCGGGATCCCCGCCCGGGCGTAGTCGGCCTGCTTGATGAGCGCGAGCGCCCAGAAGTGCGGTGGCGTCCAGTAGAAGATGATGGCGAACAGGTACACGGCCGCCAGGTCGAGCCGTCCGGTCATCGCTGCCCAGCCGACCAGCGGCGGGAAGGCGCCGGCCGCCCCGCCGATCACGATGTTCTGCGGGCTGATGCGCTTGAGCCAAATCGTATAAATGAAGACGTAGAACAGGAGCCCGCCGAGCGCCAGCCACGCGCTCAGCCCGTTGACCCGGTACCAGAAGACGGCGAACGCCGCCAGTCCGAGCGCCACGCCGAAGGCGAGCCCGAACCCCGCCGAGATCCGGCCTGCGGGAATCGGCCGGAGCTTCGTGCGGGTCATCCGGGTGTCGATGTCCCGGTCGAACCACATGTTGATCGCGTTGGCCCCGCCGGCCATCAGGTAGCCGCCCAGGATCACCCACAGGATCTGGCTCCAGCTCGGGAGCCCGGCCGGGGTGATGAACATCGGCGCGATCGTGGTGACCAGTAAAAGCGAGATGATCCGCGGCTTGGTCAGCGTCACCAGGTCCGCCGCGAGCGACGGCTGCCCCGTGCCCGGCTCCGCCTCGAGCGCGGCGGCATCCGGGGCCGGGGTCCTTCGAGAGTGGAACACGAGCAGGACCAGCGCCGCCCAGACCAGCGTCCCCAGCAGCAAGTGGAGCGCCCGGAGCGTCGGCGGTAGCAGGTGAAGCACCATCACCGCCGCCACGCCGACTTGCGCGACGGTGGCCGCCAGGACCATTCCCGCCGCTCGGCGGAGCTTCCGCCCGGCCGCATCACTCCGCCGGCTCGCTCGGCTCACCAGCACCAGAGTCAGGCCGAGGAAGGCGAAGGCGAGCACCCGGTGGGCCCAGTGCAGTGCCGCCAGGGAGGAGGCCGGTGGCAGAATCCCGCCGTCGCAGAACGGGAAGCCGCGGCAGAGCAGTCCTGCGTTGAAGTTGGCGACCTGGGCGCCGAAGAGGATGACCACGAACCCGAACGCCGCGGTCGCCAGCACCAGCCTGTGGGCTCCGTGCCGGGGCTCGAGGCGAGGCGCCGCAGGGCCCTCCGGGGCTCCGGCCCGCAGCCCGACCACCATCAGCGCGGCCAGGAGCAGCATGGCGTTGGCCAGGTGGGTGATGATCACCCACGGCGGGAGCGCCAGCTTGACCGTCACCGCCCCCAGGAGCACCTGGGACACCAGGAGCGCCACCGCGAGGAGCGCGGGGCGCCAGAGCGCCGGCTGGTCCCGGTGCCGCCGCCAGGCCACCAGGGCCACGGCAAAGACCAGGAGGCTCACCAGCGCCGCCACCCAGCGGTGGCCGATCTCGATCAGGGTGGGGAAGTCCAGCGGCGGGAACCACTGGCCGTCGCAGCGGGGCCAGTGCTCCCCGCAGCCCATCCCGGAGCCGGTGATTCGGACGACCCCGCCGAGCACGATCAGGCCGAAGGCGAGGGTGGCGCCGGTCCAGGCGAGCCGGCGCAGCAGGCGCGCCCGGTCAGGGGTCATAATCGTCATATAGCCGGGGAAAGATCGTGTCTGGCAGTGCCTTGTCAAGGCTATATTTAGCCCATGTCCGACCAGCGAGACCCCTGGGGGGAACGGCTGCCCCGGCACCTGGGCCTCGGAAGCGCGATCGCCGTCCTGGTGGGGTCCACCATCGGGAGCGGCATCTTCCGGGTGCCGGCGGGCGTCGCCGAGCGCCTGCACCAGCCGGGGCCGGTGCTCCTGGCGTGGGTCGTGGGCGGCCTGGTGGCATTGTTCGGCGCGCTCACCTACGCCGAGCTGGCCGCGGCGCTGCCGCGGTCGGGTGGCGTCTTCGCTTACATACTCGAAGGGTTCGGACCGCTCCCCGCCTTCCTGTTCGGCTGGTCCGAGCTCACCGTCATCCGCGCCTCCGCCCTTGGCGCCATCTCGACGATCTTTGCCGAGTACCTCGGCTACTTCATCCAGCTCACGCCGGGGCAGGTGCGCCACGTGGCGGCTGGGGGAATCGTCTTTGTCGGCGCGCTCAATTATGTCGGCGTCAGCAGTGCGGCGGTCGTGATGAACCTGACCACGATCGCCAAGTACGGCGCGCTGGCGGCGCTCGGCCTGCTCGCCTTTGCCGCCGGCACGGGGAGCGTGTCCCACTTCGCGCCGGCATGGCAGGGCGGGCTGAACCTCTCCCTCATGGGGACCGCCCTCATCGCGATCATGTGGACGTATGACGGGTGGGCGGACCTGTCGTTCCTCGGCGGCGAGGTCAAGAACCCGGGGCGGACGCTCCCCCTCGCGCTGATCCTCGGAACGGCGGGTATCGTTCTGGTCTATCTCCTGCTCAACGTCGCGTACATCTACCTGGTGCCGCTGCCCGAGATGGCCGGTGCCAGGCTGATCGCGGCCACCGCGGCGGACCGGATCCCGCTCTTCGCCGGGGCCGGTGGCGCGGTGGTTTCCGGCATCGTGATGCTCTCCTGCTTCGGCTCCCTCACCGGCTCGATGATGACCGGGCCGCGGATCTTCTTCGCGATGGCCGACCGCGGCCTGTTCTTCCGTGGGATCGCGCGGGTCTCCCCCCGCTTCCGCAGCCCCTCGGTGGCCATCTGGCTTGCCACGGCGCTCGGCGTGCTCTACGTGCTGTTCAACGATTTTCAGCAGCTGGCGGACAAGTTCATTCTCGGCATCTGGCCGTTCTACGCGCTGGCTGTCGCCGCGGTCTTCATCCTCCGCCGGACCCGGCCGGATCTTCCCCGGCCCTACCGCACCTGGGGCTACCCGATCGTGCCGCTGCTCTTCCTGCTCGCCTCCGTGGCGATGGTGCTGAACGCGCTCTGGACCGATCCGGTGAACACCGGAATCACGTTCGCGATCATCCTGGCGGGGATCCCGGTGTATTTCGGATGGCGGGCGTGGAGCGGACGGTCGGTGGATTAGGTAGGGAGTCACCCTGAGCGGAGCGAAGGGGGCATGCTTCCGGTCATGCCTCGTTCGCTTGGCTCAGGATGACTCGGGCGGCCTACGCGCGCACCTCGACCGCCAGGTCCGCCGCCCGCACGCTGTGGGTCAGCGCCCCAATGGACACGAAGTCCGCCCCCGCCTCCGCGTACGCCCACACGTTCTCCAGCGTGATCCCGCCGGTCGCCTCGATCTCGATGCCGGCGCTCGAGGCCCGTGCCTGCGCACCCCACGCGCGAACCGTCTCCGGCGACTGATTGTCCACCAGCAGCCGGGTCGCCCCCGCCGCGCACGCCTGCTGGAGCTGCACGAGCGACTCGACCTCGACGTAGAGCGCGACGATGCCCCGGCGCCGTGCCTCAGCGAGCGCCTCGGCCAGCGTGCGGCCGCTTCGCGTCACCGCCTGCCAGTGATTGTCCTTCACCATGACTTCGTGGCTCAGGTCGGCCCGGTGGCGTGAGCCACCGCCGGCGATCACCGCCGCGATGTCGAGCTGGCGGAGCCCCGGTGCGGTCTTTCGCGTGTGAAGGATGCGGCAGCCGGTGCCGGCCACGGCGTCCACGTAGGCCCGCGTGGCGGTGGCAATGCCCGAGGCGCGCTGGAGCAGGTTGAGCATGGGGCGCTCGGCGCGCAGGATGCGCGCCAGCGTCCCGCGCAGCACGCCGACCACGGCGCCGGGCCGGACGGCGCGACCGTCGGGCGCGCGCCAGTCGATGCGGCAGTCGCACGCCTGGGCCACGGCGTCGGCAAAGGCTGCGCCCGCCAGCACACCGCCGCTCCGGTACTCGATGATCCCTTCGGCCTGGAGTCCCGCGGGGACCGTGACGTCGGTGGTGACGTCGGTGGCGCCGTCCTCGGCCAGCGCGGCGGCGGCGATGCGGGCCGCGTCCGCGCTCACTTCCCCAGCGCGACCATGCGGTCGATCGCCCCGCGGGCGCGCGCCGCGATCTCGGGCGGGACGGTGATGTGGTAGCGGTCGAGCACGAGGGAATCCCGCACCCTGGCGAGGGTGATGGTCTTCATGAAGGCGCACTCCGCTTCGGGATCGGCCGGAATGAACTCCTTTTCCGGCGCCATCCGCTTCATGCGGTGGATGATCCCGGTCTCGGTGGCCACGATGAACCGCTTGGCCGGCCGCTCGGTCGCCGCGCGGATCATTCCCTCGGTCGAGGCGATATGCAGGCCCTCGGGCCTGATGTCGCCCCGGCCCAACTCGTAGATCAGCTGGCCGGCACAGCCGCACTCCGGATGCACCAGCACCTCGGCGTCGGGATAGCGTTCGCGGGCCGCGTTCAGCGTCTCGGCCCGGATACCCTTGTGCACATGGCACTCCCCCATCCAGACCTCGACCCGGCGGTGCGGCCGCATCCGGCGCACGTGGGCGCCGAGGAAGAAATCGGGGAGGAAGAGGATCCCCCGGTCCTCGGGGATGGCGTCGATCACGTCCAGCACGTTGCCGCTGGTGCAGCAGTAGTCGAGCTCCGCCTTCACCTCGGCCGTGGTGTTCACGTACCCCACGGAGATGTAGTCGGGAAACTCCGCCTTCCACTTGCGGACGTCCTCGGCGGTGACGGTGGCGGCGAGCGAGCAGCCGGCCCGAAGGTCGGGCAGCAGCACCCGCTTGGTCGGCGACAGAATCGCGGCGGTCTCCGCCATGAAGTGCACCCCGGCGAAGATGATGACCTCGGCCTCGGTCCGGGCTGCCTGGCGCGAGAGGCCGAGCGAGTCGCCCACGTAGTCGGCGACGTCCTGCACCTCGGGCCGCTGGTAGTTGTGGGCCAGCACCACCGCGCTCCGCCGCCGCGCCAACGCGTGGATCTCCGCCTGGAGCGTGGCGATCTCCGCCGGGCTCTGGTCGAGCTGCTCGATGACCGGGAGCGCGAGCGTCATGCGGGCTCCCGCTTGAACGCGGCGGGGGGATAGTCGAGCCGCCGATGTCCGCCGCGGCTCTCGCGGCGGCGGCGTGCGGCCTGGGTGATGAGCCGCGCGACGAGCAGCTGGTTGCCGGTGCGCCACGCGTCCGGCGGGGTCTCCCGCGCGAGCCGGTCGAGCTCCTGTTCGGCATGGAGCAGCGACGCCTCGGTCCGCTGAACCCCCACCCCGGCGGTCATGATCTCGCGCATCTCCCGCCGGATCTCCTCGCACCGGTCGTCGGCGCCGGTGTCGCGCTCCCCGCCGGCATCGGCGGCGGCGACGGGCGCAGCCTCGGGTGCACCGGCCAGGGCCCCGGCCACCGAGCGGCCCGCGCGGTCCGCGAAGACGAGCCCCTCGAGCAGCGAGTTGGAGGCGAGGCGGTTCGCGCCGTGCACGCCGGTGGACGCCACCTCGCCCGCCGCCCAGAGCCCGGCCAGGCTCGCGCGCCCCTCGAGATCCGTCTGGATGCCGCCCATGGCGTAGTGGAGCGCGGGCGCGACGGGGAGCAGATCGCGAGCGGGGTCGAGGCCGTAGCGGGCCAGCATGGCGGTGACCCCGGGGAAGCGGGAGGGGAAGTCGGCGATCTGGCGTGCGTCGAGCCAGGCGCCGCCGGCCGAGTCGGCTGCCGCGACGGCGCGGGCCACGATGTCGCGCGGTGCCAGCTCGCCGCGCGGATCCACGTCGAGCGCGAAGCGCCGGCCGTCGCGGTCCACCAGCAACGCGCCGGCGCCGCGGACCGCTTCGGAGATGAGCGGCGCCGGATTGACGTCCGGCAGCTTGAGCGCGGTCGGATGAAACTGGAGGAACTCGAGGTCGCGGAGCTTCGCGCCGACGCGGTGAGCCAGGGCCCAGCCATCGGCGGTGGCGACCTTCGGATTGGTGGTGACGGCGTAGAGTTGTCCCACGCCGCCGGTCGCCAACACGACCGCGCTCGCCTGGATCGGATAGCTCTCGCCCCCCCGCGGCAGCGCCATCACACCGGTGATCCGGCCGTCCTGCACCAGGAGGCGGCTGACCTCGGTGTGCTCGAGCAACTGGATGAGCGGGTGCTGCCGGACGACCTGTGCCAGGCAGCCGATCAGCGCGGCGCCGGTCCGGTCGCCGCCCGCGTGGATGATGCGGGGACGCGTGTGGGCAGCCTCGAGCCCGAACCGGAGCCTGCCCTCCGGGCCGCGGTCGAATCGAGCCCCCAGGGCCAGGAGTTCGTAAATCCTGTCCGGGCCTTCACTTGTGAGGATTCTGACGGCTTCAGGGTCAGCCAGGCCGTCGCTGGCAGCCATGGTATCTGCGGCGTGCTGGCTGGGGCTGTCGCCGGGTCCGAGGGCCACCGCGATCCCGCCCTGGGCCCAGGCGCTGGCGCTGTCGGCGAGCGTTTCCTTCGTAACCACCACCGCCGCCTGCCCCTCGGAAGCGAGCCGCCAGGCCGTCCAGAGGCCGGCGATGCCCGTTCCGACGATGACGGGGCGGGGAGGGGTCATGGGGTCAAATATAAGGCGGAACCGACGGACCGGGCGGCGCCGAGTCATCCTGAGCGAAGCGCAGGAGCCATGATCCAAGGCATGCCCCCTTCGTGGGGCCTGCCCTCGAGCGCAGCGAAGGGCTCAGGGTGACTCACGCTCCCATGCGCCGCTCCTACGTCCTCACCCTCGCCAGCAATACCAGCCCGGTCACCAGGAACGCCATGTTCGGCAGCCACGCGGCCAGGGTGGGATTGATCAGTCCGCCGGAGCCGACCGCCTTCATGATCTGGGTCATCAGCAGGAAGATGACGGTCGTGCCGAGGCTTATCGCGACGCCGACCGCCGCCCCGGCGCGGGGGGCCTGCACCGCCAGCGGCGCGCCGAACAGCGCGATGATAAGGCAGGTGGCTGGCAGCGCCAGCTTGAGCGCGCGCTCGACGATCAGCTTGTTGGCGTCGTTGCCCGAGCGCTTGAGCGCGTCGACGTAGCGGCCCAGCTCCGCGTAGCGCATCTCGTCGGGCGCCTTGGGCTCGGCCAGAAGGTCAGCCGGCGCCTGGGTGAGTGCCCGGAGCCGCATGGTGCGGAAGCCGAAGCTCGCCTGCTGGTTCGGCCCGGCGATGACGCGGCTGGTGCCGTTCTTCACCTGCCAGGTGCCGTGCGCCGGATCGTAGCCTGCGCTGTCGGCGGTGATGATCATGCCCGGGTACTTGATACCGTCACCCTGGCGCTCGAACAGGAGCTGCCTGAGCTGGCGAGTGCCCACGTCGAGCGACCGCACGGTGTACACCCAGCCGGCGTCGCCGCGGTAGACGAAGTTGTAGCGTGACCGGGTGGAGCGGACCTGCTTGGCCTTCTGAATCTCGAGTTGGCGCGCCGTGGCGCCGGGCGCCATCTCTCCCACCACGAACGCCAGCCCGGTCGCGAGCACCGACGCCACCAGGATCGGGAGCATCACCCGGTGGAAGCTCATCCCACCGGCCTTGGCCGCCGTGAGCTCCGAGTGCCGGCCCATCGCCCCGACGGTGAATACCGTGGCGAACAGCACCGCCGCCGGCATCACCAGGAACGCGTTCTCGGGGATCGAATAGACATAGCTGACCACGATCTCGCGCATGGTGAGCCCGCGGTCGAGCAGCTTGTTCAGCGTGTCGGTCAGGTTGATGAGAATGGACACGATCGGGAAGCCGAGCGCGGTGAGCACGAAGATCTTCACCCAGCTCGAGAACACATACCGATCCAGCGTACGGATGCCGGTCACGGCGCCTCGCCCGCGCTGGCCCTGGGCACGCGCCCGCCCAGCCGCCGAACCAGGTGCCGCACGCCGTCCACCACCTCCTGGAAGTCCCCGCCGCGGGTGGAGCCCGACTCGCGGCTCACCCGCACCAGCCCGATGAGCCCGATCAGCGTCAGCACGATGTTCGGGGTCCACATCGACGCCCAGGGCGACACGAAGCCACGATCCGCCAGGCTCTCGCCGGCCGTGAGCCCGACGTAGTGGACTGCGAAGACCAGCAGCCCGCCACCGATGACCAGCCCGATTCCACCCCGTGGAAACCGGAGCGCCATCACGATGCCGATGATCACGAACGAGACGCAGGCGAAGCTGATCGCCCACTTCTTGTGGACCTCGACCAGGAACCGGTCGGCCCGCCGGTCGGCGTCCTGGATCCGGTCGGTTGCGGTGGCCACCTGCGCCCAGTTGGAGAGCTGGAGCCGTGCGGGGGGCGCCGCCGGCTCCTCGTTCTGAGGCTCGGGCGGCCGCTGTGCGGGAGTCTGGGCCTCGGCCGTCCTGGGAGAGATGATCTCCTGCACCCGATCGATCCAGCGGCAGTAGGCGGGCAGCCGATCCTCGGTCCCGTCGGGCGGCGGCGGGCCCACCGGGCGGAGGGCCAGCAGGCCCCGCAGGTCGTTCAGCAGCAGCTCCTCGCGGTCGTGGAGCGCGCCGCGCCGGTCGGTTCGGGCCTCCTGGATGACCGCGAGCATCTCGCAGGTGCTCATTTCGCGGTCTCCCCGGACCGTCTCCGTGCTGTTTCGGACCAGCTCGTCGAACACGTTCTTCACCCGGATTTCGTTGACGCGGTAGTAGGTGAGCTGGAACGTCGCCGGGTCGGACTGGCGGTACTGGTGGATGGACCCGTCGTAGAGCCGGAGACTGAGGTCGGTTTGACCCTCCGCGTAGGCCATCTGACCGCTGTCGGCGTAGATGACCCGACGGCTCGACTCCCCACCGACGTCGTAGATCGTGACATCCTTGAGCCGCCCCGTCGCGGCGTCGATCCGGCCGGCCCGGAGGAAGTACTCCGAGGGCGGCACCTCGTTGATGACCTGCTCCCGCAGCTCGAACGTCGGCTTCTTCCGGCCGATGTCGATCAGCAGGCCGCGAAGGCGCGCGTTGCTCCGCGGGAGCACCTGGTCCACGAAGACGAAGTTGAACGCCGACATGAAGACCCCCCACGCCAGGACCGGCGCGAGGATCTGGTAGACACTGATCCCGCTCGCCCGCATGGCCGTGATCTCGTTGTCGGCGGCGAGATGGCTGAAGGCGTACAGGACGGCCAGCAGGACCGCCATCGGCAGCGTCATGGCCACGATGAACGGCAGGCTCAACGCGAATACCTCGGCGATGACGCCCCAGGGGAGCCCCTTGCCGACCAGCGCGCCGAACTTCTTGGCGATCTGGCTCAGGAGCATGAGGCTGGTCAGCGCCGCGAGCGCGAAGAGAAACGGGGCGGCGAGCTGACGAAGGAGGTACCGGCTGAGCAGGCGCACGAAGGCTAACTCATACGATTGTAAGGAGTTGTTCAGCTCATTATATTGGGTCCAGCCCTCATACTCAAGCCACGCCGTGATCCTCTAGAGTGACTCGTTTCCTGGTCGCCCTGGGCTGCCTCGTCTGGCTGCCTCGGGTCCTCGGTGCGCAGACGGATTCGACTGAGCCCGGGCTCCGGCTCCGCTTCGAACACCCTCCGCTCGCGCTCCAGCAGCCAGCCGCGCTCCGCGCTCCGTGGATGGGCGGGCCGCGGCTCGTCCCGGCGGTCCGCCTCGCGGCGTTCGACAGCACCGTGAGCGCCGCGCTCGCGGCCGACCGGGCCGACCGCGCGCTCGCGCTCCGGTTCCGGAATCTCTACGGGGTCGCCGACCTCCTGCCCGAGAGCCTGGGTGAGGCCGAGCCGCGGCGCCGGAACCTGCTGGGTCTCCCCACCAAGTACGCTAACCTCACCCTCGACGGTCAGGCGCGGCTCGAGATCCGGACCGACCGTGTGCGGGAGGAGCGCTGCACCCCGGCCCTCTCGCTCGATCCCAACTCCGGCTGCCGCGGAACCTTCAAGGCACCCAGTCTGGACAACCAGGTCAACATCCGCTCGAGCGGCCTCCTGGGCGAGCGGGTCCATGTGAACGTGGACTTCGACACCGAGCGCGACTACTCCAGCAACAACAACGTCCAGATCTACTACGAGGGGCTGCAGGACGAGATTGTCCGGCGGATCGACGTGGGCACCGTGGTGTTCCAGCCGCCTGCCTCGCGCTTCATCACCGCCGCCGTCCCCGCTAACAACTTCGGCATCAACGCGACGTTCGAGGTCGGGCCACTGCAGCTGCAGACATTGGCTGCCACCCAGAAGGGGAGCGTGGTCGCCGAGCGGACGTACACCGTCGGCCAGACCACCAGCCAGGCGCTGGACCGCCAGGCGCGCGACCTCGACTTCGAGAGCGGCCGGTTCTTCTGGATCGTGGATCCGGACAGCCTCGCCGGCTACCCGGCGCTCGACATCCTCAAGCTAACGCCGGCGGCGCTCTCCCCGGCGTATCGGCCGAGCCAGGTGCGGCTCTACCGCTATCGCGCCGCCACCGGGAAGAGCGGGGTGAACCCCAACCTCGGCGGCATCACGGCGCTCGCCCGGCGGAGCGACAGCCCCCAGCAGTTCGGGCCCGTCCGCTGGGAGCTCCTGATCCAGGGCACCGATTACTACCTCGACGAGTCGGGGCTCTGGATCATCCTGGGCACCAAGCTCGACCAGAACGACTACCTGGCGGTGAGCTACCGGAGCGCCGCCGACAACCTCATCGGCACCTTTCCCGAGGCGGATCGAGGGACCGTCACGGTGGG
>Ga0209798_10000445_pt1 | contig 24594 bp, 22 predicted proteins | sample DOMMetBare3Fresh_FD_187475 | JGI IMG/M metagenome (GOLD analysis project Ga0209798, IMG submission 187475) | Wetland sediment microbial communities from St. Louis River estuary, USA, under dissolved organic matter induced mercury methylation -... | ecosystem: Environmental > Aquatic >... | reverse complement strand
GCTGCCCCGGGGGCACGGGGACGCCGGCGCGGAGCGGGGCGGGCGCGACGCGCGGCGGCGGGGCCGCCGCCGGCGGCGGGGCCTGGGCCAGGGCGAGCAGCGGGACGAGCAACGAGGCGGCGGTGAGCTTTCGCATGGCGGTTCTCGCTTGGGGCCCTACGGGCCGGCCACGTTGTAGTCCTTGCGGATCACCTGGCCGTTGCGCTCGATTTCCAGGGTGATGTGCCGCGATTCCCGGAGCTTCTGGTAGACCTCGAGCGCCTTGTCCGGTGAGTTGATCTCGTAGCCGTTGATCTTCTGGATGACGTCGCCGTTCTCGACGCCGATGGCCGAGTAGAGCGAGCCCGGCTGGATCGAGAAGAGCTTGAAGCCGTTCGATACGCCGTTCTTGAAGCTCGGGACGATGCGCGCCTGGGTGGCGATGTTGTTGAGGTTGGAGAGCGAGCTCTCGATGACGCTGCGCTTGATCTCGTACCGGTTGTCGGCGATCTTGCGCACCCCGTCGCCGACGCCGGCCGCGCCCCCCTCGTCGCCGGGGGGCGCGAACACGCCGATGTTGGGCGCGGCGGCTGCGACGCCCTCGCCGGCCTCGAAGTCGATGAACTCCTTCGACCCGTTGTTGCAGACGATGGCGGCCACCTTGAAGCCCGCGCCGGTGGCGTCCCGCTCGTCGCGAATGCGCTCCACCGACAGGAGGGAGGCGCCCAGGACCGCGTCGCCGATGCCGTAGATGCGGGTCTCCCGGGTGGAGAGGTCGGTGATGGAGGCGATGGACCAGCGCGGCTGCTCGGCGACGACGCCGGCCACGAGCAGCGCGCGCAGCCCGCTCTTCATCGGGGCCGCGCGCTGGTCGGTGCAGGTCCGCGCCGGCGCCGGGCCCTCTTGCTCGGCCTCGAGCGCGATGGGTGCGGGCGGCTTCTGGCCGATGAGGGCGTAGAGCCGCTCCACCTCGAGCGGCGGCAGCACGGCGCGCGCGGCCGGCGCGGGCAGCGCGGCGAGGTCGATGCGCGGGGTCGGCCGGATGACCGCGCCCACGGCGGTGTTGACCGTCTTCGCCGCGATCCAGGCGGCGGCGAAGAGGAGGGCCAGCTTCACCGTCCAGGCGTACTTCCTGAGAAAGACGTCGAGCATCGTGGAGGGATCCCCAGCCCAGGCAAACAGCAACCCATGTGCCACCGCCCGGGCGCTCCTTCATCATCAAAATGTTCGACAAGACTGTGGAATTCCTGGTGTCCGGCACCGGCCGAAAATGGTCTGGGCGGAGGCTCCTGCCAATTTGGCAAAACGGGTCCCGGCCCGGGGTGTGGACCGCCAAATTGTCAGCGGCCCGGTTCGTCGTCGGGCGACGGCGCTCCGGGCTCGACGAGGCGGCCGGACTCGTCCCGGTCGAGCTTGCGGTAGATGGTCCGCGAGGCGACGCCGAGCAGCCGGGCGGCGAGGCCCTTGTCGCCGCGGGTGTGGCGCAGCGTCTCGCGGATGACCATCCGCTCGATCTCCTCGAGCGGCGTGCCGATGGGGATGACGAGGGCCGCCGCCCCGCCCGGCGAGCCGCCCGGCCGCGCCTGGCGGATGGGCTCGGGCAGGTCGGCGACGTCCACCGCGTCGCCGCGCGTCAGCACCACCGCCCGCTCCACGGCGTGCATGAGCTCGCGCACGTTTCCCGGCCAGTCGTGGGCCTCGAGCGCGGCCAGCGCCGCGGGCGTGAAGCCGGTGACGGCCTTCCGGTTCTCCTCGGCGAGCCGGCGCAGGAAGGCGCTCGCGAGGAGGGGCACGTCCTCGCGCCGCTCCCGCAGGGGGGGCAGCCGCACCGCCACCACGTTGAGACGATAGAAGAGGTCCTCGCGGAACCGGCCGGCCTTCACCTCGGAGTCCAGCTCCTTGTTGGTGGCCGCGACGACGCGCACGTCCACCTGGATGGGCTGGGTGCCGCCGAGCCGCTCCACCACGCCGTCCTGGAGGAAGCGGAGCAGCTTCACCTGCACGGCCGGCGACATCTCCCCCACCTCGTCGAGGAAGAGGGTGCCTCCGTGCGCGCGCTCGAAGCGCCCCTCCTTGCGCGCCGCCGCGCCCGTGAAGGCGCCGCGCTCGTAGCCGAACAGCTCCGACTCGAGGATGGTCTCGGGGATGGCGGCGCAGTGGATGGGGACGAAGGCGCCGCCGGCGCGCGGCGAGAGGTCGTGGAGCAGCCGGGCGGCGAGCTCCTTGCCGGTACCGCTCTCGCCCTCGAGGAGCACCGTGGCCGAGGTGGGCGCCGCCTGGCGCAGCGTGTCCAGGGCGGCGCGGAAGGCCGGTGCGTTCCCGATGAGCCCGCCGCTCGGCTCGAGGGGGGCGAGCCCGGCGAGCCTCGCGCGCAGCGCCCGGTTCTCGGCGACGAGCGAGGCCTTCTCGAGCGCCTGCCGGACCGACTTCACGATGGCGTGGCGCTTCACCGGCTTGGCGATGAAGTCGTAGGCCCCCTCCTTCATGGCCGCGACCGCGGTCTCGACGGTCCCGTAGGCGGTCATGAGGACGACCTCGGTCTCGGGCGACACGGCCCGCGCGGCCCGGAGCAGCTCCTCGCCGCTCATCCCCGGCATCATGAGGTCGGTGACGAGCACGCTCACCCGCTCGCGACGCAGCACCTCGAGGGCCTCCGGGCCCGACCCGGCGGCCTCCACCTTCCACCCCTCGCGGGCGAAGATCTTCTGCAGCGAGTCCAGGTTGGATCGCTCGTCGTCCACGATGAGGATGAGGGGCTCCACCTCGAGTCCCTTATAGCGCGTCCCCGGGTGCTCCTCGACACGGTTTACTGGCACGCGGGGCTGGTGTAGGAAGGGCGCACCGGAATGGAGGGTACGTCACCATGAAGCGAATCGCCTCACTCGCCGCCCTGGCGCTCGCCGCCTGCGGTCCGTCGGTCAAGTCGCTCACCGTGGAGCCGCCTCGCGCCGTGCTCGAGGCCAAGGGCGCGGTCGCGGTCTTCCAGGCGACCCCCAAGGACGACAAGGGTCGCCCCATCGCCGACAGGCAGGTCAAGCCCACCTGGACGAGCTCCGCTCCGCTCGTTGCGAGCGTGGACGAGACCGGGAAGGTCACGGCACTCAAGTCGGGAGAGGCCACCATCACCGCCGCCATCGGCGAAGTGAAGGGCTCGGCCAAGGTCGCGGTCGCGATCCCCGCGACCGTCACGCTGGTCCCGGCGTCGGTGACGCTCGCGGGCGCCGGCCAGACGGCCCGGCTCGAGGGGAAGGTGGCCGACGACTCCGGCCGGGCGCTTCCCAGCGCGCAGAGCGTCACCTGGGGTTCCTCCGACCCGAGCATCGTCAAGGTGGCGGCCAGCCCGCAGGACCCCGCCAGCGCCCAGGTCACGGCGGTCGGCGCCGGAAGCGCCACCGTGTCCGCCTCGGTGGGCTCGGTTCGCGGGCAGGCCGAGGTGAACGTCAAGGTCCCCGACTTCGCGAAGCTCTCCGTGAAGCCCGCCAAGGTGGCGCTCGGAAAGGCCGGCGCCTCCGCCCGGATCGCCGTCACCGCCCTCGACAAGAAGGGGAAGCCCGTGGCCGGGGTGCCCGTGGCGTGGAAATCCGCCAACGAGCGCGTCGTCAAGGTCGGGGCCGACGGCACCGTCACCGCCGTGAAGAAGGGCAAGGCCAAGGTCACCGCGTCCGCCGGCGGAAGGTCGGCGGCGGTCGAGGTCACCGTCAAGAAGTAGACGCCCCGGCGCGGCGCGGGCAAGGCGGCGCGGCCCCCGGGCCGCGCCGTCGCTGGACTCGGCGATCAGCGCGCCGTGGGCTCGGGCGCCGCCGCGGACGGCGCCGCCGAACGCGCCACCGGAGGACGGGCGCCGAAGAGCTCCCGGATGCGATCGCCGAACACCGCCGTCGCGCCGGCGGCGGCGAGGGCGAGCAGCGCCACCACCACCAGGTACTCGAGGAGCCCCTCGCGCGACGCGCGGTCCCGGCCCCGCTGCGGCGTCTCGGCCATCGCGGTGGGAGCGACGCCGGGCTACGCGCTCGGCGTCTCGCCCTTGGCCTCGACGGCCGGGACGGCCTCGCCCTCGGCCTTCGGGGCAGGCTTCGGCTTGCCGGCGTTGGCCCTGGCGCGCCGGGCCGCGCGGCTCTCCACCTTGGGCTCGGCCTTCTTGAGCGCGGCCGCGGCCGCGGGCGCCGGAGGCGGGGAGTCCTTCTTCTCCTCCGCCTTGGCGGTGGCCGCGTAGCGGGTCCTGAACCGCTCGATCCGGCCGGCGGTGTCCATGATCTTCTGCTTGCCGGTGAAGAAGGGGTGGCAGGCGGAGCAGATCTCGATGTGGAAGTCGCCGCGCGTCGAGCGGGTCTCGATGACGTTCCCGCAGGCGCAGACGACCTTGGCCGGCTTGTAGTCGGGGTGGATGCCTTCCTTCATGGTGTCCTTCCAGGCTGCCGCTTGCACGGGGCAGGTCGCACCGTGGTCCGGGCAGCGGAGCCGCGTTATCTAATCGAAACGGGGGCTTGGGTCAAGCACGGGCGCGCCCCGTCATTTCCCGCCCCCGACCATCATCTTGAAGAACTCGTCGTGGTTCTTCACCTGCCGGAACTTGTCCAGGACGAACTTCATCGCCTCGACGTTGTCGAGGCCGTTCAGGATGGTCTGCCGCAGGATGTAGATCTTGGAGAGCCAGTCGGCGGGCAGGAGCAGCTCCTCCTTGCGCGTGCCGCTCTTCCCGACGTCCATGCACGGGAAGATGCGCTTCTCCATCAGCCTGCGGTCGAGGACGATCTCGGAGTTGCCGGTGCCCTTGAACTCCTCGAAGATCACCTCGTCCATGCGGCTGCCGGTGTCGACGAGGGCGGTGCCGACGATGGTGAGCGAGCCGCCCTCCTCGATGTTGCGGGCGGCGCCGAAGAAGCGCTTGGGCTTGTGCAGGGCGTTCGCATCCACGCCTCCGGACAGGATCTTGCCCGAGGGCGGGACCACCGAGTTGTAGGCGCGCGCGAGCCGGGTGATCGAGTCGAGCAGGATCACCACGTCCCGCTTGTGCTCGACGAGGCGCCGGGCCTTCTCGATGACCATCTCGGCGACCTGGACGTGGCGGCTGGCGGGCTCGTCGAAGGTCGAGGCCACCACCTCGCCCTTCACCGTCCGTTCCATATCGGTCACCTCCTCGGGCCGCTCGTCGATGAGCAGCACGATGAGCGTGACCTCGGGGTGGTTGGCGGTGACGGCATGGGCGATGTTCTGGAGGAGCACCGTCTTGCCGGCGCGGGGCGGCGAGACGATGAGGCACCGCTGCCCCTTGCCGATGGGTGAGAAGAGATCCACCACCCGCGTCGTCATCTCGTTCGGATCGTGCTCGAGCCGGAGCCGCTGGGTGGGGTAGAGCGGGGTCAGGTTGTCGAAGAGCACCTTCGACTGGCTCTCCTCGGGAGGCTCGCCGTTGATGGAGTCCACCCGGAGGAGCGCGAAGTAGCGCTCGCCCTCCTTGGGCTGGCGCACGGTGCCGCGGACGGTGTCGCCGGTGCGCAGGTTGAAGCGCCGGATCTGCGAGGGGGAGACGTAGATGTCGTCCGGTCCCGGCAGGTAGCTGAAGTCGGGGCTTCGCAGGAAGCCGAAGCCGTCGGGCAGCACCTCGAGCGTTCCCTCGCCCGCGACCTCCATCTCCTCCTTCTTCTCCTCGGCCACCTTCGACTGGGCCTGGAGGATCGCGAAGATGAGGTCCTGCTTCTTCATGGCCCCCGCCGCCTCGATGTCGAGGGCGAGCGCGATCCGGGCGAGCTCGGCCACCTTCTTGTGCTTCAGCTCGGTGAGGCTGGGCGTGGGCGGAGCCGTGGCGGGGGTCGAGTTGGCGGTCTGCGGCATGGAAGGGATCACCTGGGTGAAACGCGCCGGATCGGCGGTGCGGCTTCGGAGCTGGGCGGGATTTCCGGCGGGGGACCACCGGAGGCCAGAAACCTATGGCGGCCCCGCCGCGATGTCAACGGTTCCCGGTGCCGCTGTGCGGCCGGGTGCGGTCCGGGCGGACATGCCATGCTCGCGGGGCGCGGGTGGGTCTGCGAACGGGACGACCCATCGGGTATCATCGGCGGGTGGGAGACCGAGCGCCTCCAAGGGCCGTGCTGGCCGGATCGGCCGGATTCCTCACGGCCCTCCAGGACGCGCTGGCGCGCCGTCTCGGCACGCCTCCGCGCGCCGCCGACAGTCCCCACCTCGCCTTCGCACTCTGCCAGGACGACGCCCACCTGCTGGTCTTCGAGTACGGGGGCCAGGAGTGGCTGTCCGCGTGCGAGGACCTCCGGCAGGTCGCGGGCGAAGGCCTCGGGATCGTGGCCGCGCTTCCGCCGCGGCACGCCGCGGCCCGGGGCGCCCTGCTCGGCGCCGGCGTGGACGCGGTGGTGGCATGGGACGGCCAGGTCGGGCCCGTCCTCGCGGCGGTGGCGCAGGTGCTCGCGCCGGCCGGGGCGGCGGCGCAGGCGAGGCCGGTGCCGGCGGTGCCGGTGCCGGGCCGCGCGCCTCGGCCCGTGCCTCGCGCCGCTGCGGCCCCCGCCCCTCGCGATCCGGCCCCCGCGCCTCGCGCCGGGCCGGTCCCCGCGTCCCGAGCCGCAGCGTCGTCCGCCGCTGCCGAGGCGGTGGTGCCGCTCGAGGACCTCCTGCAGCCCGAGGAGCCGAACTTCTCCATCGTCGAGGCCCCTCCGCCCGACGTCGCCGCCCGGTGGGGCGACGCCGAGCTCATCGCCTTCGAGCGGTCCTCCACCTGGCCCGGAACGGTCCTCAGCGCGGCCGATGCCGAAGGCGTGCTCGCCGGCGCGCTCTCCGGCTTCTTGCCCGAGGTGGAGGTCCTGCGCGCCCAGGTGGAGCGCGTGCTCCCCGCGCTCTCGGCTCCGGAGCGGGATGCGCTCCGCGGCGCCTCCGTCCCCGTGGACCCGTCCGCGCTCTGCCGCGCGGCGGGCCTGCGCTTCCAGGTCACCCTCGCCCTCGCGTCGGCGCCGGCAGCGGCGGGGCCCGTGGACGCCGCAGCCGTCCGGGGCATCCTCGCCGGGATCGACGCCGTGCTGGCGGAGCTGAAGCGCCTCGAGGCCGGTGCGCCGCCCGCCGCCCGGGGCGCCATCGGCGGCATCCGCCGCGCGCTGGTCAAGGAGGCCATCGACTTCACCCACACGGTGCACCGCGTCTCGCGGCCGCAGGCACCGGCGGCCTCGCCGCCGCGGGCGCGCGCGGCGCCGGTGGCGCGGATCCTCTCCAACAGGGCCGTGGGCAGCGCCGAGGCGGCGGCCGCCCGGGCGCCGCGCCCGTCGGGCAAGTGGATCGCCCTCGCGGTCGTGCTGCTGCTCGGCGGCGCCTACCACGGGTGGCGCTACGCGACGCGTCCGAAGCCCCTCGCCCTGCCGGGCCTGCCGGGCGCGCCCCCGGGGATGATCGCCGCCCCCGAGGGGCCCGGGGGCATGCGGCTGCTCGTCAGCGAGAGCGGGGCGCCCCCCGACCCGGAGAAGCTCGCGCAGTTCAGGCTGCAGGAGGAGATGAAGGGCAGGGTCGTGCGGGAGGCGGGGCCAGGCGTGATCCTGGTGCTCCCCCCCGGCGCCGCCCAGCCCGAGGCGGGACCCCAGCCACCAGGAGGCAACCGATGACGTCGCTGCGCTCTCTCGCCCGCCGCACCCGGGGCTTCACGCTCATCGAGCTCATGATCGTCGTCGCGATCATCGGCATCCTCGCCTCGGTCGCCATTCCGGAGCTGAGCCGCATGACGTACCGGGCCAAGTTGGCCGAGCGCACCATCATCATGGACCGGATCAAGAAGGGCGTGGCCGACCTCTACCTGCGCGACGGCCGGATCCCCGACGGCCTCACCGGCTCGTTCAACCCGCCGCTCCCCCCGGGAAACGTCAAGAGGGCCCCCGACTGGACCATGGCGGGCTGGAACCAGATCCTCGCGGGCATGGGCGACATCGACGGCGCCCTCTACTTCAGCTACTACTTCTGGGTACTGGAGAGCGCGAACCCTCCGCTCCTGCTCGTCCAGGCCGTCGGGGACCTGGACGGCGACGGGAACCAGAGCACCAAGTGGATCTTCTTCCAGCGAATCACCGGCTCCTACACGGTGTGGTCCGAGTGGCCGCCCGCAGGCCTGGAAGACATGGGCGTCTTCTGAGTTCCCACCCAGGCCGGATGCCTGGGTCGGAGCGCTAGGCCGCGCCCCCGTCTCGGCCGTTGCCCGCCGGCGCGGCCCGGCGTAATGCTGGGCTGGTATGGCGAGCCCGAGGGAGAGGGCCGAGGCCCTCCGCGAGCGCATCCGCGCCGCCGACCACGCTTACTACGTCCTCGACCGGCCCGTCCTCTCGGACGCCGAGTACGACCGGCTCATGCAGGAGCTGCTGGACCTCGAGCGGGAGCGCCCCGAGCTCGTCACGGCCGACTCGCCCACGCAGCGCGTCTCCGGCGCCCCGAGCGAGAAGTTCGAGAAGGTGGCGCACCGCGAGCCCATGCTCTCGCTCGGGAACATCCAGGGCGACGAGGAGCTCGGCGAGTTCGACGAGCGCGTCCACCGCCTGCTGGGCCTCCCGCCCGAGGAGAGGCCGGGGTACGTGTGCGAGCCCAAGCTCGACGGCCTCGCGGTGGAGCTGGTCTACGAGGACGGCGCCTTCCAGCGGGGCTCCACCCGCGGCGACGGCGTGAACGGCGAGGACGTGACGGCGAACCTGCGCACCGTGGGGAGGCTCGGCGCCAACAAGGGAGTCCTCGAGCGGCTCGAGGGACGGCGCCTCCCGAAACGGCTCGAGGTGCGCGGCGAGGTCCTGCTCCAGAAGGAGCACTTCGAGGCCATGAACCGGCTCATCCTGCGGGAGGGGGGCGAGCCCTTCGCCAACCCGCGCAACGCCGCGGCCGGCTCGCTGCGGCAGCTCGACTGGCGCATCACCGGGACGCGCCCCCTCTCCTTCATCGCCTACGAGGCGCTCGTGCCCGGGCCCGAGCCGGACGGCTCGGCGGGCCGGCGGGCCGAGGCGAAGCCGGAGCACCCGGCGACCCCGTGGAAGACCCACTGGGAGAAGCTCCAGGCGCTCGCGGCCTTCGGCTTCGAGACCAATCCCGAGAACCGGCTCTGCCGCGGGATCGCCGAGGTGCGGCGCTACCGCGACGAGATGGAGAAGCGCCGCTTCGAGCTGCCCTACGACACCGACGGGGTGGTGGTGAAGGTGGACGACCTCGACTGGAGGCTGCGCCTCGGGGCCGCCACCAAGTTCCCGCGCTGGGCCGTCGCCTACAAGTACCCGCCGCAGGAAGAGGCGACCGAGGTGGTGGACATCTTCGCCTCGGTGGGGCGCACCGGCATCCTGACGCCGGTGGTGCAGGTGAAGCCGGTGCGCCTCTCCGGCGCGACCGTCACCAACGCCACGCTGCACAACGAGGACGAGATGCGGCGCAAGGACATCCGCATCGGCGACTGGGTCCTCATCCGGCGGGCCGGCGAGGTGATCCCGGAGGTGGTGAAGTCCATTCCCGAGCGGCGCACCGGCAAGGAGCGGATCTTCGAGTTCCCGAAGGTCTGCCCGGCCTGCGGGGCGCGCGTGGTGCGCGAGGAGGGGGAGAAGGTCTACCGCTGCACCGGCGCCGCCTGCCCGGCCCAGCTCGTCGGGCGGCTGCGCCACTTCGCGCAGCGCCGCGCGCTCGACATCGAGGGGCTCGGCGACAAGCTCGCGGCCCAGCTCGTCGAGCGGAAGCTGGTGCGGGAGTTCGCCGACCTCTGGCGCATCCCGCTCGAGACCTGGGCGGAGCTGGAGCGCATGGGGGAGAAGAGCGCCCGCAACATCCTCGAAGCCCTCGAGCGGGCGAAGCGGACCACGCTGCGCCGCCTGCTCTTCGGCCTCGGCATCCCACAGGTCGGCGAAGCCACGGCGGCGACGCTCGCCCGCGCCTTCGGGACCCTGCCGGCCTTCATGGAGGCGTCCGAGGACGACCTCCAGGCGGTGCGCGACATCGGCCCGGAGAGCGCCCGCGAGATCCGGGCCTGGACCGGCGAGCCGCAGAACGGGAAGGTGGTGAAGCACCTGCTCGACGCCGGGGTGCTCCCCGGGCCCGAGGCGGCGCCCGCCGGCGGCGCCTTCTCCGGGAAGACCGTGGTGCTCACGGGCGGGCTCGCCAGGATGAGCCGCGACGAGGCCAAGGCGGAGGTCGAGCGCCGGGGTGGCAAGGTGTCGGGCTCGGTCTCGCGCAAGACCGACCTCGTGGTGGCGGGCGACGAGGCGGGCTCGAAGCTCGAGAAGGCGAAGGAGCTCGGGGTCCGGGTCGTCGGGGAGGAGGAGTTCCTCGCGCTGCTGAAGGAGTGATCCGATCGCATGGCCCAGATCGCACGAGCCCGGATCCGCGTGGTGGGCGTGGTGCAGGGCGTCGCCTTCCGGCAGTCCACGGTGGACGAGGCCCGCCGGCTGGGGCTGGCGGGGAGCGTCCGGAACCTGTCCGACGGCTCGGTCGAGGCCGAGGCGGAGGGATCGCGCGCGCAGGTCGAGGCGCTCGTCCGCTGGTGCCAGCGCGGCCCGCCCTCGGCGCAGGTGGAGCGCGTGGACGTGGAGTGGGAGACGCCGGCGGGCGATCCCGGCCCGTTCCGGATCCGCTGGTAGCGCGCCCGCGGCGGGGCCCGAGTCCCGGCGGGGGCGGGCCCTTGCTCCCGGTGCGAGCTGCGTGCTAAGAACGCAAAATTCCACCGGATTGCCCCGCGCGCTCCGGAGGCTCACCCCGCGGCAGCAGGCGGTTCGAATCCGCCGCCCGGACCTCATGCTCCTCCCCGACTCGCTCGACGATCTCATCCTCCGCGCGCAGAAGCCGTCCCGCTACGTCGGGTCGGAGTTCGGCAGCGTGAAGAAGGACCTCGCCCGGGCGAAGCTCACCTTCGCGCTCGCCTTCCCCGACACCTACGAGGTCGGGATGTCGAACCTCGGGTTCCGGCTCCTCTACCACGCGCTCAACGACCGGGAGGAGATCGCCTGCGAGCGGCTCTTCCTGCCGTGGCCGGACCTCGACGCCATGCTGCGGGAGAGGGGCCTGCCGCTCTTCTCCCTCGAGTCGCGCGCCCCGGCCCGGGATTTCGACGTCATCGGCATCACGCTCCAGTTCGAGCTCTGCTACACGAGCGCGCTCGCGCTCCTCGACCTGGCCCAGGTGCCGCTCCTCGCGAAGGACCGCGGAGAGCGGGACCCGCTCGTCGTGGGCGGCGGTCCCTGCGCCTTCAACCCCGAGCCGATCGCCGACTTCTTCGACTGCTTCGCCGTGGGCGAGGGCGAGGAGGTGGTCCACGAGATCGCCGACGCCGTGGCGGGCTGGAAGGGGTCGGGCGCGCCCCGCGCCGCGCTCCTCGACCGCCTGGCCGAGGTCCCGGGCGTCTACGTGCCGTCGCTCTTCCGCCCGCGCTACGATCCGGCGACGCGGGCGCTCGCCGCCCTGGAGCCGCTCCGGCCCGGCTACGAGAAAGTGGTCCGGCGCGTCATGCCGGACCTCGACGCCCTCTCGACCTCCGCCTACACGCGCCCCATCGTCCCCTTCATGCAGACGGTCCACGACCGGCTGCCCATCGAGCTGCAGCGGGGCTGCACCCGCGGCTGCCGCTTCTGCCAGGTGGGGATGATCACCCGCCCGACGCGCCAGCGCAGCCCGCGCTCGGTGCTCGCGGTGGCGGAGACGGGGCTCCGTGCGTCGGGGTACGAGGAGGTGGGGCTCCTCTCGCTCTCCTCCGGGGACTACGACTGCCTGAACCCCCTGCTCGACGACTTCCTCGCCCGCTGGCAGGGCGACCGCATCGCCATGTCGCTCCCGTCGCTCCGCACCGAGACCATGAGCGACTCGCTCGCGAAGAAGATCGCTCGCGTCCGCAAGACCGGCTTCACCCTCGCCCCGGAGGCGGCCACCGAGCGGATGCGTGCCGTCATCAACAAGGGCAACCGCGAGGAGGACCTGCTCCGCGCCGTCGAGTCGATCTTCGCGAACGGCTGGTCGCTCCTCAAGCTCTACTTCATGATCGGGCTGCCGGAGGAGCGGGACGAGGACGTCGTCGCCATCGCCACGCTCGCGAAGAGGTGCCTCGCGGCGGCGCGGCGCGTCCTGCCCAAGGGGCAGGGCTCGGCGGCCATCAACCTCGGCGCCTCCACCTTCGTGCCCAAGCCCTTCACGCCGTTCCAGTGGGAGCCGATGATCTCCCGCGAGGAGACGCGGCGGCGCCAGGCGCTCGTCACCGCCGAGCTGGGCGGCCGCCACGGCGCCATCCACTTCAAGCCCCACGACTCGCGGCAGGCGTCGATCGAGGGGGCGCTGGCGCTCGGGGATCGGCGCGCCGGCACCGCCGTGCTCTGGGCGTTCCGGCACGGGCAGAAGCTCGACGGCTGGACCGAGTGGTTCCGGGAGGACGTCTGGCTCGAGGCCTTCCGCGAGTGCGAACGGGTCCACGGGGTCGGGCTCGATTGGTTCGCGCACCGCCGCCGCCGCCTCGACGAGGTGCTGCCCTGGGACCGCATCGACTGCGGCGTCACCAAGGCCTACCTCCAGAAGCAGCTCGCCGCGGCGCGGAACCTCTCCGAGGTGCCGGACTGCGTCCTCGCACCCTGCACGGTCTGCGGCGCCTGCGACTACGAGACGGTGAAGACCCGGATCCACGAGGCCAAGGACTACGAGGGGCCTCCGCCACCGCCGCCGCGCCCGCCCGAGCCCCCGACGCGCACCTTCGTCCGGATCCGGTACGGCAAGCTCGGCCGGCTCGTGGCGCTCTCCCACCTCGAGACCATGACGGCGCTGCTGCGGTCGGTCCGGCGGGCCGGGCTGCCGGTGGCCTACTCGCAGGGCTACCACCCCAAGCCCCGGGTCTCCTTCGGCCCGGCCCTGCCGGTCGGAGTGGAAAGCCTCTGTGAATACCTGGATCTGGAGCTCATCGGCATCCACGACGCCGGCGCGATCGGCGACCGGCTCGGGAAGGAGCTACCGGAGGGGCTCTCGCTCCTCGAGGCGAAGCCCCTGGATCCCCGGGCCCCTTCGCTCAACGAATCGATGCGCGCCGTCCATTACCGGGTACAATTCAAGGAGAGCTGGAGCGCCGAGGCGCTCCAGGAAAGGATCTCGGCCTTCGAGGTCGCCGAGCAGGCGGTGGTCAAGCGCAGCGTGCCGCCGAAGGCCAAGGACAGGAAACGGCATCAGAAATCCGCCGCACCCAAGGAGAAGACGATCAACCTGAAGGAAATCGTGACCCACGTTGCGGTCGAAGGACCGGGAACGGTCGCGTTCAGCTTGAAGGCGGACCCGTCGGGAAGCGCCAAGCCAGCCGAGGTGCTGGCTGCGATCTTCGGCGACGGCGCTCCGCCGCGAGGAGTGAAGGTCTTGAAGGAAGGCGTCAGCTTCGCGAAACCCGGGTCCGGCCGCGTCCAGATGGGCCAGCCGCGGGCTCCTCGCTACGCCGACGCCTGAACGTTCAACGTGCCCGATGCGAGCCGCCCCCGAGGCGGCCGCCAGGCGCGAAGGGAATGCGAAGCTTGAGCGAACGCTCACAAGCCGATCGGCGAAGCCCGGCCCCGCCGGGATGCGCGCGATCGTGGCCCGACGAGGGCCCCGCACCCCGCGCGCCTGAACGGCGCCCGCCCATTTCACGGGCGGTGCCGTCGCGCCCGGGCGAGCGAGGTCCCACATGGCGGGCAACAGCATCCTGGTGATCAACGCGGCCGGCGCGGAGACGCGCGTGGCCCTGGTCGAGAACGGCAACATCCACGAGTACTACCTCGAGCGCAAGCGCGAGAAGGGGATCGTCGGCAACATCTACAAGGGGCGCGTGGTCCGGGTCCTCCCGGGCATGCAGGCCGCCTTCGTGGACATCGGGCTCGAGAAGGCCGCCTTCCTCTACGTCGGCGACGTCACCGGCGACCCGGACTTCTCCGAGGAGTTCGAGCTGACCGAGGGCGAGCATGCCACCGGCGTCTCCGAGGTCCCGAGCGAGCAGGAGGCCGAGGAGCAGGAGGTGAAGGCGAAGGCCGTTTCCGAGGCGCCGCCCGCCGAGGCTCCCGCGCTCACGCCCGCTCCCGGCCAGATCCCCGCCCTGACGCCGCTGCCGCTTCCCGGCGCCGGGCTCGAGGCGCCGGAGGCGCCGCCCGCCCTTCCGTCCGAGGCTGACACCGCCCCGGCCGAGGCCGCCGCGCCGGCCGAGGCGGCAGCGCCCGCCGAGGCAGCCGCACCCCCCGGCGACGAAGCGACGGCTGCCCCGCCGGCCGCGCCGGCGATGACGCCCATCCCGCTCACCCAGACGGTGGCCGAGCCGGTGGCGGAGCCCGCCTCCGCCCCGCCTGTCGAGCCCGCGGCGCCGCGCGAGGCGGCGGCGCAGGCTCCGGCCGCGGGCCAGATCGCCGCGCGGCCGGCCGAGTCGGCCCGCGAGGCGCGCGAGGGGCGGGATCGGGAACGCGGCCGCGGCCGCCGGAACGACCGGGATCGCGACCGCGACCGGCGCAACGGCCGGAACCAGGAGGACCGCGAGGGGCGCAAGCCCAAGGAGATGAAGAACATCCAGGACCTCCTCAAGGAGGGCCAGGAGGTCATCGTCCAGGTCGCCAAGGACCCCATCGGCACCAAGGGCGCGCGCATCACGAGCCACATCTCCCTGCCGGGCCGCCACCTCGTCTTCATGCCGACGGTGGACCACATCGGCATCTCGCGCCGCATCGAGAAGGACGGCGAGCGGCGCCGGCTGCGCGAGATCGTGGACCGCATGCGCCCGGACGGGACGGGGTTCATCGTCCGCACCGTGGCCGAGAGCGTCGAGGCCCAGAAGCTCGAGGCCGACATCCGCTTCCTCATCCAGGTGTGGAACGAGATCATCCGCACCAAGGACAAGGTGGGCGCGCCGGCGCTCCTGCACCCGGACCTGGACCTCATCCTGCGCGCCACGCGCGACCTCTTCACCGCCGACATCCAGAAGCTGGTCATCGACGACCGCGAGGAGCACGAGCGCATCCTGCGCTTCGTGCGCGAGCAGGCTCCTCATCTGGAGTCCCAGATCGAGCTGTACCGCGGCGACGAGCCCATCTTCGACGCCTACGGCATCGAGCAGGAGGTGAAGCGGGCCAGCCAGCGCAAGGTGTGGCTGAAGAGCGGCGGCTACATCATCATGGACCAGGCCGAGGCGCTCACCGCCATCGACGTCAACTCGGGCCGCTACGTCGGCAAGAAGAACCTCGAGGAGACGATCACCAAGATCAACGCCGAGGCGGCCAAGGAGATCGTCTACCAGCTCCGGCTGCGCAACATCGGCGGGATCATCATCATCGACTTCATCGACATGGACAAGGCCCAGAACCGCGAGAAGGTCTTCAAGGCCTTGCAGGACGCGCTGGGGCGGGACAAGGCCAAGACCAACGTCCTCAAGATCTCGGAGCTGGGCCTCGTCGAGATGACGCGCAAGCGCGTGCGCGAGTCGGTGACGCGCATGATGATGGAGCCCTGCAGCTACTGCGACGGCAAGGGCCACATCAAGTCCAAGGTGACCGTGGCCTACGAGATCTTCCGCGAGATCCGGCGCGACGCGCCGAGCTTCCAGGAGCCCATGCTGGTCGTGAACTGCCACCCCGAGGTGGCCCGCATCCTCCAGAACGCCGAGCGGGACGAGCTGCGCTACCTCATGGACCGGTTCAACAAGACCATCCAGGTGAAGCCGCAGCAGGGCTACCACCAGGAGCAGTTCGACATCTACGGCCGCCACGATCGGGCCGCCGAGGGCGACAACCGCGGCAGGCGCGATCGCGGCGACCGCGACCGCGGCGACCGGGGGCGGGGCGACCGGGGCGATCGCGGCGAGCGGGTGGATCGAGGCGAGGAGGCCCCGGCCGCCGCCGCGGCGGAGAAGTCGGCCAAGGAAGTCTAGGGGCCACGCTTCCCGGGAGGGAGGGTCATGGCTCTCTTCGGAAAGGGCGCGAGGCGGGACCTCCGCGAGGGGGTGCGCATCGCGCTCGCCGCGGTCAAGGCCGGCGCCCGCGCGCTGCAGGGGGAGCGCCTGCAGCTCCGGGCCATGGCGCTCACCTACGTGTCGCTGGTGGCGCTCGTCCCGGGGCTGCTCGTCGCCTTCACGGTCCTGCGGGCCTTCGCCGGCCGCGACTGGATCCAGAGCCACGTCAACGACTTCCTCCTCGAGAACCTCGCCGTCGGTGCGCGCGCCACCGTGCAGGGCTACCTCGAGCGGCTCGTCGAGGGCTCCCAGGCCGCCGGAGCCGGGCTGGTGGGCGCTGCATTGCTGGCCTTCACGGCGGTGAACCTCTTCGCCGGCGTCGAGCGGGCGATGAACGACATCTGGGCCGTGCACCGGAGGCGGCCGCGGGTCCAGCGTCTCATGGTGTACTGGGCCGGCCTCACGGTCGGGCCGCTCATCCTGGCGGGCTCGCTCGGCCTCGGCTACCAGGCGCGCGACTGGCTCGGCGGCTCGGCCGCGGTCGCCCGCGCCGGGAGCGTGCTCCTCACCTGCGTCTTCTTCGCGGTGCTCTACCTCATCGTGCCGGCGACCCGGGTGAAGCCGCTGCCGGCCGCGCTGGGCGGCATCCTGGCGGGCCTCGCCTGGGAGGCGGCCAAGTTCGCCTACGGCTGGGCCGTCACCCACCTCTTCCGCTTCCAGGCGGTGTACGGCTCGCTCGCCGCGGTCCTCGTCTTCCTCTTCTGGCTCTACGTCTCCTGGACGATCTTCCTCTTCGGGGCGCGGCTCGCCTTCGTCCTGCAGCACGTGAAGGCGCTCGTCCACGCCCACCGGAGCGAGTCCACGCCGCTCGCGCGCGAGCTGCTGGCGGGCCAGGTGATGCTCGAGGTGGCGCTCGCCTACGACCGCGGCGCGGCTCCGCCCGACCCGGGGGACGTGGCGGAGCGGCTCGACATGCTCGCGGAGCCGGTGCGCGAGCTGGTGGAGGTGCTCCGGCAGGCCGGGCTCGTGCACGACGTCGCCGGCGGCGGCCTCGTTCCGTCGCGGCCGCTCGGCCAGCTCACGCTCGGCGACCTGCGGCGCGTTTCGGTCGGAAGGTCGCCCGAGGTCCCGGCCGAGACCGAAGGCAGGCTCCTCGCGGGGCTCCTCTCGGGGGCCGAGGATCTCGCCCAGGGCAGGCTCGCGGAAACCACCTTCGAGGAGCTCTGCGCCCGGGTGCGCTCGCCCGGCGGGCGCATTCCCGTGTAACGCTTGCTTTTTCCGGCTCTTCGGCTACGCTTTCGGTCGTCCAGAGGCTGCCGGTCGTCGGGGGTCACATGCTCTTGGAGCGCTCATGCTGAAGTCGGACCTGATCAACATCCTCGTCGTGAAGCGTGGAGTGACGCAGAAGCAGGCCGAATCCACGATCGAGACGGTCTTCGACGCGATGAAGGCCGCGCTCTGCAAGGGCGAGAACATCGAGATCCGGGGGCTCGGCGCCTTCCACGTGAAGCACTACGATGGGTACCAGGGACGTAACCCCAAGACCGGAGAGGTGATTCCGGTGAAGCCCAAGCGCGGCATCCTGTTCCGCACCGGCAAGGAGCTGCGCGACCGCGTGAACCGCGAAGAGGACTCGAAGCCCGGCGGCGAGGGATCGTCGAGCGGCACGCCCCCCGCCGCAGCCGGCGGCGCCTCGTAGGGCGGGGGCTCGTCCCCCGCCGCCGCCCTGCCGGTCGCTCACTCTTTCCCGAGCAATTTCACGCGACGCGGCCGACGTGGCCGACGGGCCGAACCGGCAGCTCCGGCGGCAGCTCGTCGTAGCTCACCACCGCGAGGCGCGGGAACCTCGGAGCGACGAGGTTGCGGACCGCGCGCCGCACCTCCGCGGCGGTGAGGAGCACGGCCGGGCGCGGCGAGGCGCCGAGCGCCGCCTCGAGGCCGCCGAGCAGGAGGCCTGCCCATTCCGGGTCCAGCGCCGCGAGCTCGCCCTCGAGCGCGTCTCGCACCGCCGCCTCCGCGGCCGGGTCGAGGAGCAGGGCCTCGAGCGGTCCGGTGGACGCGCAGTGATGGGCGATGTGGCGCGACAGGGCGCGGCGGCAGGCCTCGCCGAGCGCCGCGGCGCCCCGGGTTGCTCCGCCGGCCTCCAGGACGGCCTCGAGGATCGTCCGGACCGGACGGATCGAGACCTCTTCCTCGAGGAGCCGCCGCAGCACCTCGGCGAGCAGCGGGGGCGCGATCTGCCGGGCGACCTCGCGGACGAGCGCCGGCGCCTCGCGCTCGAGCGCGTCGAGCAAGGCCTGGACCTCCTGCACGCCGACGAGGCGATGGGCGTGCCTGCGGAGCGCCGCTCCGGTGCCGGCGGCGACGCGGTCGAGCGGCCCCAGCACCGGCGCCAGCGCGGCGGCGCGCTGCGCGTGCTCCGCCGCGACCACCGCCAGCCGCTCGCCGGTCACGGGATCGGCCTCGGCCGCCCAGGGGATCCCGACCAGCGCCACCTCCTCGGGAGGGGCGAGCGTGACGGCGCGGCCCACCGGGGCGCGCCCCGAGGCCGCTGGCGCCTCGTCGACGAGGACGCGCCACCCGCCGGGCGGGAGCGGTGCGCCGCGCACAGACACTGCGGGGAGCCGCACGCCGAGGTCGGCCCACAGCTCCTCGCGCAGGGCCGGGAGAGCCTCGCGGACGAAGCGAGCGCCGTCGCCCCGCGCCAGCTCGAGGAGGTCGCCCGCCAGCTCGAGGACGATCGGCGCCGGCGCGAGCGCGTCCGGCGCGCCGGTGTCCGCCCCGGGACCGGCGTCCGCCCCGGCCGGCCGCGCGGCGCGCCCGGCCCGGCGGGAGAGGACGCGGGCGGCTGCGCCCGCAACGCCGCCGAGCAAGAGGAAGGGGAAGGCCGGCAGCCCCGGCGCGAGCGCCAGCCCGCCGAGCAGGGCCGCGACCGCCCACAGTGCGCGCGGCTCCGCGCCGAGCTGGCGCCCGATCTCTCCGCCCAGGCTGGCGCCCTCCTCCTCCTCCGACGCCACGCGCGTCACGGCGACGCCCGCGGCCACGGCGAGGAGCAGCGCCGGGATCTGGGAAACGAGCCCGTCCCCGATGGCGAGCAGCCCGTAGCGCCGGGCGGCGGCAGCGAGCGGCATCCCGCGGAGCGCCCCGGCCGCGAGCCCCCCCACGACGTTGACGAGCACGATCGCCACCCCGGCGATGGCGTCGCCCTTCACGAACTTGAGCGCCCCGTCCATGGCGCCGTAGAGCTGGCTCTCTCGCTCCAGGGCCCGCCGCTGGCGCCGGGCCTCGGCCTGGTCGATGGCGCCCGCGCGCAGGTCGGCGTCGATCGACATCTGCTTGCCCGGCAGGGCGTCGAGCGTGAAGCGCGCCGCCACCTCGGCGACCCGCTCCGCCCCCTTGGCGACGACCAGGAGCTGCACCAGCGTGAGGATGGCGAACACCACCGCCCCGACGACGTAGTTGCCCTGGACCACCACCTGGCCGAAGGCCTGGATGACGCGACCGGCGTCGCCCCGCGAGAGGACGAGGCGCGTCGAGCTGACGTTGAGCGCCAGGCGGAAGAGGGTGGTGAGGAGGAGCAGGGTGGGGAAGCTCGCGAACCGCAGCGCGTCCTTCGCGAAGAGCGTGACCACGAGGACGGTGGCCGCGAGCGCCAGGTTGAGGGCGAGGAGCGCGTCCAGCACCCGCGGCGACAGGGGGGTGATGAGCAGGCCGACGACGGCCAGCACCGCCAGCGCGAAGACGGCGTCGGCCCCGCCGCGGACGCGGGCCAGCCAGGCGTCGAAGGGCTTCATCGGCGGTCCTCGCCGGCGGCGAGGCCGTACACGTGGGCCAGGACCACGGCCGCCGCCTCGTACAGTTCCTCCGGGATCGCCTCCCCCACGTCCGCGAGACGGAAGAGGGCCCTCGCCAGGGGCGCGTCGCGGACCGTGGGCACGCCGGCGCGGCGGGCCAGGGCCCGGATGCGCCGCGCCTGCGCCCCCGCGCCCTTGGCGAGGACGACCGGGGCCTCGTCCGACCCGCGCCGGTGCTCGAGCGCCACCGCGAGGTGGGTGGGGTTCACCACCACGCAGGCCGCGCGCGAGACCGGGCCGGCCAGGGCGAGTCCCCGGTGCAGGCGCCGCCGCTCCGCTCGGTGGCGCGGGTCGCCCTCCTCCTCCTTCGTCTCCCGGCGCACCTCGTCGCGGGTCATCATGAGGGCCTTCCGGTGCCGCCGGCGCTGCAGCGCCAGATCGAGTGCGCCGAAGGCGAGCAGCGCGCCCGCGAGCTCGAGGGCGAGCCGGAGGAGCAGGGGCGCCACCACCGAGGCGGCTGGGCGGGTCCCCAGGCGCGGAAGCTGGGCGAGCGCGGGCGCGGCCGCGCGGAGCTCCCTCCATGCGAACAGGGCCGCTGCGAGCGTCTTCGCGAGGCCGAGGGCGACGTCGAGCAGCTGGTGCGCGGACAGGAGCCGGCGGAGCCCCTTCAGAGGATCGAGCCGCTCCCATCGAGGCGCGATGGCCTCGGTCGAGAAGCCGACCCCGGCCTGAAGCGCGGAGGCGAGGCCCCCGGCGGCGAGCGCGGCGAGGCATGGCGGCAGCGCCACCCGCGCGAGGAGGGCGAGCGCGTCGGCGAGCGCCGCGAGCGGCACCGCCTCCCCGCGGGCGGCGGCTGCGAGCGCGAGGCGCAGGTGGCGCTCCAGGCGGCCGGCGTCCGCAGCTGCGAGCGCGGCCACGGCCGCGAGCCCGCCGCAGAATGCCACGGCGCCGGACAGCTCGCGGCTGCGAGCCACCTCGCCGCGCCGCCGCGCCTCGCGCAGCCGTCGCGGAGTCGGCTGCTCGGTGCGCCCGCCGCTCACGGCGCCCCTCCGCCGAGGCCTCGGACGAGCCCGGCCGACAAGGCGGCCAGCTCGACGAGCTTCCCGCCCAGGGCCGAGGCCGGCAGGGCCACCGCCAGGAGGCCGAGCGCGGCCCGGGCCGGCTGCGCCGCGCCCGTGACCCCGAGCCGGGGATCGGCGCGCGCGGCCAGGGCGAGGGCCAGGTCGGCGGCGAGCACCCCTGCAGCCGCCGGCGCGCCCAGGCAGAGCGCCGCGGAGACGAGCTCGCCCGCGCCGCGGAGCGAGACTTCGAGCAGCGCCCCGGCCGCGGGCGATCGCCCGGCGGGGAAGGCGACGAAGGTCCCGAGCACCGAGCCCAGGACGAGCCGGTCCGCCCCGGTCCACGCGGCGAGGACCACGGCCCACTGGGCGAGGAGGTCGCCCACCGCGGTCTCGCGCTGCCGGATGGGCGCGACGTGCAGCTCCGCCAGGGTCGCGCCGCGGAGCGTGTCCGCGAGGCGCCCTCCGGCCCGGGCCGCCTCGAGCGGCAGGGCGGCGACGAGGCCGAGGGCGGCGCCGAGCGCGAGCTCCCGGGCGCAGGCGGCCGCGAGGTCGGCGAGCGAGACGAAGGCGGCGGGGGCTCCGCCCGCGGCGAAGTGGATCGCCGCGCCGACGCCCGCCGCGAGCGAGACGCGAACGACCCCGGGCACGAGCGGACCGCCGAGGAACGGGGAGAGGAGCGCCACCGGCAGGAGCCGGAGCACGTGCAGGACGACCGAGGCGAGGTGCGGGGCGAAGGTGGCCGCCAGCGAGGCGAGCGTCCTCACGGCGCGATCCGGGGAAGGAGGTCGATGCAGGCGACGGCGAAGCGCGCCACGCGAGCGCCGATCCACGGCGCGGCGAGGCCCAGTGCGACGAAGACCGCGGCGAGCCGGGGGACGACGCCCAGCGTCTGCTCCTGGACCTGCGTCGCGGCCTGGAGGACGCCGGTGACGAGGCCGACCGCCAGCGCCGCGAGGAGCGGCGGCGCCGACACGAGCAGCACCACCACCACGGCTTCGCGCCCCAGGCTGACGAGGGTCGGGTCCACGGCGTGCCTCAGGGCGCGTAGCCGGCGGCGAGGCCCCGTGCCAGGAGGGACCAGCCGTCGACGGCCACGAAAAGGAGGAGCTTGAAGGGAAGGGACAGCGTGGTCGGCGAGAGCTGCGTGAGGCCGAGGGCGAGCAGGACGTTCGCCACAGCGAGGTCCACGACCAGGAAAGGCAGGAAGACGAGGAAGCCGATGGTGAAGGCGCGGCGAAGCTCCGAGACGACGAAGGCCGGGGCGAGCACCGCGAAGTCGGACTCGGACGGCGAGGCCCGGGACTCCACCGGGCGCAGGCGGCGCGCGAGGTCCAGGAACATGCGGCGGTCGTCGGCCCGCGCGAAGCGCTCCAGGAAGGCGCGGAGCGGCTCGGCCGCCCGGGCCCCGGCGGCAAGCGTCTCCTCGATGCCGCGCGGGGGCGGGCCCTGGCGCGCCGCGCGCCAGGCCCGCTCGCCCACGGGAGCCATGATCGACAGGGTGAGGAGGAGGGCGAGCCCGGTCACGGCCGTGTTGGGCGGCACCTGGGGGGCTCCGAGCGCGGAGCGGGTGACGGAGAGCACCACGGCGATCTTGAGGAAGGAGGTGAGCATCACCATCGCCACCGGGGCGAGCGCCATGAGGCCGAGGAGGAGGAGCAGCTCGACCGGCCGGTCGCCGGCGAGACCGGCGGGCGGGAGCGGCGGAAGGGCGGCGATCACGGCGGGCCCTCCGCGCGATCCAGCTCGGAGACGAGCGCCACGCCGCCCGGCCCGTGGCCGACGAGGAACCGCCGGCCTCCGGCGCGGACGACGGCCAGGCCGGCCTCCCGCGAGAGCGCCTGACGGGCCTCGACCGAGAGCTGGCCCGCTGCCGGGGCGCGGGCATCGCGGCGGCCGAGCGCGGCGGCCGCGACCCCCAGGACGAGGAGAACCGCTCCGGCCCTCAGGGCGGAGGCGCCGAGGTCGCTACCGGCCGCGGCGGCGACCGCCGACAGGGCGAGGGCGACCCCGGTGGCAGCCGCCGCCCGCGGCCGTGGCCAGCGCACCGCGCCTTGAAGGAGCGCGTCGAGCCGCATCTCACTCCCCCAGGGAAAGGACGCGCACGCCCACGGCTCCGTCGATGTCCACGAGCTCGCCCTGCGCGACGGCGCGCTCGCCCAGACGGAGCGTCACCAGGCCGCGCCGCCCCACCGGGATGGGCAACGCCGCGCCGGGCTCGAGGCGCGACAGCTCGGCGAGCGTGATGGGAAAGCGGGCCAGCTCGACCTCCAGGGTCAGGGTCGCCGCCGCGGCATGCTCGGTCATCGGCATCTCCTCCACGTGAAAGGCGTCTTCCTCGATGCGCCCCGACGCGCGCAGGCCGCCGGCCACGACCAGGCAGCCGAGGGCCGAGGGCGCCTCGTCGAGGAGGAGCACGTCCCCCCCGGCGAGCGAGGCCAGGTCGTCATCCGACGCGCAGGAATGCCCGCTGCGGAGCGAGCCCGTCACCGCGACGCCGGCGAGCGCCTCGGGCAGGTCGGCGCGGCCGCGGAAGGCGCGCGCCGCAGCCGCCGGGAGCAGGACCCGGCCGCGGCCGCGCACCTCGCCGATGGCGACGTCGAGCGCGACCGCGAGGGGGCTCTCGGGCCCGGCGACGTCGTGGGAGAGTCGCGGCGAGAGGGCGCGCTCGATCTCATCGTCGCGAGCGAGGCCGTCGAGCGCCGCCAGGGCCATGAGGTCGAGCATCGAGGACTCGACCGGCGTCAGCGCCAAGGCGCCAGGCACGCCGCCGTCGCCGCCCGCGAGAAGGTCCACGGCCCGCGCCACCAGGGCGGCGTCGACCTCGAGGACCGCCGAGCCGGGCAGCGCGGGGAGGTCGAAGGCCAGGCGAGCGCAGCCGGCGCCGGGTGTGCCTCGTCCGGGAAGGGCCGAGCCGGAGAGGCGGACGTCGAGGCCCAGCCGCTCGCGCAGCCCGGCCGCGGCGCTCCCGGCGGCGCGGGCTCCGGCCGCGGAGGCCTGCCGCGTGAGCTCGGCGTATCCGCGCGTGATCGGGGGCAGCTCGAAGGGCAGCATCGGTCTCCGGGTGTTCACGGGCCATGCCACGTGTCCAAGTGCCCGTCTCGAGGGGCGGACGCGCCGGCGCGCCGGCCCGAGAGGGGACGCGGCGCGGCCGCCCGGGCCCTCCCGCAACCCCGTGGACTCAGGATTCGACGAGGGCGGCGACCCGCTCTGCGCAGGCGCGCCGCAGGAGGCCCGAAACGGGCTCGCGCGCGGGCGGCGGCGCGCGGCCCGGAGGCCGGATCTCGGGAGGGATCCGGTCCCGCAGGACCCGTGCGACCGGCGCCCGCTCGACAGAGAGGGCGGCCGCGAGGAGGCCGCGCGCCTCCTCCGGCGGGCGAAGGTGCACCAAGCCCTCGGCGAGCGCGGCCAGGCGCTCGGCGCGGGGGCGGCCGGCGAGGTGGGCGGCCGCCCGGGCGAGGGCCTCCGAGCCCGGGGCGGCGAGGCGGCGCAGCAACGAGCCCGCCGCGGCCGGCGTGAAGAGGGCGGCGAGGGCCAGGAGCCTCCGATCGGCGGGGGTCATGCGGCGCGCGTCGCGCGGAGGCGGGTCCAGACCGCGAAGCCCGACAGCGCGAAGGCGAGGATGGCGGCCAGCGCGGCCAGGCCGGCGAGCACTGGAGTCGTCGATCTCCCGCGGGGCTCGCGGGCCGGCGGGCTGGCGCCGGCCTCCGCGATCACCACGGCCACGCCGGCCGGGTCGAGGCTCTCGGCCGCGCCGGCGACGAGGGACCGGATGCCGGCCGCGAGCGACTCGACCTGTGCGCGGGCCTCCGCCCGGCATTTCAGGAGGACCGCGGCGCGCGGCGCGGCGCGCGTTTCGGGACGGAGCGGGTCGGGAGCCGGGAGCGCCAGGTGGACGCGC
>Ga0209798_10000444_pt1 | contig 24607 bp, 14 predicted proteins | sample DOMMetBare3Fresh_FD_187475 | JGI IMG/M metagenome (GOLD analysis project Ga0209798, IMG submission 187475) | Wetland sediment microbial communities from St. Louis River estuary, USA, under dissolved organic matter induced mercury methylation -... | ecosystem: Environmental > Aquatic >... | reverse complement strand
ATATCCTATGGCGTATAAATATCCAATTGATTTAAATGTGATACCACAAATAGATGTGTTTTTAGAAAATGGATATACCAAAGAAGAAATGAAGATGGTACTTGAAACTAAAAAAATTATGCGTGATGAAAACATTCGTGTTACTGCAACCACTGTTCGTATACCTGTTATGGGCGGGCATAGTGAAAGTGTGAACGTGGAATTTGCAAATGATTTTGAATTGAATGAAGTAAAAGATCTGCTAAGTAAATCTCCGGGTGTGGTGTTGGTTGATGATCCTGCAACACAGCAATATCCCATGCCTATGGATGCACATGAAAAAGACGATGTATTTGTTGGCAGGTTAAGAAGAGATGAAACACAGCCCAACACTTTAAATATGTGGGTGGTGAGCGATAACTTAAGAAAAGGGGCAGCTACAAATGCTATTCAAATAGCAGAATACCTGAATGGAAAAGGGTTGCTATAATTGAATGTTGAATATTGAACAGGGAATACTGAATGTTGAATTGTACTAACTTCCTTATTCGATTTTCCTTGTTCTTTATTCATTATTATGTAATCCTTCATTTAAAAAATCAAGTAAAGGTTTTAAAACTTCAAAGGATGTAATGGTTTTTTTCAACAGTTCTTTTGACGTAAGATCAGCATCGGTAAGTTTATGAAAACCAATCCAGCTTTTGAGTTTTATATATTCAATAGCCGGGTTATCAGCTTCATAACCTTTGGGAGGCCTTGTTAATTTCATATCATCCCCCATATATAAATCGCCATAAACGTTTTTAAAACTTTTGCTGCTGATGATTTTATGAAATTCTTTCCAGCTGTAATCAATTTCCTGGCGGATGTTTTTTAGTTGATCGGGCATGGCCATGTATAAGCCACCACCAGTAAATGAATCGCCGGGTTGTAGATGAAAATAATAACCGGCCGTCATTGATTTTTTCCCGCCCTTATTAATGCTTGCTCCCATATTACTTTTATACGGGCTTTTATCTTTACTGAAACGTACATCACGGTTTATCCGAAACATACAATCTTTTGCTTTTAGATGAGCAATAGATGCATCTTTTTTACTGTACTTATCAATAACCGATTCAATGAAAGTTGCAAAGTCGGTTTTTGCTGATTCATATTGTTTACGATTAGCATCAAACCAGGGTTTGTTATTATTCTTTTTTAAATCTTTTAAAAATTTAATAGTTGAAACCTGTAGCATAAAAAATTAAAAATTGATGATGGGAAATGTAGAATATACTTTTGTTTTTCATTGCTGTTTAAAGATACAAAGTACAAGCCCGCCCGGATAAACAAAATGGCGCAGGAAACTTTCGAGCTACCTTTCGGACGGGTGTGCAACACCACTGAAGTTGAATAAAGAGATAAAGCCGGTAACACAAAACAATAAACTAAAAACTAGAAACAATTATACTCCACTCCAGTTCTCACCACTGCGTATTCTGTAAAGAGTCATTTCACTTACACGGTATTTTTTTGCAAGTTGTTTATACGTAATGATCCTTGCCGGGTCCTGAATAATTTTCTTGATGGTTTTTACTTGTGCCGGGGTAAGTTTCAATCCTTTTTGTGTTGCACTGCGTTCTTTCTGCAGTTTTTTATAAGCAATTTTTTGTGGACTTTTTTGTTGATGAGCCGACATTTCTTCAAGCGTTGCCCATTTTAAATTTGACGCTTTGTTATCGGTTTTATTATGATTTAAATGAATCACATATTTGCAACGGGTAGAATTTTTTTTGCAAAACAATTTTGCACTTTCCCGGTGCAGGTAAATGGTTCCTTTATTATCCTGCCTGTGTAAATTAAGTGTGCGGTACCCGGTTGTTAATGATCCGTTTAATAATTTGCCATCTTCAAAAACATTCAATGCGTAACTGCAGCAACGTCCAAGATTGGATACTGCATATTTTTTCCTTAATTGTTTCCAACCGGCAAATTGTATTTGCTTCCATTGTTCGCCGGGTAGTTTCTTAATCATAAAAAGAATGGTTGGGGATAATAAATATACAACATCATTATTGTTACATGCAACATTAAGGGTTACTTATTTTTTGATCAGGGCAAGAAATTCATCTTCGCCGATAATTTTAACCGTGCTGATCTTTTTTGCTTTTTCTAATTTGCTTCCTGCATCATCTCCTACTACAAGGTAATTTAATTTTGAACTAACTCCGCTTAATATAATACCTCCCTGTTCTTCAGCCATTTGTTCTGCTTCACTTCGTTTAAGTGTTGGCAACGTTCCTGTAAATAAAAATGTGATGCCGGTTAAATTGCCCTCGTGTTTTGTTTCTTTATGTTCATTCTTTAATTGAACGCCAAGTTCTTCCAGTTTCTTCAGCATATTCAGGTTTTCTTTATTGCTGAAGAATTCAACTATACTTCCTGCAACTCTTGGGCCAACATCTTCCAGTTCCTGTAATTGTTCTTGAGATTTTTCAGCAACATCCAGTAAATGTTTGGTTGAATTAGCTAATGTTTTTGCGGTTGTTTCTCCTACAAACCGAATACCTAACGCATTAATTAAACGATGCAGTGGCTGCTTCTTGGAGTTTTCAATGGCGGTTTCAAGATTATCTGCACTCTTAGCGCCAAAGCCTTCAATTTTTTTTATTTGATCAAACGGCAATTGATATAATGAGGGAATATCTTTTAAAAAACCCAACTCATAAAATTTCCGCACATTGGCATCGCCCATGCCTCTTATATCCATAGCATCTTTGCTGGTAAAATGGATTATGCGTTCAACAACCTGTGCTTCACACTGGTAATTTACACAGCGCCAAACGGCTTCTCCTTCTGGTTTTACTAATTCACTGTTACAAACAGGGCAATGTGTTGGAAATTTAATTTTATGTTCATGGCCGGTTCTTAATTCGGGCATTGATTTTACAATGTAGGGAATAACATCTCCGGCTCTTTCTACCAGTACGGTATCGCCAATTCTTAAATCTTTTTCGGCAATAAAATCTTCATTGTGTAATGAGATACTGGTTACCGTTACTCCGCTTATTGCAACAGGATCAATCTTGGCAACAGGTGTAACAGCACCTGTACGACCTACCTGGTATTCTACTGCCCGGAGTTTACTTGTTGCTTGCCTTGCTTTAAATTTATAAGCAATAGCCCAGCGTGGATGATGACTTGTCATGCCCAGCTTATCCTGCAACTGCAGATCATTGACTTTAATTACCACCCCATCAATTTCATAGGGTAAATCATCTCTGGTTTGTTCAAACTTCTGGCAATGCTCAATAACTGCATCAATTCCCTTCACCAGTTTTTTTTCATTTTCCGGGCTGCGAAAACCAAGTTCCCATAAAAGTTTTAACTCACCGCTATGTGTTTCTAATTCTTTATGTTTTTTATGATGGTCTTTGTCTTTTAAAATATATCCTACATGATAAATAAATGCTTCTAAATTTCTTTTAGCAACTTCTTTTGCATCTTTTATACGTAATGTTCCGCTGGCTGCATTTCGTGGATTAGCAAGTGGTGGCAGGTTCTCTTCAGCCAACTGATCATTATAAGCTTTAAAGCTTTTCTTGCTCATTAATACTTCACCTCTGATTTCAATTTGTTTAATGCCGAATTGAGAAAATGCAGCCGAAAGTGGTATGGATTTGATTTGTTTGATGTTGGTAGTTATCTCCTCTCCTTCAGCACCATCGCCTCTTGTTGCTCCACGGGTAAATAAATCATCTTCATAAATTAATGAAATACCTGCGCCATCAAACTTGGGTTCTATGCAATATTCTATTTCATTTAATCCTGCAGCTTCTCTTGCTTTACGGTCCCAGTCAATTAAATCATCTGCATTATAAGAGTTTTCCAAACTTAACATAGGAACCAGGTGCTGCACTTTTTTAAAATCGTTCCCTAATCCTTTTGCAACACGTTGCGTAGGTGAATCGGGAGTAATAAGTGAAGGATCACTAACTTCAATTTTTTCTAGGGCTTTATACAACTGATCATATTCAAAATCACTGATGAGCGGATCGTTCATGATATAATACCGGTATTCATGAAAACGAAGTACTTCTCTCAATTCTTCAATCTGGTTTTCAGTCAACTCTTTTTTTTGTAGCTGATGCAAAAGTGCTGTACTGGTATGTTGAAGTTGTTTGGTTGTTTCAGGTGAATACATAAAATATAAAATCTGTCAGTAAAAATACAAGGACTAATAACAAAACAAATTAAATTCATGTATCATTTTAAATGTTTTTATTTGTTGCTGCTGTTAAAGATAAAAAACAGGCTTGTTCAGCACAATACTCACTTTTTAATAGTTATTTCGTAATTAAATCTGAAATGATGATCCGATCAATTGTTTTGTTACTACTTGCAAGTGTATTTAGCCGTTATGATCAAAAAACGGTTGTTGATAGTTTATATATTAACGGAACCATTTATACAGTTGATGCAGCATTTTCAAAAGCAGAAGCTGTTGCAGTAAAAGATGGCAAAATTGTAGCCGTAGGTAAAAGTGCAGAGCTAAAGAAAAAATATACCGCAACAACCACTATTAATCTGCAAGGCAAATTTTTATACCCGGGATTTATTGATGCACATGCACATTTCTTTGGTTATGGAATGGATTTGCGTACAGCAAATTTAACCGGTACAGAAAGTTGGGAAGATGTGTTGAATCATCTCAGTGATTTTGTAAAAGGGTTAAATGCAAAACCCGGCGAATGGATTATTGGAAGAGGATGGGATCAGAACGATTGGGAAGTAAAAGAGTTCCCAACCAATGAAAGATTGAATGAGCTTTTTCCAAACAACCCTGTCATTATAACAAGAATTGATGGCCATGCTGCCATTGTGAATGATTTGGCTATTAATAAAAGCGGCATCAATGCATCAACAAAATTAGTTGGTGGCGATGTGTTAGTGAAAGATGGCAAACCAACCGGTGTATTAATAGATAATGCGGTTGATCTTGTTTCAGCAAACATTCCTGCTGCAACAGAACAACAGGTGAAAGATGGGTTGCTTGCTGCACAGAAAAATTGTTTTGCTGCAGGGTTAACAACCATTGATGATTGCGGACTGAATTATATCCAGGTTTTGCAACTGGAAAAATATTATAAAAGTGGTGATTTGAAAATGCGGTTGTTTGTGATGTTGAGTGACTGGAAAAATAACTATGATGCCATTTTCAAAAGAGGGAAAATTAAAACCGATCGGTTAAATGTAAGTAGCTTTAAAGTATATGCCGATGGTGCTTTAGGATCAAGAGGTGCCTGTTTATTACAACCGTATGAAGACAAGCACGGCCATTATGGATTTTTATTAAGTAACCGGGAGCATTTTGATTCTGTTGCCAAAGTGATTTATAATAAAGGTTATCAGATGTGCACACATGCTATTGGAGATAGCGGTAACAGAATGATCCTGGATGTATATGCAAAGTATTTAAAAACGAAAAACGATTTACGCTGGCGTATTGAACATGCTCAGGTTGTTAATAAAAATGATTTTCATTTATTCGGCAAGTACAATATAGTGCCAAGTGTACAACCCACTCATGCAACAAGCGATATGTATTGGGCTGAAAAAAGATTAGGTCCGCAGCGTGTTAAAGGCGCCTATGCATTCAATGATTTATTAAAGCAAAACGGATGGATACCATTAGGAACCGATTTCCCTGTAGAAGACATTGATCCCATTAAAACATTTTATGCTGCTGTATTTCGTAAAGATGCAAAAGGGTGGCCGGCCGAAGGGTTTCAAACAGAAAATGCGTTAACAAGAGAAGAAACATTGAGAGGAATGACGATTTGGGCAGCAAAATCAAATTTTGAAGAAAACGAAAAGGGAAGTATTGAAAAAGGAAAATTTGCAGATTTTGTTTTGCTTGATACAGATTTGCTTACAGCATCGTTTCAACAGATACTCAAAACAAAAGTTCTGAAAACCATTTGTGGCGGTGAAATTGTTTATTCAAACAAATAATAAAAAAATCAGAACGCTTCGCTTCTGAATTGCCTGGGCGTACTGTTTTTCTTTTTTGAAAATACACGGTTAAAATAAGAGATCGATTCAAACCCTGCACTGCGGGCAATGGTTGAAATCTGTTTATCAGTTTCTATTAATTGATAACTGGCGTAACCAATTCTGATATCGTTTAAATAATCTGAGAATGTTTTACCTGTTGCCCGCTTAAAAAATTTGCAAAACGCACTGGGCGAAATATTGATGATTGCTGCAGCTTTGCTGATGCTGATGGGTTTAGAAAAGTTTTCTTCAATATAGGTACAAACTTTATTAATTCTTGGTTCACTGTTTTTGGCTTTTGAAATATCAAATTCAGAAGATGCCAGTTTAACCGCTTTTTGTTTTGACAGTTGCCCAAGTAACCAGATGAGGTCGTTAATTTTTTCTACACCGTTTTTATTGGGTAACGAAAGAATCACATCCTTAAATGGTTTGCTGTTTTTAAAGTGAAGGCCATTTTTACTTTTTTGTAGTAAACGTTTAACACTATCAAATTCATGCAAACCAAGCATACTATTAAATAAAGAGCTGGAAAACTGAATAACCACAAAATCGCAGCTTTTATATTTTGCTTTTTTTTCTGTTACCCAGGTGTGTGGTAAATCAGGGCCAATCAATACCAGGTCTCCCGGTTCAAATTCCTGGTAACTGTCGCCAACAATTCGCTTTCCGGAAATGTTAATCTTATAGGTAAGTTCATATTCCGGATGATGGTGCCAATAGAATTCAAGGAAGGGCAAACTCATTTGATAAGCAACCAACATCGGTTTATCATTACCAGGCACTATTTTTTCGAGTTCTGCTTTCATAAAGCAACTGCTGTTTTTTGGATTACAAAACTACGTGATGTTGGCAATATAGTGTCAGAAATTGGAATTATAGTTCAATTTATAACCCGAAGCTTGTTCTAAATTTGTGACCCTTATTTGATTGCTGCGATGGATTAAATAAAAGACGGTAACGAATTTTAATTGTTAAAGACAGATTTTTTTATGAATTGCAATCAAAATAAGGCTATTTAAATTCGTTATATTTTTTCCTATAAATCGCAAACGATTGCAAAATGAAGAAAATTTTACTCTTACTGTTGATTGTGCTGATGACCTTTCGTTCACAGGCTCAACTTTTAAATTTTACTCCAAACTTTCCAATAGATAACAGCAATCTTGTTGTTACGATGGATGCAAATAAAGGAAGTAAAGGGTTATTGAACTATACTCCTTCAGATGTTTATGTTCATACTGGTGTAATTACAAATCTAAGCTCAAGTACTACTAATTGGCGGTATGTAAAGTTTAATCAAAACTTTAACCAACCGAATGTATTATTACAGGCTACATCACTTGGTGGAAATAAATGGCAATTCAACATCAATGATATCCGTGCTTATTTTGGCGTTCCTTCAAATGAAACAATTTTAAAAGTTGCCATCCTTTTTCGTAGTGGTGACGGAACAAAAAAGCAGGCAAATATAGACGGCAGTGATATGTACATTCCGGTATATGCCCCGGGTGAATTTGCAGTTCGTTTCATTTCTCCGGCTATGCAGCCCACTTACAATATGGTTCCGGAACCCATTAATATTACTGTTCCTTCAACTATTCCTGTAACAGCAGTATCATCAAAAAATGCCAATCTTACTCTTCAATATGATGCTACACAAATTGGCACTGCAACTGCTTCTCAAACGGTAAGTGGTAATGCAAATGTCACTACTGAATGTCAGCATATCATTACAGTTGAAGCAAATGATAATGGAATAATTAAAAGAGATACCATCAACTTCAGTATTGCACCTTCATCTTATCCAACAGGTGCCAGACCAGCAGGTTTAAAAGATGGCATCACGTATCAAAATAACAATACAGAAGCGGTGCTTATTTTATATGCTCCTTTAAAAAACAAAGTTTCAGTAATAGGTGATTTTAATAACTGGTTACAAACCTGCGATGGCTTCTTAAAAAAAGACGGGAATTATTTCTGGACCAGAATTACAGGTCTTACACCCGGAACAAATTACCGGTTTCAATATCTGGTTGATGATAGTATCCGTGTTGCCGATCCTTACAGTGAGTTGGTGCTTGATCCTAACAATGATCAATATATAACTTCAACTACTTATCCTAACATGCCAGCCTATCCAACCGGTAAAACAACAGGTGGTTTTGTTGGAGTGCTTTCTCCAGGTGAAGCAGCGTATAACTGGACTAGTAACAGTTATGTTCGTCCCGATAAAAAAGATCTCATAGTTTATGAGTTGCTGGTGAGAGATTTTACAGAGGCTCAAAACTGGCAAACATTAAAAGATACATTGAACTATATTAAAAATCTTGGTTTCAATGCTATTGAGCTGATGCCGTTTAATGAGTTTAGCGGAAATAACAGTTGGGGATACAATCCGCTTTATTATATGGCGCCTGATAAAGCGTATGGATCAAAAAATACATTAAAAGCATTTATTGATGCTGCTCATAATTTGGGCATTGCGGTAATACAGGATATTGCGTTTAACCAGGCCGATCAACCTTCACCATTGGTTTGGATGTGGTGGAATAAAACGTTGAACAGGCCCGCAGCAAATAATCCTTACTTCTACGAAACAGATCAGCATCCTTTCAGTGTATTCTACGATTTCAATCATAATTCTGAAGCAACAAAATATCATGTTTCAAGATTTATCCGTCATTGGTTAACTGAATACCGGATAGATGGTTTCCGTTGGGATTTAAGTAAGGGGTTTACAAATCAAAACTGTGCAGGTAACCAATCTTGTTGGGATGCGTTTAACCAGGATCGTATTAATATCTGGCAACGATATTATGATAGCATGCAGGTTGTATCTGCAGGTTCATATTGTATACTTGAACATCTTGCGGGTGATCAGGAAGAAGCTGAATTGGGAAGACGAGGTATGTTGTTGTGGGGGAAAATGACTTATAATTATACAGGAAATGTAAAAGCTGTTTCTGGCGAATCGGATTTAGACAGGGCTTATTGGAGAAATCGTCCTTATTGGAATGCCTCAGATATGTTAGATAAGCCTGGTTTAATAACTTATGCTGAAAGCCATGATGAAGAAAGAGTGATTTACAGTACGCAGAATAACCCAAATACCAACACCTCAAACTCTGGGGTACATGATCCAAGAGATTTGAATACAGCATTAAGAAGAACAGAAGCAATGGCAGCAATTATGATGGCTACACCCGGACCCAAAATGATTTGGCAGTTTGGTGAATTAGGATATGACTATTCAATCAATTCTAATGGAGGGCGTACAAACCCTAAAATCATCCGTTGGGATTATTATCAAATTCTTGCACGCCGTCGTTTATATGAAACCTATGCTGCAATGGCCAAACTGAGAAATCAGTTCAAGAATACATTCCGTACTCCCAATCTGTCATTGGGTACATACCTTGGAAGCAATCTTGTAAAAACAATTGTTGTTGATCATGCTGATTTAAAGTACGTAGTTGTTGCAAACTTTGATGTAAACCAACAAACTCCTGCTGTTAGCTTTCCTGCAAATGGCACCTGGTATGATTATACTAATGGAGGTACCATCAGTGTTTCAGGTAACACTCAAAATATAACCTTACCACCCGGACAATTCAAAGTGTATTTAAATCAAAACATTTCTGGCGGCATTGTAACAAACATCAGAGATATAATAGCCAACAGCTCAGAATTTAAGTTGAATATTTATCCAAATCCGGTTACACAATCTTCAACAATCAGTTATGAATTACCAAAGAGCGGAAAGGTGAGTATTCAATTAATCAATATACAAGGCCAGGTAGTGGCAACAAAAAATATGGGCTTCCAGTTAAAAGGAGTTCAATCAACCATATTAAACAAAAACAATTTTGACGGTACAAGCCTTGTTGCCGGTCAATATATTTTACAAGTGAGAGTAGAGAATATAGTGCGGTATGAAAAGATAATGGTGCAGCAATAGAAGTGCAATCATTGTCTGTAAACCAATCTCACTAAAACAAGGTAGCTAATATGTGTTAAGTAAAAGACTGTCGAGAATCAGTATGTATATTCTGGCAGGCTCATTTGATGTTTATAAATTGCGGATTCTTAAAAATTAAACTATTGATTATGACCCCCAAACGTCTGTTTACCAGGCTAGGAGCTTTGGTGCTTCTGCTTATGGTGTTTTTTCAAACTGGTTTTGCACAAAGCAGAACAATTTCAGGGAAGGTTACCGATAGCAAAGATGGAAGCCCCGTTCCAAACGCTTCTGTGCTTGTAAAAGGAACCAACCAAGGTACTACCACCGATGCAGGTGGAAATTTTAGAATTGTAGTAGATAATAATGATGCAATTCTGATTATTTCTTCAGTTGGATTTGTACAACTGGAATTTCCGGTAGGCTCTCAAACAGTTGTTTCAATTGCATTATCCTCTGCACAGTCTACCCTTAGTGAAGTAGTAGTAGTAGGTTATGGTACTGTTCGTAAAAGAGATTTAACCGGTGCTGTTGCAACGGTTTCATCAAAAGATTTTGTAAAAGGAGCGCTTCAAACTCCTGAACAATTAATTGCAGGTAAAGTGGCCGGCGTTCAAATTACACCAAACAGTGGTGCTCCCGGTAGTGGTAGCCGTATTCGTATTCGTGGTGGTGCTTCACTCAATGCAAGTAACGATCCGTTAATTGTAATTGATGGAGTTCCGGTTGATAATGGAGGTATTGCTGGTGCAACCAATCCCCTCAACCTCATTAACCCGAACGATATTGAAACCTTCACCATTTTAAAAGATCCTTCTGCTGCAGCCATTTATGGTTCACGTGCTTCTAATGGTGTAATTCTTATTACAACCAAAAAAGGAAAGAAAGGAAAAATAAAATTCAATTTCAATGCACAGGGTTTTGTTCAAACAGCATCAGGTAAAGTAGATGTATTAACTGCTGATGAAATTCGTTCAATTGTAAATGCTAAAGGAACACCTTCACAAATCGCTTTGCTTGGGAAAACAACAACCGATTGGCAGGATGAAATTTACCGCAATGCATTTGCACAGGATTTTAATTTAAGTGCAACAGGTTCTGCAGGTAACTTACCCTTCCGTATTTCTGGTGGATATTTAAACCAGGATGGTATTTTAAAAACCGGAAACTTTCAACGTTTAACAGGTGCATTAAACCTCAATCCAAGTTTTTTAAAAAATAAACTGAAAGTAGATTTAAACCTAAAACTTTCCGGTACAACCAATCAATTTGCAAACGAAGGGGCAATTGGAAATGCCGTAACATTTGATCCTACAAAACCAGTTACCAGCGGAAGTTCGAGATATGGTGGTTATTGGGAGTGGCTTGAAAACGATGGGTTACCCATGCAATTATCAAACCGTAATCCTGTTGGTTTATTGAACATGAGAGAAAATACAAGCAGTGTACTCCGCAGCATTGGAAATATTGCATTTGATTATCAGATTCCTTTTGTTAAAGGTTTACGTGCCAACCTCAACCTTGGTTATGATGTTTCAAGAGGTAGAGGAATAAACAAGGTGAGTGATAGTGCGGCTTCAGATTATCGTCGTAAGGGTTTAAACAATCCTTACTATCAGGATCGCACTAACAAGCTGATGGATTTCTATTTCAACTATGCCCAAACATATAAGTCAATAAACAGCCGTGTAGATTTCACAGCTGGTACAGGTTACCAGGATTTTGAATTCTATGGTTTTAATAATCCTGACAGAAGATATAATGGTGATACTATTCCCGGATCTAAACAGGAGTTCATTTCACAGGCACCTGGTTTTACTTTGATTTCTTACTATGGTCGTTTAGTGTATACATTAGCAAATAAATATACTGTTACATTAAATGCACGTACCGATGGTACTTCAAAATTTAATAAAGACAACCGTTGGGGTTTCTTCCCTTCTGCAGCATTTGCATGGCAGATTAATGAAGAAGAATTCTTGCAAAACTCTAAAGTGGTTTCAAACCTGAAACTGCGTGCAGGGTATGGTGTTACCGGTCAGCAGGATGGTATTCCTTTTTATGGATATCTTCCTGTGTATAGCTTAAGTAACAACCAGGCTACCTATCAGTTTGGCAATACATATTACAATTTATTACGCCCGGGTGCATATGATGCCAATTTACGTTGGGAAACAACAACCAATATTAATGCAGCTATTGATTTTGGTTTTATACAAAACAGAATCAGCGGTACTGTGGAAGGTTTCATACGTAAAACAAAAGACCTGTTAAGCACTGTACCTATTCCCGCAGGTTCAAACTTTACCAACCGTTTATTTACAAACGTAGGTAATATTGAAAGCAAAGGTTTAGAAGTTACTTTAAATGTAGTGCCTGTAAAAAACAGAAATGTAGAATGGGATTTTGGCGTAAACTTTACTTATGTAGTTCCTGAAATTACCAAGTTGCTTGTGAATGAAGATCCAAATTTCACAGGTGTTGAAGTGGGTGGTATTAGCGGTGGTACTGGTAATACTATTCAACGTCATATTGTTGGGGAGCGTCCTAATTCATTTTATGTGTATAAGCAGATTTATGATGCTAACAACAAACCCATTGAAGGTTTATATGAAGATTTAAACCGTGATGGAATTATCAATGAAAAAGACTTGTATATCTACCAATCACCCGAAGCAAAATATTTCCTTGGTATTACTTCCAGTGTAAGTGTTGGAAAATTTAATGCAGGATTTGTAATGCGTGGAAGCATTGGTAATTACATGTATGATAACATGAATTCAAACATGGGTGTATATCGTCAAATTGTTAACCCACTTGGATTTATAGCCAACGGATCAAAAGATTATCTGAATACTGGATTCTTTAATAACCAGTACTTCTCTGATTATTACATGAAGAATGCATCCTTCCTGCGTATGGATAATATCAACTTTGGTTATGATGCAGGTGAAATTGCAAAGAATGTAAGATTGCGTATTACAGCAAACGTTCAGAATGCATTTATCATTACCAGTTATAAAGGATTAGATCCTGAAATTTCCGGAGGTATTGACAACACAATCTATCCACGTCCACGTACCTATGTACTTGGCTTAAATCTTGATTTTTAATTAAACAAACTTCTGAATTATGAAACGTATTTCAGTTTATATAACTTCTTTGCTGTTGGGAACGCTGCTGTTAACAGCCTGCCATAAAGACCTTGACAGGTTTCCTCCCAACACATTTACATCTGCGGATGTATATAAAAACGAAGCCGGGTACATGAGTGTGCTGGCAAAAGTTTATGGCAGTATGGCTTTAACCGGTAACCAGGGCCCTGCAGGTAATGGTGATGTTGCAGGTATTGATGAAGGCACTTCCGACTTTCTCCGTTTATTCTGGAAAGCTCAGGAATTAAGTACAGATGAAGCGGTAGTAGGATGGAACGATCCCGGTATCCAGGATTTTCATAACATGAACTGGAGTTCAAGCAACCCCATGTTAAAAGGTTTATATTATCGTTGTACTTACATTGTTACTTTATGTAATGAGTTTATCAGAGAGAGTACTCCTGATAAAGTAAGCAGCCGTGGTTTAAGTGCAAGTGCAGATAAAATAAAAACAATGCGTGCAGAAGTAAGGTTTATCCGTGCTTATGCAAACTGGGTGTTAATGGATTTATATGCAAACCCCGGTTACACAACAGAGAACGATCCAATTGGCAAATTCAATCCTCCTCAAACAAACCGTGTTCAGTTGTTTGCAGAAATTGAAAAAGAATTAAAAGCCATTGAAGCCGATTTGCCTAATGCACGTACTGCTGATTATGGCCGTGCTGATAAAGCAGCAACCTGGTCATTATTAGCACGTATGTATCTCAATGCAAAAGTTTATATCGATCAGGACAAATACACCGATGCTGTTACTTATTCAAAGAAAGTGATTGATGCAGGGTATGGTTTATTAAGTGATTACCGTTGGTTGTTTTTAGCTGATAACAACGTAAGCAACCCTGAGTTTATTCTTACTTTAAACTATGATGGTATTAAAACAAGAAACTATGGAGGCACTACATTCCTTGTAAATGCTTCTGTAGGTGGAGATATGGATAAAAATGTTTCAGGCCTTGGTGCATGGGGCGGTGTACGTGCAACAAAAAATCTTCCAAACCTCTTTCCAGATGCAAATGGTACAGGAGATAAAAGAGCACAGTTTACAACCGGCTCTCAAAATCTGGAGATTAATAATATTGCTGAATTTAAAGATGGATTAGCAGTTGTAAAGTATCGTAACAAAACCCGTAGCGATGCTTTTGGAACAGATCCTGATAAAACATTTGCTGATATTGATTTTCCTCTTTTCCGTTTAGCTGAAATGTATTTGATTTATGCTGAAGCAGTAAAACGTGGTGGTACGGGTGGTAATGAAACACAGGCATTAATTTATTTAAATGCTTTGCGTACAAGAGCACAGGTTAGTGCAGCTCCAATTACATTTTATAATACAGATTATATTCTTGATGAAAGAGCAAGAGAATTGTATTGGGAAGGTTTCCGCCGTACAGATCTGATCCGTTATAATCGTTTTGTAGAAGGCTCTTATTTATGGCCATGGAAAGGTGGCGTGAAAAACGGAACCGGCGTTGCAGCTTATAGGAAAATTTATCCTATACCTGATTCAGAAATTGCGGCTAATCCAAATCTGGAACAGAACGATAACTATTAATCAACGTTAAACTAAAAGATATGAAATCATACATCAATCAATTTTCAATTCTGCTGGCAATCGTTTCTCTGTTTGCCTGTAAGAAAGTTGAAAATAAAATTTATTTCGATGGTGGAACGGCACCCGTTTTAACTGCCAGTACAACTACTGTGAGGTTAGAACCCGGAGAGGAAAATAATACAGCTATCCGTTTAATATGGACAAATCCTGAATATAAGTTTACAACCGGGATAAGCTCTCAGGATGTAAAATATACAATGGAAATGGATCTGCTGGGGGGCAACTTCAGCAGTGGTAATAAATACACAACAGTATTTGCAAAAGATTTATCTAAAACATATACAGTAGGTGAATTAAATTCCATCATTGGTAATGTAATGCGGTTGTCATTAGATCCTCGTCGTTCATATACATTCCAGGTAAGAATGACATCAAGTCTGGGGATTGGAAGTGATGTGGCTAAGTTAACATCAAATGTTATAACGTTTACTGCCAGCCCATTCATACCTCCTCCAAAAGTGCCAGTACCAACAGCCGGTACACTTTGGATTACTGGTGATGCTGTTAATTCTGGTTGGAATGATAGTCCGCCAAATGATCAACAATTCACTAAAAAGTCTAATACACTTTATGAACTTACCTTACCAATGCCGGGTGGCGGCAATTATAAATTGCTGCAGACAAAAGGAAGTTGGGGAACCCAATATCACATGCTTGCCGGTGGTACATGGCAAGGTGGTGAATTAGAACAGAAAGATGCTGATCCTGCTTTTCCTGGCCCGCCAACTTCAGGAACCTATAAAATTAGTGTTGATTTTCAATTAGGACTTTTCAGTGTTGTAAAACAGTAAAATTAAATTCAAATGAAACTATTTAATAAATTCAGCTTATTCATGTTGCTTTTTGTTTTAGCATTTGCAGCATGTGAAAAAGCTCCTGATCTCAAATATTATAAAAACGGGTCGCCTGTAGTGTTATCTTCTTCCTCGGCAACAATAACACCAACGCAAGCCGATTCTGCAAAAGTGATCTTAACATTAAACTGGACAAGTCCGGCTTATGCTACAGATTCAAATACGTATAAATATATTCTTGAGCTTGATTCAAGTACAAAGAATTTCTCAAAACCAAATGTGGTTACTTTAACCGGAAGTAAAACGCAATCTTTTACAGGAAAACAAATCAACAACATGTTGTTGAATTATGGTTTTGCGTTGGGTGTTCCTGTTGATCTTGATTTTCGTGTTACTTCTTCTTATGCAAATAACAACGAACAGTACAAATCAAATATTCTTAAAGTTAAAGTAACACCATACAGTGATCCATCACTATTGGTAACAGAAAAAACATCTGTAACAGGTACATTGGCTACCGGTTCAAATCCTTCTAATAAGTTTACATGGTCACCTGCCTATAATGGTTACAGTGGTGTAGTAACTTATACATTACAATATGATTCGGCTACTAAAAATTTCACTTCACCACAGGATATTGCTGTTGGTAATTCTATTTACCTGAAGCAATTAACAGTATTGGAGATGAATGAAACCGCATTAAATGAAAAAGTTGAAGGCGGTACAACAGGAAAAATTGAATACCGTGTTAAGGCAGTAACTGCACTGGGAGCTGTTTCTTATTCAAATACAGTATCAGTAACAATTGAAACGTACATACCATTATTACGTTTTTATTTACCGGGTGGTTACCAGGGATCAACAGGTAATGGAAACGATTGGGATCCGGGAACCGCACCTGAATTTATCCGTGATCTTCGTCCTGCTGCATTAAATAAATTATATTATATGTACATCTTCCTGCCTGCAGGTGCAGAATTTAAAGTAACACAAGGCAGAAGTTGGGATATTAATTATGGTGGTTCTGCAGGTACACTTTCATCAGGTGGTGCAAATTTGAGAGTAACTACCTCTGGTGTATATAGAATTTCAATTGACAGAACCTCTCTTCAATATGATATCAGAGAAGGAAGAATGGGCTTTGTTGGAGGTGCAACGGGAGCAAATTGGACTCCATCTAATGTGTTTCCTAATTATGCAATGGGTTTTGCAGGGAAAAATTTATTTGTTGGACTAACTACTTTCTCAACAGGTGGCTGGAAACTGATTGATTTTAATGATTGGAATAGTGGAGATATCAATGTTACAAATGCCAGAAGTTATGGATCAACCGGTGGTAGCGGCAGTGCTTTGGATATAAACGGAGCTAACATGCCAGATATTACTACAGCCGGCAGATACAGAGTAATATGGGATGGACGTAATGTAGATAATGCAAAATATGAAATGTCTCCGGCAACTGAAATGCGTGTTGTAGGTAATGGTATTCAAGGTGTAGCTGAATGGAATCCCGGAGCAAGCCCACAAATGACATATATGGGAAATGGGAAATGGCAGATAAGTATTACGCTTATTGGCGGTAAGGATATAAAATTCCTTGCAGGAAATGATTGGGGTGCATTTGATTACGAAGATAACAGTGGCGGTAGCAATGCAACCGGTGTAGCACGTAAAATTAAATGGGAAGGTGGCGACAATTTTAAAACGCCTGCCATTGGAGGAATGTATACAATAACTTTAGATGAAAATGCTCAAACCGTAACTATTAACTAACCGATAGGTAAGTTTATTTTAAAAAAGTGCAAGGAGTTTTTCCTTGCACTTTTTTTGTGTATAAAGATTTCAGATAAATAGTGTATGTAGTAATTAAATGTTTTTTTCGGTGCCGGCATAAAAATATTCGAATTTACTGACTGTAAATTCTATTAACTTCATTTTGCTTTAATTCAAACTTTTTCAATGCTTAAAAAAGTATTCAAATTCCTTCTTGTTATCATTATTCTTGCAGCCATTATCTTTTTTGGTTTTGTACCACGCTATATCGATCAATCAAAAAATGTTGTTGCACTGAAAGTGAGTAACCCGGAAAAACAAAGCTGGTACGATTCAATTCCTTTTATTGCCGATTTGCATTGCGATGAATTGTTATGGGACCGGAATCTTTTAACGGAACATAGTTACGGACATGTGGATCTTCCACGTATGCTTAAAGCAAATATGGCGATGCAGGTGTTTACTATTGTAAGCAAAACGCCCAAAGGAATTAACATAGAACAGAACGATGATAAAACCGATAACATCTCTTTGCTGAGCTTTGCACAACTGCGGCCCATGAATACCTGGTTCGATCTTACAAACCGTGCAATAAACCAATGCAGGCAATTGTACAATTATGCAAACAAATCAAATGGCAGCTTTCGTGTTCTTACAAGCAAAAAAGAATTGCAGCAATTTATTACTGACAGAAAAACAAACCACAACATCAGCTCAGGTATGTTGGGAGTAGAAGGAGCTCATTGTTTAAATAATAACATCAGCAATGTTTATAAATTATACCAGGAAGGTGTACGCTATATCGGACTCACTCATTTTTTTGATAATGAATGGGCAGGTTCGGCACATGGAATGAAAAAAGAAGGTTTAACTGAAGCAGGAAAAGAATTAATTCAAAAGATGGACAGTCTGCACATCACTATTGATCTTGCACATGCTTCACCAAAAACAATTGATGATGTACTTGCATTTACAAACAGTCCGGTGATTGTTTCACATACAGGTGTACAGGGAGTTTGTAATAACAGAAGAAATTTATCTGATGCACATTTAATAGCCATTGGAAAACGAAATGGATTAGTGGGAATAGGATTATGGGAAACAGCAGTATGTGGAACCGATGCTATGGCCACTGCAAAAAGCATCCGTTATGTAGCTGATAAAATTGGAGTTGATAAAGTTGCACTAGGATCTGATTTTGATGGTGCTATTGGAACTCATTTTGATGTAACCGGATTGCCACTTATTGTAAATGCTTTATTGAAAGAAGGCTTTACAAGAACCGAAATTGAAATGATTATGGGTGGAAACATCAGGGATTTCTTTTTGAGAAATTTGCCGGAATGATAATTTTATAATTCAATCACTCTCTTTTCTTTACTGCTTAAAAAAGCCGCTTCAATTATTTTTATCACTTTCATTCCGTCTTCTGCACTTACTGGCACTTCTTTATTGTTACGGATACATTGATACATTCCTTCGTAATAATCACTATAGTTTCCTTTAAGTGATGGTATATATTCTCTGATGATTTTTCCATCCACTTCTGTATGTAATAAACCTTTTTCTGTTTCAGGTTCTGTTCCATATCCATCTGCAATTGGTAACATGCCTGCCTGCAGTTGGGCTTCCTGCATATCAGTTTTTGGTTTAATGAATGAACCTTTACTTCCATGTATAACATAACCGGGCAATGCTTCTCTTACCTGGTAGCTTGCTTTTATGCGAACACGGCGAGAAGGATAATAAAATAACAATTCAAAATAATCATCAACCTGTGAGATAGGTCGCATAGCAACAATATCTGCAAATACTGCCTGTGGCATTCCAAATAATTGCAGGGCCTGGTCAATTAAATGTGAACCGAGATCGTACAAACTTCCTGTTCCCTGTGTTGCAGTTTCTTTATGCAGCTTTGGGCTGAGTTCTTTTTTATAACGATCAAAATGAAATTCAGCTTCAACTATTTCGCCCAGCAATTTTTGATCGAGAACCTGTTTGATTGTTCTGTAATCACTATCGTAACGACGGTTATGAAAAACAGATATTTGTTTGTTTTGCTTTGCTGCCAATTGAATTAATTCATTGGCCTGTGGAACAGATACGGTAAATGGTTTTTCACATACCACATGTTTGCCTGCAAGCAATGCAAGTTTGGTAATTTCATAATGGGTGATGTTGGGTGTATTTACAACAACCAATTCAATATTGTTATCTGCAATCATTTCTTCAAGTGACCGAAACACTTTTACATCAGGATATTTTTCCTGGGCCAGGTTTTTACTTCTTTCCAGCACTCCGTAAAAATGAAAGCCGGGATGTGTACTGATGAATGGAGCATGAAAAACCCATCCACTCATACCAAAAGAACATATTGCTGTATTAATTGACTGCATATAATTTATTTCTTCTTTCTTTTACGGAGCTGCTTTTTATAAAATTCCATTTGTAGCAGTAGGATAAAATATTTTACATCTTTCCTTCATCTACATCTTTTATAAACTGTATCACACCAGGGAAAAAATGTTCCTGATCATCCCACATACATAAATGGCTTCCATTGGGGCATAATAAAAAACGCCCTTTCTGTACCTGTGTACTCATCCACTTCATATGTTCTGGATCCATCGTATCGTTGGTTGCGCCAACAGTTAAAGTAGGCACAGTAATATTTTTAAGATCAGTACTGCGGTCCCAATGTAATAAACGGCCTGCAACAGAAAATTCACTGGGCCCTTGCATCATTAAATAAATGGGATAGTTTACATGTTTAAAAGCTCTGTTCACAGGATCGGGCCAAACAGGTAACCGGCAAATATGTTTATTGTAATATTCTGTAGTAAGTAATCGCTGATAATTAGGATCGCTGAACATGCGTTTGGCTTCGTAATTCATTATAGAATCAACTTTATCTTTTGGCATTTGGCTATGTAGTTTTTTGCCATAGATTTCATATTGATCTATACTGCTCATCATATTTCCAATAATCAATCCTTTTAAATGCTGTTGGTATTTTAATGCATACTCCATAGCAAGTATGCCTCCCCATGAATTGCCATAGAGATAAAAATTGTCTTTGTTTAAACCCAAAGCAATACGTACCTGTTCCACTTCATCAACAAAACGTTCGGTGGTCCATAATGAACTGTCTGTTGGCTGATCACTGTAATAAGAACCCAGCTGATCGTATTCATAAAATTCAAAACCTTCATTGGGGAAAAAACTTTCAAAGGCTTCCAGGTATTCATGCGTCATTGCCGGGCCACCATGTAATAACAAAACTTTTATGCGAGGATTATTTCCAAACCGTTTGGTCCATACTTTAAACGTTCCAACAGGAGTTTTAACAGGAATCATTTTTATACCAGCTGTTTTTACTGAACTGTCTGTGTAATGAAAATATTCTGCTACAGATACAGAGCCACCTGTTTGTTTATGATTTGTACAACTGAAAAAGAAAGCAACAGAAACAAAAAGTAAAATATATTTCATACCAGTAGTTTTTAAATTAAAATCTCAGTATAAACCTTACGGGTTTTTGCAGAGGGTTACAAATTAATTAATGAATCAAAAAACCTGTGAGGTTTCGTAATAAACCTGTGAGGTTTTGAAAAGAAAAGGTAATAATTTAAAATTGGATGATCATAACAAGGATGTTTTTAATCGTTGAATGAAGTATCAACTGCTCAGGGGCTGCGTTGCCTGGAGGGTTTAGTGGCGCCACAAGCGCTACCAAAGCCCGGAAGGGAACGAACCACAGCCAAATTAACTTCTATTGCTTACAGCCCCCAAGGCTTATTTTTCTTACCTTCGTGCCCTTAATTTTCATGGCTATGAGTTCTTTGCGTGAACAATTGGATTTGAACCGCTTACCAAAGCACATTGCCATTATCATGGACGGCAATGGCCGATGGGCAAAAGAACAGGGACAGGATCGCTTATACGGTCATTTTCATGGAGTGGAAAGTGTGCGGAATATTGTGGAAGGTTGTGCAGAATTGGGTGTAAAATATTTAACCCTTTATGCATTTAGTACTGAGAACTGGGACAGGCCCATTGAAGAGGTAACGGGTTTAATGGAATTGCTGGTAGATACCATTCGTAAAGAAACGTCGATCCTTAATAAAAACAACATCAGGCTTCATGTAATTGGCGATACAAACATGCTGCCCGATTATGCAAGAAAACAATTGCAGGAGAGTTTGGATGAATTGAAAGATAACAAAGGCCTTAATCTGATAATGGCATTGAGTTACAGCAGCCGGTGGGAAATTGTAAATGCTATTAAAAATATTGCGGCTGATGTAAAAAGTGGTAAGCTGGAGCCTTTTGAAATAGACCAGGATACCATCAAAGATTATTTAACAACCAGGGAGTTTCCTGATCCGGAGTTGATGATAAGAACCAGTGGCGAATACAGGATCAGCAACTTTTTGTTATACCAGCTGGCGTATGCGGAATTGTATTTTACCAATGTTCGCTGGCCCGATTTCAGGAAGGAGAATTTATATGAAGCGATCCTTGATTTTCAGAACAGGGAACGCAGGTTTGGCAAAACCGGAGAACAAGTGAAAACCGATAAACCTGTAACACAATCTTAAGATCACTGTTAAGGCAGTGATTTTAACAAAGAGTTTCAGCAAAAGCGTTTATTTTGCCGCCCGGCTGTTAGAGCATGAGCGGCTTTTTTATAACTCAACTTACAACTTAACGTAACCGATCATTGATGCGTGTGAATAGAAAATTACTACTGCTTTTACTTGTTTGCTTAGGCTTTCAAATAAATCTATGGGCTCAAACCCCCGACACTATACCTCCTGTTTCAGTAGATCCTGAACTGGAAGCGATTATTAATTCAAAAGTTCCAAAAGAATACATCATTGCCGGCATAACGGTGAGTGGCTCTAAAACGTTTGATTCTGCTTTATTGGTTTCAATTGCCGGTATTTCAATTGGCGATAAAGTGTTTTTGCCGGGTGGCGACTTGTTCAGCAAAGCTATTGCCAACATCTGGCGTCAGCAATATTTTGATGATGTTACCATTTTTATTACCAGGGTAGATGTAAAAGACATTTACATTGAGATTAATGTAAGAGAAAGGGCACGTTTAGGTAATTACTTTTTTAAAGGCGTAAAGAAAGGGGAACAGGATGATTTAAAAGAGAAGATTGGTTTATCTCCAAATAAAGTAATTACAGAAAACTTACGACGCACCAGTATTGAGCATATTGAAAAATATTATATAGACAAAGGGTATCGTAAAATTGATATAAACATTACGGAGAGTAAAAATCCTGTGAATCCCAATTTTGTTGATTTAACTTTTAATGTAGACAAAGGGAAAAAAGTAAAGGTTGATGAAGTTTACTTTTCAGGAAACGAAAAAGTTTCTGATTTAAAGCTGAAGAAAAAATTAAAAGGCACCAAAGAATCAATGCGGTTTTCTTTACATCCATCAAAAGAATCGCCGCTTTATGGAACTAAAGACACAACTACGTTTAAAGAATTTATTCGTGAAAGGGGCTTTTTATCACTCAGTAAAACGAGAGATTATTTAGAGCCGTGGTTGCGTTTCAGGTTTGCTTCTTCTAAATTCAATCAGAAAAAATATATTGAAGACAAAGAAAAAATTCTTGATTACTATAATGAACTTGGTTACCGTGATGCTATTATAGAAAAAGATACCAGTTATTACAATAAGAAAGGAAACCTGGTGGTAGAAGTAAAAGTACAGGAAGGCAACCAGTATCATTTTGGAAATATTACATGGAGAGGAAACACCAAATACAGTGATTCATTATTAACCTCCATACTGGGAATAAAGAAAGGGGAAACCTATAATCTTGAAACACTCAATAAAAAATTGGGTAAACAATTATCATCAGAAGGTGGCGACATCAGCGGATTGTATATGGATGATGGTTATTTATTTTTCAGGATAGAACCTATAGAAACCAGTGTTTATAACGACACTATAGATTACGAAATACGTTTGGCCGAAGGCCCGCAGGCAACCATCCGTTCAGTAAATATTTACGGGAATGATAAAACAAAAGAACATGTTATTCGTCGTGAGTTGAGAACAGTACCCGGTGAAAAATTCAGCCGTAGTGATATCATTCGTTCTATCCGTGAATTATCTGCATTAAATTATTTCAACCAGGAAAAAATAAATCCCAACCCTGTTCCCAATCCTGATGATGGAACAGTTGACATCAATTATACGCTTGAAGAAAAATCAAGTGATCAGTTGGAATTAAGTGCCGGCTGGGGTGGTTATATTGGATTAACCGGAACATTGGGAATTACATTTAATAATTTTTCAACAAAAAATATTTTTAAGAAAGAAGCATGGAAGCCATTGCCCAGTGGTGATGGGCAACGCTTATCTCTTCGTGTACAATCAAATGGCCCGTCTTTCAGTTCACAAAACTTTTCGTTTACGGAGCCTTGGTTGGGAGGAAAAAAACGAAACAACTTTACAGTAAGTTTGTTCCGTACAAAATTGGCCAACTCTTTTGATCCTTTAACCGGGTTTCCCACACGTAAAAAAAGTAATGATCAGTTCTTACGTACTATGGGTGCAAGTATTTCATTGGGTAAACAATTAAAATGGCCCGATGATTATTTTAACCTCATAACCTCTGTAAATTTTACCCAGTATAAATTAAAGAAATATCCCATTTTCCCAGAGCTGGATAGTGGAACATCAAACAACCTGAATATTAAAATTCAGGTGGTACGTTCCAGTGTAGATCAACCCACATTTCCAAGATCGGGTTCAAGCTTTTCTTTGTCAGCAACATTTACACCACCATGGTCTTTGTTCAGAGATGCATCTTTATATAATAACCCGGCAGAAAGATACAGGTTGGTTGAATATCATAAATGGCGTTTGAATTATGAGTGGTATGTTCCAATTGGAAAACCAGGTGGTGCAGAAAAAAACCGACAGTTTGTTTTAAAAGCAGCAGCCAAGTTTGGATTTGTTGGACGGTATAATCAGTCATTACCCATTACTCCGTTTGAACGTTTCCAGGTGGGTGATGCAGGTATGCAGAATAATTTTGGCATAATAGGCTTTGATATTGTTGCACACAGAGGATACCCGGTTTATGATAATTCAAATCCAAAAATTAATAATCCTAATCAAACATCAGCCAACCAGTTCTTCACCATCTTTAACAAGTATAGTTTGGAAATGCGTTACCCGTTAAGCACCAATCCAAGCAGTACCATTTTTGGATTGGCCTTTTTTGAAGCGGCAAATGGCTGGTATGATATAAGAGAT
>Ga0209798_10000442_pt1 | contig 24632 bp, 18 predicted proteins | sample DOMMetBare3Fresh_FD_187475 | JGI IMG/M metagenome (GOLD analysis project Ga0209798, IMG submission 187475) | Wetland sediment microbial communities from St. Louis River estuary, USA, under dissolved organic matter induced mercury methylation -... | ecosystem: Environmental > Aquatic >... | reverse complement strand
CTCGTGTCGGGGGCGTCGGGGGGCGCCCGGTGGGTCCAGTCTGTCACGGGGATTGGATCCAATCTCCCGAGGGGTCCGGGTCACCCGGCGACCCGCCCCTCGTCGAGGTTACCGGTGAGTAGCCTCGACCGCGAACCGGCCCGTTCAGCCCTGGTGCCGCACACCGATGGGGCCCGTTCGCTGACCTCGGGGGCAAGCCCCATGGGGTGTCGCGGGGTGTGGCGGGGTGTCGTGGGGTGTGCCAGGGGCACCCGTAGCCTGGCCCGGATGGACGACGACGAGGGGCAGCCGGCCCGTGCCTCCTCCCCCGGGCTGACCGGCGAGCGGACGCTGCCTGGGATCTGGCACGAGAACTACTGGTTCCGGCGGCACGAGGTGGCCTACCGCTGGCTGACCGCGTTCGCCCGTGGGCGCTGGATTCTCGAGGCCGGCTGCGGCGAGGGCTACGGCGCGCAGGCGCTGGTGGACGCCGGGGCCAGGCTCGTGGTCGCCGTCGACTACGACGCCGCGACGGTGGCGCACGTCCGGCACACGTATCCCGGCGTCCGGGTGGTGCGGGGCAACCTGGTCGCCCTACCACTCCCGACCGGCGCCGTCGACGTCGTGGTGAGCCTGCAGACGGTCGAGCACCTCTGGGACCAGCCGGGCTTCGTCGCGGAGTGCGCCCGGGTCTGCTCCCCCCTGGCGCGGCTGATCCTGTCGACCCCCAACCGGCTCACGTTCTCCCCCGGCGTCGGTCGCGGCGAGAAACCGCTCAACCCCTTCCACGTCAACGAGCTGGACGCCGAGGAGCTGGCCGACCTGGTGCGGCCGCAGTTCACCGTCGACGAGCTGCTCGGGGTGCACCACGGGCCGCGGATCGCCGCATGGGAGCGTGACCGCGGCAGCGTGGTGGCCGCGCAGCTCGCCGCCACCCCCGACGACTGGGACCCGGAGCTGACCGCCTTCGTGTCGGCCCTCACCGCCGACGACTTCGCCGTTTCCGCTGAGGTGGACGGCTGCCTGGATCTGGTGCTGGTCGGAACCCGCCGATGACCCGGCCGGTCGGCACCTGCTGCGTGGTCCTGCACACCCACCTGCCCTGGCTGGCCCACCACGGCGCCTGGCCGGTCGGCGAGGAGTGGCTGCACCAGGCCTGGGCGACGTCCTATCTGCCGGTCGTGGGCCTGCTGGAGCGGCTGGCCGCGGAGGGCCGCCGGGAGGTGCTGACCCTCGGTGTCACCCCCGTCCTGGCCGCCCAGCTCGACAACCCCTACCTGCTCGAGCAGTTCCACACCTGGCTGGGCTTCTGGCAGGTGCGTGCCGAGGGGCTGGCCGGTCGCGACCCAGGGCCGTACGAGTTCGCCGCGGCGACGAGGGCCCTGTCGACCTTCGAGTCTCGATGGCGCCATGGCGGCTCGCCGATGCTGCGGGGGCTGGCCGACTCAGGGGTGGTCGAGCTGCTCGGCGGGCCGGCGACTCACCCGTTCCAGCCGTTGCTCGACGAGCGTGTCGCCCGGTTCTCCCTCGACGTCGGGCTGGCCGACGCCGCCCTACGACTCGGCCGGAAGCCGGACGGCGTGTGGGCACCCGAGTGCGGCTACGCCCCCGGGCTGGAGGAGCTGTACGCCGACGCGGGCGTGCAGCGGTTCCTCGTCGACGGCCCCACCCTGCTCGGTGCGGGAGCGTCGACCGCGGACGCCTGGACGGTCGGCTCGTCCGACGTGGTGGCCTTCGGTCGCGACCTCGACGTCACCTACCGCGTGTGGTCGCCGCGCAAGGGCTACCCGGGCGGGCCGTGGTACCGCGACTTCCACACGTTCGACCACGGATCGGGGTTCCGACCTGCCCGGGTCACCTCGACCCGGACGCCGCCGCACGAGAAGGCGCCGTACGACCCCGAGCGGGCTCGCGCAGCGCTGGACCACGATGTCGAGGACTTCGTGACCACCGTGCGGGCCAGGCTGGTCGACCTGGCGGCCCAGCGCGACGGCCGCCCCGGCTTGGTGGTCGTCGCCTACGACACCGAGCTCTTCGGCCACTGGTGGCACGAGGGGCCGGTCTTCCTCGAGCGGGTGCTGCGGCGGCTGCCCGAGGCCGGCGTCCGGCTCACCACCCTGCGCGGCGCGGTGGCGGACGGCCACGTCGCGGGTCGCGTCGACCCGGGACCGGGGTCGTGGGGCTCCGGCAAGGACTGGCGGGTGTGGGAGGGCAGCCAGGTGCAGGACCTGGTGGCCGAGAACTCCCTGGTGCAGAAGCGGCTGCTGGACGTGGTCGACAGCCAGCGGCAGCCCGCTGACGGACGTCGTCCAGAGCTGGACCAGCTCGCCCGGGACGCGTTGCTCGGGCTGTCCAGCGACTGGGCGTTCATGGTGACCAAGGACTCCGCGGCTGCGTACGCGCGCGCCCGGGCGGGCGGCCATCACCGCGACTTCCACGCGCTGGCGAAGGCGATCGACGCCGGCAGGGGCCGGCCGGTCGCGCTGCGCCAGCGGGCCTCGGACGGCCCGTTCGGGCACCTGGACGCCCGGCTGCTCTGACCGGCGGCGCGGCGCGCGCGGGTAGCCTCGCCGTGTGCGCATCCAGCACCTGTCCTGGGAGTACCCACCGCTGGTCTACGGCGGCCTGGGGCGGCACGTGCACGCCTTGGCCGAGGCGCAGGCGGCGGCCGGGCACGACGTCACCGTGGTCACCCAGCACGTCGACGGTGCTCCCCTCGACGAGCGCGTGGGGGGCGTGCGCGTCGTCCGGGCGCCGCTCGACCCCCCGCTGATCCCGCCCGGCGACCTGCTGGCCTGGGTGCTCGCGCTGAACCACGGGCTGACCCGCGCGGCCCTGCGGGTCGCGGGCCGAGCGGTCCCGGACGTCGTGCACGCCCACGACTGGGTGACCTGCCAGGCCGCGACGACCATCAAGCATGCGCTGGGCCTGCCGCTGGTAGCGACCCTGCACGCGACCGAGGCCGGGCGACACCAGGGCTGGCTGCCGAGCCCGCTGAGCCGGGCGATCCACACGACGGAATGGTGGCTGACCTTCGAGGCGAGGCGGGTGATCACCTGCTCCACGCACATGCGCTGGGAGGTCACCCGGCTGTTCGAGCTGCCGCCCGCCACGGTCGACGTCGTCCCGAACGGGATCGACCTGGACCGCTGGGCCGTCTCCCGGCGGGAGGTCGCGGCAGCGCGGACGACGTACGCCGGCGGCGGGCCGCTGGTCGTCTTCAGCAGTCGGCTGGAGTGGGAGAAGGGCTTGCACACCCTGCTCGACGCGATGCCCCGGCTGCGCCGCCGGCACCCGGGCCTGCGGCTGGTCGTCGCCGGGCAGGGCACGATGGGCGAGTCCCTGCGCGCGCGGGCGGCCGAGCGTCGCCTCGGCCGAGCGGTGACGTTCACCGGCTTCCTCGGCTCGGCCGACCTGGCCGCGCTGGTCGCCGCCGCCGACTGCGCCGTCGTCCCGTCGCTGTACGAGCCGTTCGGCATGGTGGCCACCGAGGCCGCCGCCCTGGGGACTCCGGTCGTCGTCGCCGATACCGGGGGCCTGCGCGAGCAGGTCGAGGACGGCGTGACCGGCGTCCGCTTCCCGCCCGGCGACGTGGCCCGGTTGGCGGACGCCGTCAGCAGTGTGCTCACCGACCAGGTGCGGGCCCGACGGATGGCTCGGCGCGCGCGCGAGGTGGTCGCCCGCGACCGCCCCTGGGCAGCGATCGGCCGGCAGACCGTGGAGGTGTACGCCAGGGCGGCGGAGGAGGAGCGGATGCTGGAGGCCGGTCTGGCCGCTCGGCCGGACCGATCGCTGCGGCTCGTGGTGCATGACGGGAACCTGCTCACCGGCGAGGGCGGGTCGCCGACATGAGCCCGCTCCTGCGACCGGCGAACCCGGACGACGTGGCCGTGTTCTACGCCCACCAGGCCGACCCGGAGGCGGCTGGCATGGCCGCCTTCACGCCCCGCGACCCCGCGGCCCACCTGGCGCACTGGACCCGCCTCCTGCAGGACGACACCGTCGTGGTCCGAACCATCACGGTCGACGGCACCGTGGTCGGCAACGTCGGCAGCTGGCTGCAGGACGGCGACCGCCTCGTGGGGTACTGGATCGACCGCGCGCACTGGGGCCGCGGCCTGGCCACCGCGGCGCTCGCTGAGTTCCTCGAGGTGGTGACCGAGCGCCCACTCGTGGCGCACGTCGCGGTCGACAACAAGGGCAGCATCCGCGTCCTGGAGAAGTGCGGGTTCGTCTCGACCGGGCTGCGCCGCCAGGACGACGACCCGGTCGTCGAGCAGGTCATGGTGCTGCCCGGCTGACCAGCGCGTCCGTCGGTTCACTCGAGTGGTACGTCCCGTCAGGGCTGTCCACAGGCTCCGGTCATCCACAGCCGAAAGCCCGACCCGCCCTTGGTGTGGTCCCCGAGGCGTATCGTTCGAACACGTGTTCGACTCAGGTGAGAGGAGGGGGCGTCGTGCACGACGCGGTGCGAGAGGCGTTGCGCACGCTCCTGGCTGCACCAAAAGAGGCGTTCGAGGTCAGCCCGGGCGAGGCGGCCGAGGCGGCCGTCGACTGGCAGCGCCTGGCCGAGCGGGTGGCCGCGGCCCGCGCGGTCGCGGTGGCGGAGGCGGAGGCAACCGGGTCGTGGCGCGAGTCCGGGGCCGCGAGCCCTCAGGCGTGGGCTCGGCACGCGCTCGGACTGAGTTCCGGCCAGGCCGCCGAGCTGGTGCGCACCGCGCGCGCCCTGCGCCGCGATCTGCCGGCCACGGCTACGGCCCTGTTCACCGGCCGGATCGGCTGGTCGCACGCGACCCTCCTCGCCCGGCACGCACTGGTCACGCCGGTGCGACGGGCGGCGGTCGCCGAGCCCGGCGGCGAAGAGGCGCTGGTCGCCGCCGCCGAGGTGTCCACGGTCGAGCAGCTGTCCCGAGTGCTGCGCGGCTGGGCGCACGCCATCGACTCGGAAACCGCTGCGGCCGACGAGGCGACGCTGGACGAGCAGCGACGAGTGAGCCTCGCGCAGACGCTCGGGGACGGCTGGGCCCTCGAGGGCTGGCTGCCGCCGGAGGCCGGGGCGATCCTGGCCACGGTCCTGGACGCGCACGTCGGATCCATGCTGGGGGTTGCCGACGGCCGCACGGTCCCCCAACTGCGGGCCGACGCGCTCACCGACCTGGCCCGGCACGCCGCCGAGGTCGGTGCGGTTCCGCATGCCGGCGGGTTGCGGCCACAGCTGCTCGTGCACGTCCCAGTCGAGACCCTCGCCGGGGTCGAGGGTGCGCCGCCGGCCGAGCTGGGCCACGGTGGCGGCCTGCTCTCCCCCACCGCCCTGTCGGTCCTGGCCTGCGACAGCGCCCTGGTCCGGCTCGTGCTGGACGCCGACGGACGCCCCCTGGACGTCGGGCGCACCCGGCGCAGCGTCCCCGTGCACCTGCGCCACGCCGTCTTCGGCCGCGACCGGCACTGCGTGTTCCCCGGGTGCGACCGGCCGGCCACCTGGTGCGACGCCCATCACGTCACCTACTGGCGCGAGGGTGGGCCGACGTCGGTCGACAACCTTGTCCTGCTCTGCCGACATCACCACACGCGCGTGCACCAGCTCGCCGTCCGGATCAGCCGTGGCCGAACGCACTGGGCGTTCACTCTTCCCGACGGTCGGCTCCTGGGCCGCTCGACCGAGCGACTACGGCTCCCGCTGCCGCTGCCAGGGCGCCGGAGACGACGAGCCCGCTGGGCCGCCTGAGGTCAGGGGGATCGCGTCGTCTCGTCCACCGCGCGCGCGGTCTTGCGTGCGATGTCCTCGAGGGCCGCTCGGCGCGCCGCGCCCGCCTCGTACATCTCGACCCGGTTCTTCAGCACCTTGGCCGGGACTCCGCCGACGACCGACATCGGTGGCACGTCCCGGTTGACCACGCTGTTCGCCGCGACCACGCTGCCCTGGCCGATTGTGACGCCGCGCAGCACGGTCACCTTGGTGCCCATCCAGACGTCCGGGCCGATCCGGACCGGCGTCTTGACGATGCCCTGATCCTTGATGGGCCTCGTGATGTCCGCGTAGACGTGGTCGAAGTCGCAGACGTACACCCAGTCCGCGACGATCGTCGACTCGCCGAACTCGATGTCGAGGTAGCAGTTGACGACGTTGTCCTTGCCGAAGACGCACTTGTCGCCGATCCGCAGGTTCCCCTCGTGGCAGCGCAGCTTGTTGCCGGCCCCGAGGTGCACCCACCGGCCGACGACCAGCCGACCGTAGCCCTTGCGGGCGTAGAGCTCGGCGCCGCGGCCGAGGAACACGATCCCCTCGGTGATCACGTGCCGGTTGCGCAGCCGCCACCAGAAGAACCGCCAGTAGCGCATGAGGTACCAGGGCGTCCACGCCCGGTTGCGCACGACCCAGCGCAGGCTCGCCCAGGTCATGAATCGGGCCTGCCGCGGGTCCCGCGGTGCTCGGGCCACTGGTCAGGTCGGTTTCGTGCCGGTCAGGCAGACGTTGTAGAAGAGCTCGTCGGGAACGACGCGGGCGAGCACCTTCTCGTCCAGCGCCGAGAGCCGCAGCCAGCCCTTGTAGGCGACCATCGCCCAACGGAACCCCAGCCGCTCGCGATTGACTGCGTACTCGAAGGTCCGCATCGGCCAGCCGAACCACGAGGCGGTCAGCTCCTCGGTGACCGTCCGGACGTCGACCGCACCCGCTCGCAGCGCCGTGCGGGCCAGGCTGTCGGGGTCGAACGTGTGCAGGTCGACGACCGCCTCCAACGCGGCCGCCTGCGAGGCCGCCGCGAGCTCCGCGGGGGGACGCGCCCAGCGCTCGCGCAGCGGTCCCAGCTGGGTGACCCGAGTCGTCGCCTTCCAGGTGAGCGTCGACAGCCGGCGGGCCACCCAGTCCCCGCGCCGGGTCGGCTCGCCGGCGAACACGAAGCGCCCGCCGGGGCGGAGCACCCGCAGGACCTCGCGCAGCGCCAGCTCGACGTCCGGGATGTGGTGGAGCACGGCGTGCCCGACGACGAGGTCGAACGTGTCGTCGTCGTAGGGGATCGACTCCGCATCGGCGACCCGACCCTCGACCGCGAAACCGAGCGCCTCCGCGTTGCGCCGGGCGACAGCCACCATGCCGGGGCTGATGTCGGTCACGTGCCCTTCGTCGAGCACCCCCGCCTGCTTGAGGTTGAGCAGGAAGAACCCCGTGCCGCAGCCCAGCTCCAACGCCCTCGGGTAGGGCCAGCCGGTGGTCCCGGCCACGTGCGCGAACCGGCCTCGGGCGTAGTCGATGCACCGCTGGTCGTACGAGATCGACCACTTGTCGTCGTAGGAGTCGGCCTCCCAGTCGTGGTACAGCACGTTGGCCAGCTTGGGGTCGGCGAACGCCTCGCGGACCCGCCGGGCCAGGTGCTGGGCCGACGACTCATGCGTCTCGGGCTGGCTCATCGACCCTCGAAGGCGGCCTTGCCCGGGCCGTGCTCCACGAACGACGCCATGCCAGCCGACCGGTCACGGGTGGCGAACAGCCCGGCGAACTGCACCCGCTCGATCTCCAGCCCGGTGTCCAGGTCGACGTCGAGGCCCCGGTCGATGGCCTCCTTGGCCGCCCGGAGGGCATACGCAGGCCCGCTGACGTACCGCTCGACCAGGGCCCGGGCGTCGGCGTACACGTCGTCCGGCGCGACCACCCGGTCGACGAGCCCGATCGACAGCGCCTCGTCGGCGGCGACGAACCGGCCGGTGAAGATGAGGTCCTTGGCCCGGGCCGGACCCACCAGCCGGGGCAGCCGCTGGGTGCCCCCGGCGCCCGGGATGACGCCGAGCAGGATCTCCGGCTGGCCCAGCTTGGCGTTGTCGCCGGCGACCCGGAAGTCACAGCAGAGCGCCAGCTCGCAGCCCCCGCCGAGGGCGAAGCCGGCCACCGCCGCCACCGTCGGCTTCGGGATGCGGGCGACCGCCGTGAACGCGGACTGCAGCCGGGCGCCCGCGTCGACCACGTCGGCGTACGACCAGTCCGCCATCTCCTTGACGTCCGCCCCGGCCGCGAAGACCTTCGGCCCGCCGTAGACCACGACCGCGCGGACGTCGTGCCGCTCGGTGGCCTCCAGGGCCGCGGCACGCAGCTCCTCCTGCACCTGACGCGACAGCGCGTTCATCGGCGGGCGGTCCACGCGGATCGTCCCGATTCCTGCGTCGACCTCGAGCCGGACCAGCTCGCCCACGTCGGTCACCTCTCGCTCACACCCAGGCACGTCCATCAGACGGCGGCGAGCCTAACCCGCGCCGGCTCGGGCAGGATGTGGGGGTGACCGACGCACGGGTGCCGTGGCCCGGCCAGTGGCACCCGTTGGGCGCGACCCCGGACGACGAGGGCACCAACTTCGCCCTCTGGTCGGAGTCGGCGCAGTCGGTCGAGCTCTGCCTGATCGACGACGCCGGACACGAGACCCGGTACGCGCTGGACGAGCACACCCACGGGGTGTGGCACGGGTACCTGCCCGGGGTGGGGGCCGGCCAGCGCTACGGCTACCGGGTGCACGGCCCCTGGGACCCCGATCGGGGCCACCGGTACAACGCGGCGAAGCTGCTGCTCGACCCGTACGCCCGATCCATCGACGGCCAGCTCCGGCACGAGCCGGCGATCTTCGGCCACGAGACGGCGCTGGGCGACACCGCCCGCGACGACTGCGACTCCGCTGCGTTCGTCCCGCACTCGGTCGTCGTCCGCGATGACTTCGACTGGGACGACGACGAGCCGCCTCGGACCCCGTGGGGAGACACGGTGATCTACGAGGCCCACGTGCGCGGGCTGACCATGCGGCACCCGGACGTCCCCGCGAACCAGCGCGGCACCTATGCCGGGCTGGCGCACGACTTGGTGGTCGAGCACCTCGCCAGGCTGGGCGTCACCGCCATCGAGCTGATGCCCATCCACCACTTCGTCGACGAGGAGTCGGTCGTCCGCAGTGGGCTGCGCAACTACTGGGGCTACAACTCCATCGGCTACTTCGCCCCGCACGCCGGATACGCCTCCAGCGGCTCGCGTGGCGAGCAGGTCGGCGAGTTCAAGGCGATGGTGCGAGCACTGCACCGGGCCGGGATCGAGGTCATCCTCGATGTGGTCTACAACCACACGGCGGAGGGTGACGAGAACGGCCCCACGCTGGCCTTCCGCGGCATCGACAACGCCGCCTACTACCGCCTGCGCGACGGGCGGCGCTACGCCGACTACAGCGGGTGCGGCAACACGCTCAACATGCGCCACCCGCACGTCCTGCAGCTGGTCATGGACTCACTGCGCTACTGGGTCCTCGAGATGCACGTCGACGGCTTCCGCTTCGACCTGGCCTCGGCGCTGGCCCGCTCCATGCACGACGTCGACAAGCTCGGGAACTTCCTCACCACGATCCAGCAGGACCCGGTGCTGCGCACCGTCAAGCTGATCGCCGAGCCGTGGGACGTCGGCGAGGGCGGCTACCAGGTCGGCGAGTTCCCGCCGCTGTGGAGCGAGTGGAACGACAAGTACCGCGACGCCGTCCGGGGCTTCTGGCTCGGCTCCTCCGCCGGTGTCCGTGAGCTCGCCTACCGGCTGTCCGGTTCCTCGGACCTCTACGGCGACGACGGTCGGCGCCCCTACTCCTCGATCAACTTCGTGACCTGCCACGACGGCTTCACCCTGCGCGACCTGGTCAGCTACGACCGCAAGCACAACGAGGCCAACGGCGAGGCGAACCGGGACGGCGCCGAGCACAACCGCAGCTGGAACCACGGCGTCGAGGGTGAGACCCATGACGACGACGTGCTCACCCTGCGGCGCCGGTCGATCCGCAACCTGATGGGGACCCTGTTGCTGTCCACCGGTGTCCCCATGGTGCTGGCCGGCGACGAGGTCGGGCGCACCCAGCACGGGAACAACAACGCCTACAGCCAGGACAACGACCTCTCCTGGGTCGACTGGAACCTCGCGCCCTGGCAGGTGGACCTGCTCGAGTGGGCCCGCGCCCTGCTCTCCCTGCGGCACGGACACCCGGTGCTGCGTCACCGGCACTTCCTGCGCGGCCGCCAGCTGCGCCCGGACGGCCCGAAGGACCTGGCCTGGTTCCGGCCGGACGCCACCGAGCTCAGCGACGCCGACTGGTTCTCCCACTCCACGGCGTCGTTCGGCATGTTCCTCGCCGGGGAGGGCCTGCGCGCGCGCCGGCCCCGGGGGGAGCCGGTCCACGACGACTCCCTGCTCCTGCTCCTGCACTCCGGCGCGGAGCCACAGCCGTTCCTGCTGCCGGGCCCCCCCTGGGCTCACGGCTGGCGCCGTCTGCTCGACACCGCGGACGAACGACCCCTGGAGTCCCCCTGGGTCGACGAGCCCGGCACGCAGGTGGTGCTGAGCCCTCGGTCGCTCGTGCTGCTCCGCGCCGAGCCCGGGCCGGGCTAGCGGAGGTCGCCCTCGATCAGCCCGACCGGCCCCTGGGGCAGGGCCACGAGGTTGAGCTCCGCCGCCGACGCCAGGTGGGCGTTCCGCGGCAGGACCCGCACGGTGTAGCCGAACGAGCCCGCCCGGTCGAGTGCGAGGTCGCCCTCGAACCGCCAGCGGCCGCCCTCGTAGCCCTCGGCGGGGGCCAGCAGGCTGGCCTGGGCACCGGTGAGTCGATCCTCGTTGTCCACCGGCCCGTGCTGCACCTGGACGTTGACGTCCTCCGGCAGCAGGGTGCCGAGGGACACGAACACCCGCAGGTGCAGGAGCTCGCCCAGCTGCGGGCTGTCGCCCACCCCGGACGCCTCGACGTGGTCGACGCGGACACCCGGCCAAGCCGCGGACACCCTGGACTTCCAGGCGGCCAGCGCCTTGGCCTGCTTGTGCTGCGGGCCGTCGAGGGCTCGGGCCGACTCGGCGGCCGGCCGGTACAGGTTCGTCACGTAGTCATGCACCATCCGACTGGCCAGCACCTTGGGACCGAGCGAGCGCAGCGTGTGCCGCACCATGGCGATCCACCGGGTCGGCATGTCGTCCGGCCCCCGGTCGTAGAACCTCGACCGGACGTTGCCCTCGATCAGGTCGTAGAGCGCGGCGGCCTCGATGTCGTCACGACGGTCGGGGTCGTTGACGCCGTCGGCGGTCGGGATCGCCCATCCGTTCTCGCGGTCGTACATCTCGTCCCACCACCCGTCGCGGATGGAGAGGTTGAGGCAGCCGTTGAGCGCCGCCTTCATGCCTGACGTCCCGCACGCCTCCAACGGCCGCAGGGGGTTGTTCAGCCACACGTCACAGCCCGGGTACAGGTCGGCGGCCATGGCCATGTCGTAGTCGGGCAGGAACACGATGCGGTGGCGCACCGCAGGGTCGTCCGCGAACGTGACCAGCTGCTGGATCAGCTTCTTGCCGCCGTCGTCGGCGGGGTGCGACTTGCCGGCCACGACGATCTGGATCGGCCGGTTCGGGTCCAGCAGCAGCGACCTCAGCCGTTCCGGGTCGCGCATCATCAGGGTGAGCCGCTTGTACGACGGCACGCGGCGGGCGAAGCCGATGGTCAGGACATCGGGGTCGAGAACCCCCTCGATCCAGCCGAGCTCCGCCTCGCTGGCCCCACGCTGCACCCAGGAGGCACGCAGCCGCCGGCGGGCGACGTCGACCAGGCGGGCGCGCAGGATCCGGCGGGTCTGCCAGATCTCGACGTCGCCGATGCCCTCGATCGCCTCCCAGCCGTGGGCCTCCTCGACCAGCTCCGGGCCGGCCGCCCGCCGAGCCAGGTCGAAGACCTCGGGCGCCACCCAGGTCGGCGCGTGGACCCCGTTGGTGATCGACGTGATCGGCACCTCGTCGGTGTCGAAGCTGGGCCAGAGGCCGTGGAACATGCCGCGGCTGACGACGCCGTGCAACCGGGCGACCCCATTGGCTCGCTGGGCCAGCCGGAGGCCCATCACCGCCATGTTGAACACCGTCGGGTCGCCACCGTCGTAGGTCTCCGCGCCCAGCTCGAGCACCCGCGCGAGGGGGACACCCGGGCAGACGTTGTCGCCACCGAAGTGCTGCTCGATGAGCTCCCGGGGGAACCGGTCGATGCCGGCGGGCACAGGGGTGTGCGTGGTGAAGACGGTCCCCGCCCGCACCTCGGCCAGGGCCGAGTCGAAGTCCAGACCGGAGTCCTCGGTCAGCTCGCGGATCCGCTCGAGGCCGAGGAAGCCCGCGTGCCCTTCGTTGGTGTGGAAGACCTCCGGCGCCGGTGCCCCGGTGAGCCCGCAGTAGGCACGGATGGCCCGCACGCCACCGATGCCGAGCAGCATCTCCTGGAGCAGCCGATGCTCGCTCCCACCGCCGTACAGGCGGTCGGTGACGTCCCGCTCGGCGGGCGCGTTGTCCTCGACGTCGGAGTCGAGCAGCAGCAGGGGGACCCGGCCGACCTGCGCGACCCAGACCGCTGCGTGCATGGTCCCCTGGCCGGGCAGACCGACCGACACGCGCAACGGCGAGCCGTCGGCACCGCGGAGCAGGGTGAGCGGGAGCTCGTGCGGGTCGATGACCGGGTAGGTCTCCTGCTGCCAGCCCTCGCGGGAGAGCGACTGACGGAAGTACCCGTGCCGGTACAGCAGACCGACACCCACGATCGGGACGCCGAGGTCGCTGGCCGCCTTGAGGTGGTCCCCGGCCAGGATGCCCAGGCCGCCGGAGTACTGCGGGAGCACGGCGGTGACCCCGTACTCGGGGGAGAAGTAGCCGATCGAGCGCGGAGGGCCCCCCTCGGCAGCCGGATCGCCGAGCGACTGGTACCAGCGCGGCTCGGTGAGGTAGCGCTGGAGGTCGGCGTGCGCCTCGCCGAGCCGGTACCGGAACCCGTCGTCGGCCGCGAGCTCCCGCAGCCGGTCGGGGCTGACCGCACCGAGCAGCCGCGACGGGTCCTGCTCGACCGCGTCCCACAGCTGCGGGTCCACGGACGCGAACAGCGCCCTGGTCTCCGGGTGCCACGACCAGCGCAGGTTCATCGCCAGCTCCCCGAGCGGGGCCAGCTCGGGCGGCAGGACGGTCCGTACGGTGAAGCGTCGAATCGCGCGCATGGGCGCAGACCCTACCGGGGCCCAGGCACCCCTTCGGCCGGTCCATCGGCCGGCCAGCCCGCCGGGACGTGATCCTTCCGGCCCGCTGCGCGCACCCCCCTCGACCGTCTAGGTTCGTGCCGATGAGTCTGCGCACCGGTCGCATCGCGATCGTCGACGTCCAACCGGCGGTCGACTGCGGCCGCTTCCCGGCCAAGTCCGTGCCCGGCGAGCCGGTGCCCGTCTCGGCCACGGTCTTCCGCGAGGGACACGACTCGGTGGCAGCCGCCGTCGTGCTGCGCGGGCCGTCGACTGCCGACCGCCCCCCGCCGGCGCTGATGCGGGCCGTCGCCCCCGGCACCGACCGTTGGACGGCGGAGGTCACACCGACGACCGAAGGCGACTGGACCTTCCACGTCGAGGCCTGGTCCGACCCGGTGGCCACCTGGCGGCACACCGCCGAGATCAAGGTCCCGGCCGGCCTCGACGTCGAGCTCACGCTCGAGGAGGGCGCCCGGGTCTTCGAGCGCGCCGCCAAGAACGCGCCCAAGGGCCCGGCCCGCGACCTGCTGCGCGACGTGGTCACCGCCCTGCGCGACCCCGAGCGCCCGGACGCCGTTCGACTCGCGGCCGCGCTGGCCCCGGAGGTCGACGAGGTGCTGGCCGACCACCCGCTGCGGGAGCTGCTCACCCGGTCGGACCGGCTGCTCCTTCGGGTGGAGCGTGAGCGGGCGCAGTACGGCTCGTGGTACGAGTTCTTCCCGCGCTCGGAGGGCGCGGTGGTGGACCCGGAGGGGATCCGCCCGCCGCGCAGCGGCACCTTCCGCACGGCGGCGGAGCGGCTGCCGGCGGTCGCCGCGATGGGTTTCGACGTCGTCTACCTGCCGCCGGTCCACCCCATCGGCCGCACGTTCCGCAAAGGCCCCAACAACACCCTGGACCCCGGGCCGACCGATCCGGGGGTCCCCTGGGCCATTGGCTCCGCGGAGGGCGGCCACGACGCCATCCATCCCGACCTGGGCACGTTCGCCGACTTCGACGCGTTCGTGGCGCGCACCCGCGAGCTCGGCATGGAAGTGGCCCTGGACCTGGCGCTACAGGCCTCCCCCGACCACCCCTGGGTCGCGGCCCACCCCGAGTGGTTCACGATCCGGGCTGACGGGACGATCGCCTATGCCGAGAACCCGCCCAAGAAGTACCAGGACATCGTCCCGCTGAACTTCGACCGGGACTTCGACGGCCTGTACGCCGAGGTGCTGCGGATCATCCGGCTGTGGATGAGCCACGGCGTCCGGATCTTCCGCGTCGACAACCCGCACACCAAGCCCCTGCACTTCTGGGAGAAGCTGCTCGGCGAGATCCGCAGCACCGACCCCGACGTGCTGTTCCTCGCCGAGGCGTTCACCCGGCCGGCGATGATGCGCCAGCTGGCCAAGGTGGGCTTCCACCAGTCGTACACCTACTTCACCTGGCGCAACGCCAAGTGGGAGCTCGAGCAGTACCTGCGGGAGCTCTCGTCCGAGACGGTCGCCTACTTCCGGCCCAACATGTTCGTCAACACGCCGGACATCCTGCACGCCTTCCTGCAGTACGGCGGCCCGCCGGCGTTCCGGATCCGAGCGGTGCTGGCCGCGATGCTCTCGCCGACCTGGGGGGTCTACGCCGGCTACGAGCTATACGAGCACGTCGCGCTGCGCCCAGGCAGCGAGGAGTACCTGGACTCCGAGAAGTACCAGCTGCGGCCCCGGGACTGGTCGGCGGCCGAGGCCGAGGGACGGTCCCTGGCGCCCTACCTCACCGTGCTCAACCGGCTCCGCCGCGAGCACCCGGCCCTGCACCAGCTGCGCAACCTGACGTTCCACCACGCCGAGGACGACGCGATCATCGTGTTCAGCAAGCGGTGGACGACTGCCGACGGCGAGGACACCGTGATCGTCGTGGTGAACCTCGACCCCCACGCAGCCCGGCAGACCACCGTGCACCTCGACATGCCTGCGCTCGGCCTGGACTGGTCGGACTCCTTCGCTGTCTCCGACGAACTCTCCGGGGAGACCTGGCGATGGGGCGAGCACAACTACGTCCGACTCGACCCGTTCGTGGAACCGGCTCACGTCCTCGTGGTCCGACCGGAGACCTGGTGACCTCGTCGAACCGGTCGGTTCCCAACCCGTTCGACGACCGGGTGGCCCACGACCCCGAGTGGTTCAAGCGAGCCGTGTTCTACGAGGTGCTCGTACGATCCTTCTCCGACAGCACCGGCGACGGGGTCGGCGACCTCTCCGGGCTCACCGACAAGCTCGACTACCTCCAGTGGCTGGGTGTCGACTGCCTGTGGCTGCCGCCCTTCTACCCCTCGCCACTGCGGGACGGCGGCTACGACGTGGCCGACTACCTCGACGTGCACCCGGACATCGGCACCCTCGGCGACTTCGTCCAGCTGGTGGACGCCGCGCACTCCCGCGGCCTGCGGGTCATCGTCGACTTCGTCATGAACCACACCTCTGACCAGCACCCGTGGTTCCAGGCCAGCCGCAGCGACCCCGACGGCCCCTACGGCGACTTCTACGTGTGGTCCGACACCGACGAGCGATTCGCCGACGCGCGGATCATCTTCGTCGACACCGAGTCCTCCAACTGGACCTTCGATCCGGTCCGTCGGCAGTACTACTGGCACCGCTTCTTCAGTCACCAGCCCGACCTCAACTTCGAGAACCCGAAGGTGCAGGAGGCGATCCTGGAGGCCCTGCGCTTCTGGCTGGACCTGGGGATCGACGGCTACCGGCTCGACGCCGTGCCCTACCTGTTCGAGGAGGAGGGCACGAACTGCGAGAACCTGCCGCGAACCCACGAGTTCCTCCGCACGGTCCGCGCCGAGGTCGACCGGCTGTTCCCCGACCGGGTGCTGCTCGCCGAGGCCAACCAATGGCCGGCCGACGTGGTGGCCTACCTGGGCGACCCCGCGGTCGGCGGCGACGAGTGCCACATGGCGTTCCACTTCCCGGTGATGCCGCGGCTGTTCATGGCGGTGCGGCGAGAGTCCCGCTATCCCATCTCGGACATCATGGCCGCCACCCCACCGATCCCGAGCGGCTGCCAGTGGGGCATCTTCCTGCGCAACCACGACGAGCTCACGCTGGAGATGGTCACCGACGACGAGCGCGACTACTTGTGGTCGGAGTACGCCAAGGACCCCCGCATGCGGGCGAACATCGGCATCCGTCGTCGGCTCGCCCCGCTGCTGGAGAACGACAGGCGACAGATCGAGCTGTTCACGGCGCTGCTGCTGGCGCTGCCCGGATCCCCCGTCCTGTACTACGGCGACGAGATCGGCATGGGCGACAACATCTGGCTCGGCGACCGGGACGGCGTCCGGACCCCGATGCAGTGGACCCCGGACCGCAACTCCGGCTTCTCGACCTGCGAGCCAGGACGGCTCTTCCTGCCGGTGGTGGCCGATGCCGTCTACGGCTACCAGGTGACCAACGTCGAGGCCCAGCTGAGCAACACCTCGTCCCTGCTGCACTGGACCAAGCGGATGATCGAGGTGCGCAAGCAGAATCCGGCCCTCGGCCTGGGCTCCTACGCCGACCTGGGCGGGAGCAACCCGTCCGTGCTCAGCTTCCTGCGCGCACACGGCGACGACCGGGTGCTCTGCGTGAACAACCTGTCGCGCACCCCCCAGCCGGTGGAGCTGGACCTGCGGGCCTTCGAGGGCGTCCGGCCGGTGGAGATGCTCGGTGGCACGCACTTCCCTCGGATCGGGGAGCTGCCCTACCTGCTGACCCTCGCCGGGCACGGCTTCTACTGGTTCCGGCTGCCCGAGGAAGGCTCGGGATGAGCCCCCCGGGTCCGCGCCCCGTCCCGGACGGCATCGCGGCGTACCTGGAGCGGCAGCGGTGGTTCGCCGGCAAGGGCAGACCGTTCACGGTCCAGGGTCTGCAGGCGCTCGGCCAGGTCCACGACGACCCCACGGTCGAGATCTGCCTCCTGGACGTGGAGGAGGCCGGGCTGCCCGTCCGCTACCAGCTGCTCCTCGAGCACCGCGGGGACCTGCCCGAACGGCTTCGGCACGCGGTCGTCGGCGTCGACCCGGAGGGCTCCGTCGTCGACGCGCTGCACGATCGCGACGTCACCGGGTCGCTGCTGCGCCTGATCACCGAACAGACCCGGGTCGGCGCGGTCACCTTCCATCACCTCGAGGGGGCGCCAATCCCCCTGGATGCGCCCAGCCTGGTCATGACCGCCGAGCAGTCCAACACGTCGCTGGTCTTCGGCGACGCCGCCGTCCTCAAGGTCTACCGACGGGTCACCCCCGACCAGAACCCCGACGTCGAGGTGCACGTCGCGCTGGCCGGGGTCGGCTGCGAGCACATCGCCCGCCCGCTCGGCTGGATCGACGCCGCCGACGGCACCCTCGCCTTCCTCCAGGAGTTCCTGGTCGGGGGCACCGAGGGGTGGGACATGGCGCTCGGCAGCGTCCGCGACCTCTTCGTCGAGGCCGACCTACATCCGGAGGAGTGCGGCGGGGACTTCGCCGGGGAGGCCGAGCGACTCGGTGCAGCGACCGCCGAGGTGCACGCCGCCCTGCGGCGGGCCTTCCCCACGGCCAGGCTGACCCGGGACGAGGTCGAGCAGCGGGTCCGGCTCATGCAGCGCCGGCTGGACGAGGTGGTGGCCGAGGTTCCGGCCCTGCGCCCCCACGCGAGCGGGCTGCGCGAGAGGTACGAGGTGCTGGCCCGCTCGTCGTCGCCGCTGGACGTCCAGCGCATCCACGGCGACCTGCACCTGGGCCAGACGATGCGGACCTCGGCCGGCTGGCGGCTGCTGGACTTCGAGGGCGAGCCGGCGTCCCCGGCCGACCTGCGCCGGACCCCCGACACGCCGCTTCGGGACGTGGCCGGCATGCTCCGGTCCCTCGACTACGCCCCCCACGTGGTCCTGCTCGATCACCCGCCGGCCGGGCAGCTGGCGTACCGTGCGGACGAGTGGGCCGCACGCAATCGGGCGGCCTTCCTGCGGGGCTACGCCGAGGCGACCGGACGACCCCCCGAGGAGGACGGCATGCTGGTGCGGGCGCTGGAGACGGAGAAGGCGGTGTACGAGGTGCTCTACGAGTCCCGGATGCGGCCCTCGTGGCTGCCGATCCCGCTGGCTGCGGTCGGGCGACTGGCCGCCGGATGACCACGCCGAAGGCGGCTGGGCCGGTCCCGGTCGACCGCACCGAGCTGGACCGGTTGATCGGCGGCGCCCACCACAACCCGCACGGTGTGCTGGGCCCTCATCCGGGCGCCGACGGGCTGACCCTTCGCGTGCTGCGCCCCTGGGCACGGACCGTCACGGTCCTGGTCGGTGACGAGCGGTTCGCGCTCGCGCACGAGCACGAGGGCGTGTGGGCGGGCCTGCTGCCCAGCCGCGACGTCCCCGACTACCGGCTGGAGGTCGACTACGGCGACGGCCCCACCGTCGCCGACGACCCGTACCGCTTCCTCCCGACGCTGGGCGAGGTGGACCTGCACCTGATCTCTGAGGGCCGGCACGAGCAGCTGTGGACCGTGCTCGGGGCGCACCTGCGCTCCTACGCCGGCCTGGCCGGGGCCGTGCACGGGACGTCCTTCGCGGTCTGGGCCCCGAACGCCCAGGGCGTCCGGGTCGTCGGCGACCTCAACCACTGGGACGGCCGCAGCCATCCGATGCGCTCGCTCGGGTCGTCCGGCGTGTGGGAGATCTTCGTCCCGGACGTCGGGGTGGGCACCCGGTACAAGTTCGAGATCCTCGGTCAGGACGGCGTGTGGCGGCAGAAGGCGGACCCGATGGCCCGCGCCACCGAGTGCCCGCCCGCGACGGCGTCGGTGGTCACCGAGTCGATGTACGCCTGGGGCGACGGCGACTGGGTGGCCCGACGCTCGACCACGGACCCGCACCGCGGACCCATGAGCATCTACGAGGTGCACCTCGGGTCGTGGCGTCCGGGGCTCTCCTACCGGCAGCTCGCCGACGAGCTGGTCGGCTACGTCGCCGATCTCGGGTTCACCCACGTCGAGCTGCTCCCCGTCGCTGAGCACCCGTTCGGCGGGTCATGGGGCTACCAGGTGACGTCGTACTACGCGCCGACGGCACGGTTCGGCCTGCCGGACGACTTCCGATACCTGGTCGACCGACTGCACCGGGCCGGCATCGGCGTCATCGTCGACTGGGTGCCCGCCCACTTCCCCAAGGACGCCTGGGCCCTGGCCCGTTTCGACGGCACGGCCCTCTACGAGCACGCGGACCCCCGACGCGGTGAGCAGCCGGACTGGGGCACGCTCGTCTTCGACTTCGGCCGGCGGGAGGTCCGCAACTTCCTCGTGGCCAACGCCGTGTACTGGCTCGAGGAGTTCCACATCGACGGCCTGCGCGTCGACGCGGTCGCCTCGATGCTCTACCTCGACTACAGCCGGGCCGAGGGCGAGTGGATGCCCAACGTGTACGGCGGTCGGGAGAACCTCGAGGCGGTGTCGTTCCTGCAGGAGGTCAACGCCACGGCCTACCGGCGGGCTCCCGGGACCGTGCTGGTGGCCGAGGAGTCGACCGCCTGGCCCGGGGTCACCCGGCCGACCCACCTTGGCGGACTCGGGTTCGGGCTCAAGTGGAACATGGGCTGGATGCACGACTCGCTGGCGTACATCGGGCACGAGCCCGTCCACCGCCAGTACCACCACAACGAGATGACCTTCTCGCTCATGTACGCCTGGAGCGAGAACTTCGTCCTCCCGATCTCCCACGACGAGGTCGTCCACGGCAAGGGTTCCCTCGTCCGGAAGGTGCCCGGGGACCGCTGGCAGCAGCTGGCGACCGTGCGGGCGTACCTCGCCTACATGTGGGCGCACCCGGGGAAGCAGCTGCTGTTCATGGGCTGTGAGATCGGTCAGGAGGCCGAGTGGTCGGAGTCCCGGGGCCTGGACTGGTGGCTGCTCGACCACGCTGACCATCGTGGCGTGCAAGCCGCCGTCCGCGACCTCAACCGCGTGTACCAGGAGTCGCCCGCGCTCTGGCAGCGCGACCACGAGCCGGCCGGATTCGAGTGGATCGATGCGAACGACGCGGCCGGGAACGTCTTCTCGTTCCTGCGGTGGGGGCACGACGGCTCGGTCGTCGCCTGCGTGGCCAACTTCTCCGCCGTCCCCCACGAGGGCTACCGGATCGGCCTGCCGTTCCCCGGGGTGTGGGACGAGGTGCTGAACACCGACGCCGAGGTGTACACCGGCAGCGGTGTCGGCAACCTCGGCGCCGTCCACGCGACGGCCGAGCCCTGGCATGCTCGGCCGGCCAGCGCAACGATGCGGCTCCCCCCGCTGGCCACGGTCTGGCTGCGTCACCGCCCCTGATCGTGCGGAGCGCCGGCTGCCAGAGCGGCATCGATGGCGTCGAGCACGCCGGGGTTGACCGACTCGTCGAACTTGCGCGCCAGGAAGTCGCCGGAGGCCACGAGGGCAGGCACGTGCTGCCTGGTCAGCGTCGCCGGGTGCGGCGTCCCGGGTGACCAGACGATGAAGCGGCGCCGGTTCTGGACGATCGACAGCCCGGGCTGGTTGACGACGAGGGTCTGGAAGAACGCCTCGTCGGGGATCGGACCTCGGTCCAGGTACCGCTGGAGGCGCAGCGCACGCCCGCGGTCGTCGAGCACGGCGGAGACCGCCTCACGCGACAGCGTCCACCACATCTCTCCGGCGTAGAGGTGGAAGCCCGGCCCGAACGGGTTGGGCCGGGGAACCGGCAACGGCACCGACCGGTGGGAGCGAGGCAGCCGGACCTTGCGCAGGTACCGGCGCCTGGCCAGGGCCTGCCAGGGATCGGTGTCGCGGCTGGGATCGTCGTCCAGACGGAGATGGCGCATGAACCCGTCGGCGGCCGTCGCCCGCAGTTCCTGCTCGATGGCCGTGACCGGCATGGCCGGGTAGTCCTGACCGGAGGCGAGTGTGATCCAGCCGAACTCGGGCACGTTCGCGCGCACCCAGTCCAGGGCGTCCCACGTGGCCTGCACGAGCGTCATCCGGCCCCACTGCATGCGCAGCGGATCGGCCACCACGTGCACGTTGCCGCCGGACGACAGGTCCAACGGCTCGCCGCCACGATCGTGGTGGACGAGCACGAAGGTGTCGTCACCGGCCGCGAGCGTCCGAACCAGGTGCCTGATCTGGGTCGGGTTGCGGTGGGAGAGCACGACGAAGACGACCGGGCCCGCCCGCCGGACAGCCGTCATCAGAACAACGCGTTGGCGAGCGCCCGCCGTGCGGCCAGCACCCGGGGGTCGTCGAGGCCGACGACGTCGAACAGCTCGACGAGGTGGTCTCGCGCTGCGGTCCGCTCGTCGCCCGAGGTCCGGCGGACCGTCTCGACCAGCCGGGCGAAGGCCTCCTCGACCCGTCCCTCGACCAGGTCCAGGTCGGCGGCACTGGCCTGCGCGGCGACGTCGTCCGGCTGCTGGGCGGCCCGGGCCTTCACGACACCGGCCTCGAGGCCGCGGGTACGCCGGATCAGCTCGACCTGGGCGAGCCCGAGCCTGGCGTCCTCGTCCGCCGGCGCCCGGGTCAGCACCTCGCGGTAGGACGCCGCCGCCGCATCGAGGTCACCACGGTCGAGGGCGTCCAGCGCGGCCTCCACGCCCGGGTCCACCGCAGGCTCGGGCGGCGCGCCGGCCGGCCCGGCGGTGGCGGCCGGAAGGGTGCGCACCTGCTCGATGAACTGCCGTACCTGGGCCTCCGGCAGGGCGCCCTGGAAGCCGGGGACGATCTGGCCCTGCCAGACGACGTGCACGGTCGGGATGCTCTGCACCTGGAACGCGGCGGCGAGCCGCTGGTTGGCGTCGACGTCGACCTTGGCCAGCACCCACGAGCCGGCCCCCTCGACGGCGAGCGCCTCGAGCACCGGCGACAGCTGCTTGCACGGGCCGCACCACTCGGCCCAGAAGTCGATGACGACCGGCACGGTGGCCGAGCGGTCGATGACGTCCGCCTGGAACGTCTCCTCCGCCACGTCGATGACGTCCGTCGCGGCCGGAGCGGCGGCGCCCGACTGCGCTGCCGCCGCCCTCGCCTCCTCCGCCTTGGCCCGGGCCGCGCTCTGGGCGGCCAGCGCGGCGAGATCGACGGCGCCGGCGGCGCTGAAGCTGGAGGGCTGCATGGGGACCATCCTCCCCGACGGGACACCCGTCGGCGAAACCCGGGTCAGAACTGGGCCGGCTCGCGGTACTCCCCGAACACCCCGCGCAGGGCGTCGCAGACCTCGCCGAGGGTCGCTTCGGCTCGGACGGCGTCCAGCATGACCGGCACCAGGTTGGCGTCGGTGCCGGCGGCGGCGGTCAGGGCCTCGAGCGCGGCGGCCACCGCGTCGGAGTCGCGGGCCGCCCTGCGGTCGCGCACCTCGGCGACCTGGACGCGTTCGACCTCCTGGCTGACCCGGAGGATCTCCAGCGGCTCCTCGATCGTGTCGGTGTGCACCGTGACCCCGACGACCGACCGCTCACCCTTCTCCAGCCCCCGCTGGTGGGCGAACGCCGCGTCCGCGATCTCCGACATGAACCAGCCGTCCTCGATCCCGCGCAGGATGCCCGCGGTCATCGAGCCGTCGGCCCCCATGGCCCGGATCCGGGCGAAGATCGCCTCGGCCTCCGCCTCCATCCGGTCGGTCAGCGCCTCCACGAACCACGACCCGCCCAGCGGGTCGACCACCGAGGCCACGCCGGTCTCCTCGAGGATGACCTGCTGGGTGCGCAGAGCGATCTCCGCCGCCTTGGCCGACGGCAGCGCCAGCACCTCGTCCAAGGCGTTGGTGTGCAGGGAGTTGGTGCCGCCGAGGACGGCCGCCAGGGCCTCGATCGCCGTGCGGACCACGTTGTTGTCCGGCTGCTGCGCGGTCAGCGAGACGCCGGCCGTCTGAGTGTGGAAGCGCAGCCACTGGGCGCGCTCGGTGCGGGCGCCGTACACGTCGCGCAGCCAGCGGGCCCAGATCCGCCGGGCAGCCCTGAACTTGGCGATCTCCTCGAAGAAGTCGACGTGCGCGTCGAAGAAGAACGACAGGCCGGGGGCGAACGTCTCGATGTCCAGCCCGCGGGCCAGGCCGAGCTCCACGTAGCCGAAGCCGTCGGCCAGCGTGAACGCGAGCTCTTGCGCGGCCGTCGAGCCGGCCTCCCGGATGTGGTAACCGGACACCGACAATGGCTTGTACGCCGGGGTCTGCGTCGCGCACCACTCCATCAGGTCGCCGATCAGCCGCAGGTGTGGCTCGGGGGGGAAGAGCCACTCCTTCTGGGCGATGTACTCCTTGAAGATGTCGGTCTGCAGCGTCCCGTCGAGGACCGACGGGTCGACGCCCTGCCGCTCGGCGGCCACCACGTACATGCAGAACACCGGCACCGCCGGACCGCTGATCGTCATCGAGGTGGTGACCTGGTCCAGCGGGATCCCCCGGAACAGCGTCTCCATGTCGACGACTGAGTCGATGGCCACGCCGCAGTGCCCCACCTCACCGAGCGCGCGCGGGTCGTCGGAGTCCCGACCCATCAGGGTGGGCATGTCGAAGGCGACGGACAGACCGCCGCCACCCGCGGCCAGGATCATCCGGTACCGCTCGTTCGTCTGCTCGGCGTTGCCGAATCCCGCGAACTGCCGGATGGTCCACGGTCGGCCCCGGTAGCCCGTCGGGTACAGGCCCCGGGTGAAGGGGTACTCCCCGGGCCAGCCGATGCGCTCGAAACCGGGGTACGGCTCGCCGACGGGGGGGCCGTACACCGGCTCGACCGGGAGCCCGGACAGCGTGGTCCACTCCCGATCGCCGAGGCGGCCCTGCGACACGGCGGCGTCGAACCGCTGCTGCCATCGGCGGCGGCCGGACTCGATCTGATCAGGGTCCACGTCGACTCCCGGTGTGGCCTCGCTCGGGCGCGGGTACGCCGGCACGTCAGGCCAGGGTAGCCCGGTCAGTCGTCGCGTCGGCGGTCGTCCTCACCGCCGGGCAGCCGGATGACCCGGGTGGTGGGCGCCTCCTCCATCGGGTTGACCACCATCGGGTTGACCACCGCGGCCTCGGGCGGCTGCGTCCCGCCGAAGACCTGCTCGCTCACCGCGTGGTAGAGGTGGTCGGGCGCCCGTAGGTGGCCGATCCGGTGCAGCGCCTGCTGCTGACCGGCCGACTCGAGGACGAACGTCCCGAACCCGAGCAACCGCCCGAGCAGGGACCGTTCGTAGGTCATGTCGGTGACCTTGACCAGGGGCATCATCGCCACTCGGCGCATGAGCAGACCGGTCACCAGGAGGACCCGCCGGTCGGTGATGATGAGCCGGTCGACCCGCCACTCGGCCACCGTCCAGCCCGCGTAGAGCACCGACCCGATAGCGGTGAACACCGGCAGGGACGGCAGCAGACCGCGCGGGGGGACGACCGACGCCACGACGAGGGCCGCGACCAGCAGACCACCGGCCGCGGCCAGCGGCCGGACCAGGTGCACCCAGTGCCGCCGGTCGGCCGCGACCGGCCGCTCTCCTCGGATCAGGTAGCGCTGATCGCCGCTGGCGACCACGGCAGGGGGCTCCCAGGTCACCGCGCGGTCACCCCCAGAGCTGGGTGAAGAACTCCAGCACGCTGGTCCCGGCCTGGATGATCCCGTCGAAGGCGGTCCGCACCGCGTCCGC